>Ga0310690_10003651_pt1 | contig 22799 bp, 13 predicted proteins | sample AusTroGonzalo_MG_2_FD_207661 | JGI IMG/M metagenome (GOLD analysis project Ga0310690, IMG submission 207661) | Bovine rumen microbial communities from tropical cattle in Woodstock, Queensland, Australia - Gonzalo_04 (v2) (version 2) | ecosystem: Host-associated > Mammals > Digestive system >... | reverse complement strand
GAAGTCGTGGTGGAGCCGGTAGTAGTTCTCCGTCATCTTCGCGAGCGGATACCACGGCGCGCTCGGGTAGTAGTTGGAGAGCGTGAGGAACTCGATGCGCCTGAGGATCACGTCGAGGTCCTCCTGCGTCTTGCAGTGCATGTGCGTCGTGCCGCGGATCTGCTGCGCCGTGGACCAGTCGATCCCCTTGTAGGGATGCCGGTTGCGGGGCGGCGCATTCCCTGCCGTGGCGGTCGCGCAGGAGCGCGACCCTCCCGGTGTGGCGTGCTCGCCGAGCGCGCCGCCTCCGGCCTCCGTAGCCTTGGCGAAGGAGGATACTGCCGCCAGTGCCGCCGAAGCGGCCAGAAACTCTTTACGTGTCGTCATGCCAGAAGTCCTTTCTTCTTGGTTTTATTTCATGTGTTTCATCAAATCAGAGCCAGGATCGCGAGGATGATTCCGCAGAGGCCTTCGCCGGCGACAAGCCCTGCGGAGAACAGCGTGCCGACGTCCTCGGCCTTCGACGCATCTTCGCTCTGCCGCCGCGACACGGCCCAGCGCAGAAGTCCGCCCGCGAACATCGTCAAGCTCAGCCCGACGGGAAGGTACATGCCGATCGCGACTGGCATCACCGGCACGCGCAGAAGCGCGAGTGCCGCCGCGATGGCCGCGCCGATGCCGATGAGGTTCCAGGGCAGGCCGCCCTCCATGATTCCCTCCACGATCCCCTTCATCAGCATAGCCTGCGGCGCGGAGATCGCATCGCTCCCGAATCCCCACGCCTTGTGCAGGAGCACGAGCACGCCGCCGATGGCCAGCGCGGACGCGGTGACGCCGACAAGCTCGCCGACTTGCTGCTTCCACGGTGTCGCGCCAAGCAGGTTCCCCGTCTTGAGGTCCTGGGCCGTGTCGCCCGCGATGGCCGCGACAATGCAGACGACGCTTCCGATCGCGATCGCCGCGACCATGCCCGCCGCGCCGACCGAACCGGTTTCCTTCAGGACAAGGGTGGAGACCACAAGCGTGGCGATTGTCATGCCGGACACAGGATTGTTCGAGCTGCCGACGAGTCCGACCATGCGCGCGGACACCGCCGCGAAAAAGAAGCCGAAGATGGCGATCAGGATAGCTCCAAGAATCGACACGGGCACGGCCGGCGCAAGCCAGATGAAGACGACCACGCAGGCAAGGCATCCTATGACGGTCTTCATCGGGAGATCCCGTCCGCCATCGCGTTCCGCGTCGCCTTCTCCGTTCGGCGCGCCCTTGAGCGGCTTGAACGCATGGAGGAATGTCGGCAGCGACCGGACTAGCGAGACGAAACCGCCGACGGCGATGGCCCCAGCTCCGACATAGCGCACGTAGTTGCGCCAGATGTCCTTCACGCTTCCTGCGTCCCACAGGGCGGCGGCATCCGGAACCGTCGCGACGAGAATGGGCATCAGAACCATCCACCCGAGCATCGCTCCGCCGAACAGGAACGCGGAAATCTTCGGCCCTACGATATATCCGACGCCCAGGAGCGCGGGCGAAACGTCAAACCCCATCGCGCCGCGAACGAGCTTGACCGGCCAGAGAAACGTTTCGGGAATCCATTGTAGCCATCCCGTCACGAACTTGACGGCCGCCGCCACACCAAGTCCGGCGAACACGTTCTTCGCGTGTTTCGCGCCCGCCTCGCCCGCGCGCAGCACGTCCGCGCAGGCAAGTCCCTCCGGATAGGTCAACGCCTTGTCCGCGACGATCAGCGGACGCCTCAGCGGCACCATTAGCAGGACGCCGAGCGTTCCGCCCGCAAGGGCGATAAGCGTGACGGACAGAAGCTCTGGCGCGGCGAAATCGGCAGGCCGTTCCCCCGCCCACAGGTACAGCGCAGGCATGGTGAAGATCGCGCCGGCCGCCAACGACTCGCCTGCGCTGCCGATCGTCTGCACCATGTTGTTCTCGAGGATGGAATCGCGGCGCAGGACAAAGCGCAGCACGCCCATCGAGATCACCGCCGCCGGAACCGACGCCGAAACCGTCAGCCCCACGCGAAGTCCGAGATAGGCGTTCGCGGCACCGAACACGACAGCCAACAACACGCCCAGGATGATGGCCGTAACTGTCAGTTCACCCGCGCCTATAAACTTTTTTCCTGTCATTTTGCTTTTGCCGCCAAGTTCGTCATTTGCCGACAGTACAGCACGCCATCTTCGAGAATTTCGTCATGATCGGATTGCCGCGCACGTAGTACGCGTTCATCGGGTTCACGACGAACCGCGCGAGCACGTCCGTCGGCACGTCGCTCTTCAGCATCCGGCAGACGACCGTCTTCTTCTCCGCGCCGTAGATGTAGTCCGCCGCGAAGAACCGGCGCGTGGCGACCGTCTTCACCACGTCGTCAAACTGCTGTTCCACGCACACTTCGTACTCGTTGGCGCGGGGCGTCGAGGCGGTGGAGGCCGCCGGCGGGAATGTCAGCTCGTACATGTCCCGCTCCACGCCCGAACGGTCCTTGGCGCGGATTTCCTTCATCGCGATTGTCGCGCCGTCCGGGAACTGCGGCGCGGGCACGACCTTCCGCCGTGTCTCGAACGCATGCGGTCGGTCGCCAGGAGACGGGAAGGGGATCACCCAGTCGGTGCCGAGCGACACGCCCTGCTTGAACTCGTGGCGGCGCACCGTCATGCAATTGTCGTAGACGGTCACGAAATAGCCCTGGCGCGTGAAGTCGTAGCCTTCGCCGACGCGCATCTCGGGCATCGTGCGCAGAATCTGCGGCTTGGCGCGGTCCGTGAGCGAGAAGCCGTTCTCGCGTCCGCCCAGCGTTATGCAGTAGCGGAGGGACGGCACCTGGATCGCCGTGAAGCCGCCTTGCCACACGCACTGGTCGTTCACCGCGCACTGGTGGGCGTGTCCGCAGAACGCGACCACGTTCGGGTACTTCGCCGCGAAGAGCGCGCCGACGGTGCCGTCCTCCTGCCCCCAGACGTGCGGACCGCACGCCGTGTTGCGGTACACGCGGTGCTGCGAGTGGAAGAAGGGGCGCGTCGGGTCGAGGTTCAGTCCCGCGAGGAACGCCTCCAGTCCTGGCGTATTGTTGCCCCACTCGTTTCCCTTCTCGCCCTTGGTGAAGTGCGAGAGCACGAAGTCGTACCCATTGACGCGCTTGTGCACGATCGGCGCCCAGGGCTCGCGGAAGCACCGCTCCCAGATGGCCTTGCGGTCGTTGAGGGGGATGATCACCTTCTTCATCTCCGCCTCGTCCGGGAACATCGTCACGCACGGACGGCAGCGGCGGTAGGTGTAGCCGGACGTGTCGTGGTCGCCGTAGTGCATCAGGTTGGCGACGGGGCGGCCGTCGTGTCCCTTGCCGTTTGGAAACACCTCGAACCACGCCTTCGCGACGCATTCCAGCTGCGGGATCACGCCGTAGTCCGCGAGGTCGCCGCACACCATCACGCCGTCCGCGCCCCAGCGGTCGAACGCGCGCAGCACGTCCTTGAACGGTCCGGTGGCCGCCCAGTCCGTGATGTGGATGTCGCTCAAGACGCCGAGCTTGAGCCGCACGGGTCCGCGCGGAGTCGTCATGTCTCCTCCGAACGACGGCATGGCCGCCGCCGCAATCGACCCTTTTAGAAACAGACGCCTTCCGATTTCAGCATTCATTTCCTGATTTCCCATTCAACGGTTGTTATCTGCTTGCCTGTTTGAGGTTCATACGCGGAGAAAGATCTTGCGCCGGTAGAGGAATAGCAGGAGCAGCCGTCGGTGACGATTTCCACGAAGCCCCAGCGGGGGCGGACGAAATACACGTTGACTGCCGAGATTTTCATGGCGTCAATTATAGCAGATTTGTGCGGCTTTTTGCGGACGCGAAAATGAAGGAGTGTTTCCATAGAATGCCTTTCGCGCGTGGGCGCGAAGATTTCTGCTGCTTCTATGCGCCTGTTTCAATCGGAAATATGATATAATTTCTTCGTTAAAACTTAAGCAAAAAGGAAGACGACTTGGATAGAAGACTCATACTGTCGGAATCGACGACTGTGAGTGCGCGAACGATCATGGTCGCGGAGATTGAGGCTCTGTTGGACGCAGCGCCTCAATTCGGAGTGCCTTTCGAAGATTATCAGCGGGCGATCCTTGAAGAGAATTGCGTGAATAAGCCAACGTTGGGCTCGCGTAAGGATGCGGTAAATCGCCTGCGTCGTCTCTATGGTTTGGATTTCTCTGACCCTGTGTATTGTGTGTTCCATAAACTCTGGTCCCGGTCGAAAGAGTCCCATCCGCTTCTGGCTTTGCAGCGGACATGGATTACCGATCAGCTCGTCCGCGCATCTGCCGATTACTTTCTCCCGCTCAAACCCGGAGATGAGGTCACGCCGGAGAAGACGGCAGCTTGGGTGAAGGCGCGCTACGGCAATTACTATTCCGACGCCAGTGTGCGTTCCATCGGGCGTTCTCTTAATTCCTGCTGGTATCAGGCGGGGTTTGTCGAAGGGGTGAGCAAGCGTGCCCGTCGCAATGCCGTCGTGATGCCAGAGAACGTCGTCTTTGCGATGTACCTTGGCTATCTCGACGGCAAGGACGGCGCGGGGCTCTTCGAGACGCGGATGGCCTCTCTTCTGGACGTGTCAGGCATTCAGATGATCACGCTTGCCGAATCGGCGGCTCGCCAGGGATTGATTAAGTTCAAGCATATCGCCGATGTCATGGAGATCGGCTTTGACCCTCTAACAGGAGCATTGCCATGAGCCGTGTGTCCGAACTTCTCGAATTGTATCGCAAGCACATAGCACTCCCGTGGCGGCCGGATGAATCGCCGATGCAACGTGTGGTTCTGGGTGTTTACTTGCCTGCCGATGAACGCCGGTTACGTGCAACGGTCTCGGAGTTCGAGACGGCCACGAAGCTTTGCGGACACGGATGGAAGCTCCTTGATATCGAGTCGGCATTTGGCGACTGGCTGGGCGAGGAGGAATATGCCGAGGAATACTTCGACAGTCCCCAGACCCTCCCGTCCTACACACGGCGCAAGTTTCTGCCGTATCTTGAAGCGCGGATCAGAAAAGACGCCGGTACCGCTGCCGATGACCCCAACGCTGTGGTGGCAATCATGGGAACCGGTGCGCTCTTTGGTCTGCAGACCGTCAAGGAGCTTGTCGAGAAGGTCGCCCCTTTCGTGAAGGGACGTCTTCTTGTGTTTTTCCCTGGAACCTACACCAACAACAATCTTCGTTTGCTTGATGGATACGATGGGTGGGATTATCTCGCCATCGTTCTTGGAGCTTGATCTCAAGGAGACGCCATGCTGAATAAAGAATGCTACGCCAATGAAGATCTCTTGAACTTCGCGTTGCCGAACGATGGCGTTGCGGAAGTGTCAAAGGGATCGGACTCAGTTCTGAAGTACGAGCTTTCGACGTTCGTGTGCGAAGGCCAGTATGAACAGGGCCTCGTTCGCATCCTCGATTCGTACCTCGCGAATCTGGCGCACGATACGCAACCCGCCGCATGGATCAGCGGCTTCTATGGCTCCGGCAAGTCGCACCTCGTGAAGATGCTGGCGTATTTGTGGACGAACACGCCGCTGCAGGACGGGACTCTACCGCGTGATGTGAAGCCGCTTCCGGCAGAGGTGCAGAATCTCCTGAAGGAATTGTCCGTTCAGGCCAAGCGACATGGTGGCATTCATGCGGCGATGGGCAAACTTGTCGGTGGCGGCACGTTCGATGCCAAGTTGGCTCTTCTTCAGATCGTGTTTCGCTCGGTAGGCCTCCCCGAGTCCTACCAGCAGTCGAAGTTCATTCTTTGGCTTCGCGGAGAGGGCCTTGAGGATGCGGTCAAGGCGGAGATTGCGGCAAAGGGCAAGGACTGGAACCACGAGGTGGAGAACATGCTCGTCTCTCCCGTTCTCCGCAATGCGCTGATCAAGGTGAGCCCGGACCGGTTCGGCGATGCCGCTGCCACGCGCCAGATCCTGCTGGGAATGTTCGGCGAGAACGATCCGGCGTCGATCAGCACTGAGGACATGATCAAGACGCTGAATGCCGCACTCATGAAGGATGGCAAGATGCCGCTCACGTTGATCGTTCTCGACGAGGCGCAGCAGTTCATCGGCGAGGATTCTGACCGCGCGATCTGTGTGCAGGAAGTAGCGGAGGCGCTGTCGAAGAAGTTCAAGGGGCGGATCATGCTTGTGGCGACAGGCCAGTCCGCACTTTCCGGCACGCCGATTCTCCAGAAGATCGTCGGGCGTTTCAACATTACAGTCCAGCTGTCCGACACGGATATTACCTCCGTCGTCCGTCAGGTCGTCCTGCGCAAGAAGCCCGAGAAGCTGAACGCGGTGCAGAACCTGCTGGTCGATCACATCGGCGAGATTTCCCGGCATCTCCAGAACACGGAACTCAAGTATCGACAGGAAGACCTCGCGTCGCTCGCAGCCGATTATCCAGTCCTGCCGACACGCCGCCGCTTCTGGGAGCGTGCGCTGCTCACGCTTGACGCGACCGGCACGGACGGTCAGCTCCGCAATCTTCTGAAGATGAATCTGCGACTCGCCAAGGAGGGTGCGGGCAAGCCTCTGGGAACGGTGGCACCTGCGGACTATCTGTTTTTCGACCTGAGTTCCAAGCTGCTTCAGAGCGGCAAGCTGCCGCGTGAATTCTACGATGACGTGATGCAGCTCCACGCATCCGCGAACGAGGACGAAAAACTGGTCGCACGCGCCTGCGGCCTGGTGTTCCTGATCAACAAGGTCTCCGAGTCCAACTCTGCGCTTGGATTGAGCGCAACGACCGAAACGCTGGCGGACCTGATGCTCACGGACCTGACCGCCGGGAGCGCGGAACTCCGTGCGAAGCTTCCGGCGCTCCTCGACCACTGCCACGCGCTGCAGAAGATCGGCGACGAGTATCACGTGCAGACAAAGGAGAGCGCCGAATGGCGAGCAGAGTTCAACGCCCAGCGATCTGCCCTTAAGCAGGAGACGCACAAACTTGATATGTTCCGGCAGGACAAGGTTCGCGCACAGTTCGACGCGATGCTGACAAAGCGGAAGATCGTGCAGGGTGATTCAAAAACGCCACGCGACATCCAGGTTGTCATCAACAAGGAACTCACGAAGGAGAACGAGAGAGGCATCACGGTGTACATCCGCGACCAGTGGTACGCTTCCTCTCAGACCGTACGCGAGGACGCCCAGCGTGCCGGGTTGACATCTTCCGTGGTCTATGTCTATGCGCCCAAAATCCAGCCTGATTCATTCCGTTCGGCATTGGTGGACTTCCGGGCCGCCGAGTATACGCTCAGCGTGAAAGGCTCCCCAAGCTCTGTCGAGGGACGTGAGGCGCGTAGTGCGATGGAGTCGATCCGAGATTCTGCCAAGAACCGGATAGAGGCTCTTATCAAGGACATGTTCGACCAGGCGGTCGTCTATCAGGGCGGCGGCGCGGAAGTGACGGATGGCGCGACGTTGCAGGACCGCATCTTGAACGCTTCGCTGGTTGCCGCCGGGCGTCTCTATTCGGAGTTTCCTCTTTCGGACAATCTTGGTTGGGCAACGGTGCTGTCGAAAGCGCAGAAAGGAGTGGCTGATGCGCTCGCCGAGGTGGGGTGGAACGGCAATGCGAACGAACAGCCGCTCTGCAAGCGCGTCCTGCAGTACCTTGGACCTGGCAAGACAGGCCAGGAGATTCGCGACTATTTCTCGGCGGCTCCGTACGGCTGGACGAAGGACGCGATTGATGGCTCGCTCCAGATGCTCACGACGAGCGGGGACGTCGAGGCCAAGAATGCTTCCGGCAAAGTCATCGAGGCGACGAAGCTGGAGCGCAAGACGATTTCGGTGACGACCTTCCGCCCGCAGACCGTGGTGATCGGCGCAGTGCAGAAGATGAAGCTTCGCCAGCTATTCACGACCGTGCTCGTGCGACCGATCAAGAATGAGGATCTGCCCGCTGCGGCAGGAGAGTTCCTGGCGAAGATGCAGGAATGTGCAGAGAGCGCGGGCGGTGAGGCCCCTCTGCCGGAGATTCCTTCTCTCGACGACATAAACGAGCTGAAGTCCAAGAGCGGCAATGACCTTCTGATGGAGATATTCAACAAGTCGGGCGACCTCCTCACGAAACATGATGAATGGTGCAAGACCGCCAAGAAGATTTCTTCGAGAACGCCGAACTGGGAGCTATTGAGTTCGCTCGTCGGCTATGCTGACAAACTGCCGGAGAATGCGAAACCTAAGGCCGACGTGAAAGCCATTGTCGATAATCGGCTTCTGCTGGCCGATCCCGACCCGGTTGCACCTGTCCTGACTGAAGTTGCCGACATCCTCAGAAAGGCGCTCAATGACCTCAAGGGGAAGTACGACGCAGAGGCGGCAAAAGGCGAGTCTAAGCTGGTGGCCGATGAAAACTGGAAGAAGCTGAGTGACGAAGACAAGACGCGCATTCTGTTTGATGTCGGCCTTCTGAACGACGAACCGTCGGTCGCCACGGGCACGGCGGCGGAAATCGACAACACGCTCGAGTTCCTTTCGCTCTCCGCTTTCAGCGACAAGGTGAAGGCATTGGCTGGCAAGTTCAGTGAAGCGCTGATGGCGGCGGCGCAGGCGGCAATGCCGCAGCTGAAGTTTGTCCGCGTTCCAGAGCGCCAGTTCCAGCAGGGGGACGAGGCCGCCGTTGACGCGTGGCTCGCGGAAATCGGCAAGTTGGTAAAAGCCGAGCTGAAGGACGGGCCTGTCAGCGTGGGTTGATGCGTGACAGCACGCGAAACTGATTTCTGGCAGGAGGACGAGCTATGAGGAAGTTGACGCGCTTGAGCGAGCAATGGTTCTACGATCTCCTGGATCGTGGTGAATGCGACATTGTCGACTTCAAGGAACGCCTTGAGGACAGGCAGATGTTTGGCAAGTCGTTCAAAAACTTCGCGCCGAACTATGAGGATCTGGCGCGGGACGTAGTCGCATTCGCCAACGCCAAGGGGGGGTTCCTGTTCGTTGGCATCGTTGACGGCACCAAGGAGGTCAATGCCGAATTCGCATACGACCAGCAGAAGATATTTGCATTGATCAGCCAGATTCAAGACCGGACAACTCCCTCGATTACCTTGACGCCGCACAAGCTTTGTGTGCAGGGCGTCGATCTGCTCGTACTGGAGATTCCGTTCAGTAATCAGCTGCACCGCACGTCACGTGGTGAATTCCTGATTCGGAGCAACGACGGCAACCGTGCGATCGAACCATACGAGATGGCGACCATTCAGGCGGAAAAGGGGCTCATAGTATTTGATCAGAAGGTCTGGGACTGGACTCATGAGCCTATGGAAGGTGTTCCTTCCTGGATAGATATGCGACGCATCGCCGAATACAAGTCATTGATGGCGGCCGTCAATGCCAACAATCCGCGAATACAACAGGATTGGCCCGAGCTGTGCGACGGGCTTGGCTGGATGGAAGAGGTTGACGGGCGATTCTTGCCAACGACAGCAGGGTTGCTTTTCGCCGGCACAGACAAGGCATTGCGGATGCTGCCGTACAGCCAGGTCAAGTACATACGGTATTTTGAGGACGGCACCTATCGTCCATACGAATATTCCGGCAACATAGTCGAAATCGCCCAGCGCTGCTATGCGCAGCTAAAGAGCGAGATACAGCAAAGGGAGTTTCACTTTGATCTGCTGCATGAATACGCCGAGGACTATTCGGAGGTCGTGCTGCGCGAATTGCTGATCAATGCGCTGGCGCATCGCGACTACAGCCGCCAGCAGATTGTCGAGATTCGGAAATACCCGACCTATCTTGAGTTTGAAAGCCCGGGGCGGTTCCCTGAAGGGGTCACGGTAGACAATTATCTTGTGAAGACAAATGCGCGGAATCCGGCCATAATGGATTCGCTGCGTGAGATTCGATATGCCGAAAAGGCTGGAAGCGGATTTGACAAGATATTTACCGCTTTGTTGTCGAAGGGCAAGAATCTTCCACAGCCTGAAGAGACCGACAGCACGGTCATTTTCCGGGTTGAAGGAGCCGTGGTTTCCGAGAAACTTATGCAACTGGCTGCCCAATATCGCAAGCAAGTCGGGTATGATCCTACAGTTGATCAATTGTTGGTTCTTAGGCAGCTCGCAAACGGGAAGGCGGTAGCCTTTTCGGAGATCGAGAGTGCTCCGTTTGTCAGCAAATACCGGTTGCGGCAGACGCTTCAGGGGTTGTGCGACAGGGAATTCATTGAACCGACGGGGCGGACTTCCGGGTTGAAGTATATTCTGCATGTCGGGCTACGGAAGACCGTTTCGGAAAAGATCGAGTACGCCAAGGCGCGGAAACAAACCAAGGCCAAGAATATCGAATCAATTTTGCGGTATCTTGACTCCGTTCCAGACATCAACAACGCAGAGGCGCGCGAAATCTTGAGATTGCCGGAAAAGGCGATTGCAACCGTATCCAAACTTTTCTCTGAACTTTGCCAACGTGGGGAAATTGAAATGGTAGAGGCGACGGCGAGTACAAAAATGAGACGATATAGGAGGGTAAAGAAATGATTTTGCTTTCCGTTTTGCTTTCTGTTTGCTTTCTTTTGCTTTCCATTTGTGGCATTGGGAATTGCCTGGATCGGCTGTTTTCTTCGTTATATTTGCATTTTCATTCGTTGCAGAACAAATTTTCATTTCCATTCTCCAGATGACAGGGTTTTCACGCTATGATACGACAGGCACTAGAGAAGTCGCTGCGAAACGAGCTTGAGCGCACGGTCTCAAAGGCGCGCGTGATCGCGGAAAGCGCCGCGCGTGAGGCGATTGGGCAGCTCTGCGTGGCCGAGACTGCGCCGGGGGCGCACCTTGACCCGGCGGCGCGCGACCTTCGCAACAAGCTCCGCGCCCACGCCCGCGCGCTGGGCGACGAACATCTCGCCAAGCCGGAGAACGGATGCGACCAGAGGACGGAGGCGCTTGTCGAGGAGATTGCCTACGAACAATGGCATCGGATGATCTTCGCCCGCTTCCTTGCCGAGAACGACCTGTTGATGTTCGATGACGGCCCAGGCGCGCCGCTTGCGATTACGTTGGACGAGGCCGCAGAACTGGCCGAGGAACTTGGCGCTGGATCAAAGTGGGATCTCGCGTCTGAATGCGCGGCGAAAATGCTGCCGGGCGTGTTCCGTCCGGACACGCTGTCGTTCAAGGTCAAGTTCGCCTCAGACAAGGTGCGGGGGCTTGAGGAGCTTCTGGAGGGGCTCGCCACGGAGACGTTTGGCGCATCCGATTCGCTGGGCTGGATCTACCAGTTCTGGCAGAAGGAGCGAAAGGACGCCGTAAACGCCAGCGAGGTGAAGATCGGCGCAAAGGAACTCGCACCGGTCACGCAGCTCTTCACCGAGAACTACATGGTCTCGTTTCTTCTCGACAACACGCTTGGCGCGTGGTATGCCGCGCCAAAGCTGAAGGGCAGGCAATTCGCGACGGAACAGGAAGCCCGTGCAGCCGTCTCCACCGAAGAGATTCCGCTTGCCTACCTGCGACTGGTCCAGGACGGGACGGAATGGCGTCCTGCCTCCGGCTCGTTCGAGAAATGGCCGTCGTCGCTTTCGGAGTTTTCGATGCTCGATCCAGCGAACGGGTCGGGTCATTTCCTGGTGGCGACCTTGCTCATGCTCGTTCCCATGCGGATGGAGTTGGAGGGTCTCGACGCGCGGACGGCGATAGACAAGGTCCTTTCGGAAAACATCCACGGCCTTGAACTCGACCGCCGCTGCGTAGAACTTGCCGCGTTCGCCGTGGCGTTGGAAGCCTGGCGCTATCCGAACGCAGGAGGCTACCGCAAGCTGCCGCGTCTCCAGATCGCCTGCGACGGCATCGCGCCGCAGATGCCGAAGGCCGACTGGGTACGCCTTGCTCGCAAGGCCGCCCGCCGTCTGGAGGGCAAAGGAGAGGACTTCTTCGGCGAAGAGTTCGATAAGGACGCTTCGCTTTGGGAGGCAAAGCTCGCCCAGTCGATGGAAGAGCTGTGGGATGTATTCAAGAACGCGCCGACGCTCGGATCGCTCATCGAGCCGGACACCTTGTTGCCGCTCTTCTCGCAGGCCGGCTACGATGAGGTGGTCAAGGTTCTGCAGGAGTATGTCGCGGCAGATGATGCCGAGGCTCATGAAGCGACCGTTGCCGCACAGGGTATTGTCGCCGCGATGGATCTTTTGAAGCGCAAGTACACGCTCGTCATTACGAATGTGCCGTATTTAACAATGAAGCGCATGGATGCCTTTCTTCGATCCTTTTGTGTGCAAAAGTATTTCGAAGCAAAGGGAGATCTTGCAACAGTATTCCTAGAACGTTGCATGAAACTCACTGAAGCAAACTGTGAGTCCGCATTAGTCGTTCCGCAGAATTGGCTGTTTTTGCCGACATATAAGGCTTTCCGGAAAAAGCTGTTGAGGAAATATAGTTTTGATTTTATTGCGCGTCTTGGAGCCAGAGCTTTTGAAACAATATCTGGAGAAGTTGTAAAGGTAATTTTGATAGGTCTTTCCCGTCATGAAGCAAACAGTGCACATTCGTTTGTTGGCATTGATGTCTCAACTGAAAAGAATTATTGCGAGAAGCAAAAACAAATTGTTATTAATCCAATCACATATATAGATCAATCTAAGCAGTTAACGAATCCAGACCAACGTATTTCGCTCGATGAATATGTTGAGTGCGAACTAATGTCGAAATACGCAATCTCAATGCGGGGCATAGTTTCTGGTGACAATGATAAGTGGGAACGTAGGTTTTGGGAAATAGAGTCGGTCTCAGGAGGATGGCGTTTATTGCACACGGTTCCAGAACGGAAATTTTATTCTGGGAAAACATTGGTGATTGATTGGCGACGTCATGGGAAAGGTATGTTGCGCCCAGGAACAAAGAATGAAGCGTATGGGCGGCGCGGTATTTCGATGGGTTTAATGAACTCGTTGCCAGCGTCAACTTTTTGCGGTAATCTTTACGATAACAATACAGGAGTGTTGGTTCCGCATTGCGAGGCAGATCTGTTGCCATTATATTGTTATTGTGATTCATTGGAGTTTTCAACGGAGGTTCGAAAACTTGATCAGAAATTAAACACAACTAATGCAACCCTGTTGAAGGTTCCCTTCGATCTCGAACGATGGCAGAAGGTTGCGGCGGAGAAATATCCACACGGTCTTCCCGGCCCGTTCACAAATGACCCGACGCAGTGGATATTTCATGGTCACCCGTGTGCGAATGTGTATTGGGATGAGGGTGAGAAGGAATTGAAGATCGGTGGGCCTCGTTATGACGCGACGGTGCTGCATGTTGCGGTAGCGCGTCTGCTTGGGTACAAATGGCCAAGCGAACTAGACAGGGAGATGAACCTTGCGTTTGAGATGCGCAGGGTGATGCGTGAGAACTGCGAACTTGACGATCTTGTCGATGACGACGGCATTGTGTGCATCCCGTCGCTGAATCGCGAGCTGCCCGCTGCGGATCGCATCCTTGCTATGCTGGAGGCTGCGTACGGCGACGAGTGGACAGGCGACACGCTTGGGCGATTGATGGAGTCGTGTGGATGCGAGGGCATGACGCTTGAGCGCTGGCTGCGCGACAGGTTCTTTCTTTCGCATGCGAAGCTCTTTGGGAACCGTCCGTTCATCTGGCAGATTTGGGATGGTCTTCGCGACGGCTTCTCCGTGCTCGTCAACTATCACAAGTTTGGGCGCAAGGGGCTCGAGTCGCTCATCTACACCTACCTCGGCGACTGGGTCGAGCAGCAGAAGCGCGAACTGGCAGCCGGGACTGAAGGCGCGGAGGAGAAGCTTGACGCGGCGCTGGCGCTCAAGGGGAAGCTCGAGAAGATTCTGGAGGGCGAGAAGCCGTTTGACATCTTCGTCCGCTGGAAGAAGCTGTGTGACCAGCCGCTCGGGTGGGAGCCCGACGTCAACGACGGCGTTCGCCTGAACATCCGTCCGTTCTGCGAGGCGGGCGTGCTGCGTGAGAGCGCGAAGAAGCTCAACATCAAGTGGGAGAAGGATCGCGGCAAGGATGTTGATTCCGCGCCCTGGGCCAAGCTCTTCCACAACGAGCGCATCAACGATCATCACCTTTCACTGGCTGAAAAGAAAGCCGCAAGAGGAGTTTAAGGAGAACAAAAATGCACTTGAAGAAAATCAAACTCACAAACTTCCGTTGTTTTCGGGATCTGGAACTTTCATTTGATAGAAGGTTGACCGTATTCACGGGAAGTAACGGTTTTGGAAAGACAACGATACTTGATGCAATTAAGTTTGCACTCAATTACTATGTTCGTCGATTCCCAGGTGTTAAGCAAATGATCCCTTCGTCGGATAACATCACGACATTCTACCTTGCCGGGCGTGGAGATGAAGAGTTTCAGGAACGGTATTTCCAAATTGATACTACAGCTGAATTTGATGATGGCCTTGATGTAGAATGGAGCGTTTTCATTCCCAATCGTCGGTTGCCGGTCTCGGAACGCAAAGAGTTGGCAAAATTGCGTCCCGGCGGAAAGCGAATAAGCGAGATAATCGATAATTACGTGCATGATCGTTTTGAGGGAGGCAAAGGAATCCTTCCTGTTGTTGCGTTCTTTGACACGCAACGGGCTGTCGTTAAGCAAAAGATACAAAGGCGACGTGGATTCAGGAAAGTGCTCGAATATACTGCGGGATATGATGGTTGTCTTCACGAGGGGCTCGATTTTAAGGGGGTTCTCGAATGGTTGGAAATATTTGAGAAAAGAGAGTACGATGAATGTAGGCAACTTCATGATATTTCGCATAGATGCCTAGAAAATAAAACGATCCAGTACGCGTTAGACCGGCTTGTTCCCGGACTGAGGAACCTGCGGACGAAAACGAACCCCTATCGCATGATTGTGGATGCGGAAATTGATGGTCAGATTGTGCCGTGTAAGGTTGATGAGTATCTTAGCGACGGGTATCGGTGCATGTTGATGCTGATATTGAATTTGATTTCGCGTATTATCAAGTTGAATCCAAATGCATATACTGAACCTGAGCAGGTCTTGGCGTGTCCGGGTGTCGTCTTAATCGATGAGGTGGATTTACATTTGCATCCTGCCTGGCAGCAACGCGTTTTGCCTGATTTGATGAATGTGTTTTCACAAATTCAGTTTATCGTGACGACGCACAGTCCTCAAGTCGTATCTTCTGTTCCGACCGAGTGTGTTCGCAAGATTAAAAAAAGTAACTGCGGTGAAGAAAATGATGTGATTGTGGCACAAGATGTACAAGATGGAAAATGTGAACAGAAAGTCATAGGCCCTACAATCAATACGCAGGGTGCGAAGGCGGGGCAGATACTTTCTTCGTTTTTTGATACAAGTGAGCGCGCGCCAAACACCGATTTGACCAGAGACATTCCTATGTATCGCGACATGCTTGCAAATGGCAGCTGGAATTCAGAAGAGGGCGAGGCGCTGTGGGAGAAGCTCAGTGCGGCAATGCAGACCGATCCCGAGTTGGCGTCGCTGAGGGTGGAACGCATGTTCAAGGCGTATGATCGGGAGAAGGGTCATGAAGCGAATCCGCAAGCGTAACATCCCGCCGTCGGCGCTGTCCGACTACATCCGCGACAATCCCGAAACGTCAGACGCGCATACATGGGATGCGTTCCGGGAGGGACGGACCCGTTTGCGGGAGGTCCAGAAGGCGCTTTCGGAAGACCAAGGCGGCCTGTGTGCTTATTGCGAACTTGTATTGGTCCCGAAGTTCGACTTTCGTGTCTCGCATTTCCATCCAAAGCGAGTGGCGGGGCAGGAAGACGATCATTCCTGGGAGCTCCGTTGGGACAACATGCATGGTGCATGTAATGGTGGAACAGTGTATGATTTTCAGCATCCAGATAGATTCGTCGAAGATAATGCAGAAGCGAACAAGCACTGCGATGTGGTGATCGGGAATGAGGTCTTAGATAACAAGATACTCAATCCATTGAACGTTCCGGCATTTCCGCGCCTTTTCAGATATTCGGAAGTGGCATTGTCCGCAGGACGGTGCGGCTTGAAAATTGAAGTTGATGACCGTAATTGTTCAAATGCCAAGTACCTTGATGAACAAGGGTGCGTAACGCGGGCGCAGGAGACAATCGATCGTTTGCACCTGAATAGTGAGAATCTTCGGTTGATGCGTCAGGCGACATACGAAGAGATTAAGAATAAAATTGCGGAGCTTACCGACAGCGGAATTGACCTTGAAGAGGCAATGCGTCAAGTGGCCGACGTTGCGTTCTCAAATTCTTCGAAATGGCCTGAATTCTTTACGGTCTGGCGTTTCGCTTTGAGAGACAAGGCCGAAGAAAAGCTCAAGAGCATCAACTTCAGTGGTTAGAGGAGCATTGCAACGATGACGACAATTCTTGAGAGACTTATCACGGCGATCCGCAAGGCGGCGGAATACAATTCCGCAGTCGAAGTTGCGCCGTCCTGCATTCTCTGGACAGACAAGGAGAAGCAGTTCGAGGGCGCGATCTCGGCACTGCAGAAGAACATGCCGGAACTGCTCGTGTGGGGCAAGTACGACTCCGCGCGTCGGCGCGGTCCGACGGCCTGGATTCGCTGTGCCCTGTCGGGAAAGGTGCAGGGCTATGACCCGCAGGGACATGTCCCCGTCGTGTATCTTCCTGACGTGTCGCGTGCCGATCTCAGGATTGTCCAGGACCTCAAGCCGGAAATCAAGACGATTGCATATCTGGCGTTTCGTGGCGCGTTCTTCATCCAGAAGAACAGCAAGGACTGGACGCTTTTGTCCTTCATGGTCTCCAAGGACTGCGGCGGGCTTGGACTCGACGTCGCTTCAGACACGGCGACAAAGATGGCCCTGCAGACGGTCTTCCCGATGATGCTGGAACGGAACGTGGAGGAGTTCAAGGGGCATCGGCTCGAGCAGATCGATTTCAACGGCATCCTCGCCGGTGACGATCCCACGCGGAACATCCTCCGCTGGCTGAACGACGGCGATGCCTGGCGGCAGGCATGCAAGGCGAACGAATGGACAGCGTTTGTCAGCGTCTGCAAGGCAGGCTATGCCTTTGATCCGGAGAAGGACGGACAAGGCGAAGGTCTGAGGCGGTTCGCCGAACGCAAAGGCGCGTGGCGGCCCGTCTTCGAGCGGTATTCCGAGGGATACACGAGCTATCCGAAGATCGCCAGGAATCTCGAAGCGCCGCCGCCGCCCGTATTTGACTTCTTCGAGAGCGTCGACACGGCGGGCGGCTGGCCGCAGTGGAACGAGCAGCAGGAAGCGCAACTTGCCGGAAACATCAGGTCGATTTCGGCCGGGCCGGTCTCGCAGGCGCTGGGCAGCCTAAGGGCGTTGGAGGCGACGCATGGTCCCCGCCGAGCGCTTGTGTGGGCTAAACTGAAAAAGTCCCCGCTCGCGGAGGCGCTGCCGCATCTGGTACAACTGGCGGAGACAGCGCTCGTATCGACGCCGCAGTTCAGCTCCCTGACTGAGATATCCACCTGGTATCAGAACGACGGCTGGAAGACGGACGCTGCGGCGCGAATGGCTGTCGCCGTCGCGGGCAAGGGCAAGGAAGGCCTGCTTGCCGTCAAGGGCGTGGTGGATGTGCTGTACCGCAACTGGCTCGAGACGCTTGCGAACACATTCCAGAAACTGGTCGAGAAGGATGGGTATGTGTGCTCGGCACCTGGCAAGAAGTGTTCGGCGGGCGAGGTGTGCATCTTCGCAGACGGACTTCGCCTTGATGTCGCCAAGGAGCTTGCCGCGAACTTGTCCGAGAATGGCTACACGTGCAGAGAGTCCTATCGCTGGGCCCCCATCCCCACGATGACGGCCACAGGCAAGCCGATGTCCATTCCTGGGATTGGATCTGTCGAGATCACAAAGTCCACCGACAAGTACGATCTCCTGGAGGCGGCCGGATTGACCTTTGAGAAGCTTCTGAAGAATCTTGGCTACACGAAGGACACAGGCCTGCTCGGTTCTTCACCGGTCTGGATCGAAAAGGGCGACCTGGACGACACTGGCCACGAGAAGAAAGACAACATGCCACAGTACCTGGAAGATGCGTTGAGTGGCATTGAGCATGCGATTGCGGATGCGTTCAACGACGGAGCCAAGTCCGTGCGCGTGGTGACCGACCACGGGTGGTTGTGGCTGCCCGGTGCGTTCCCGAAGACGGATCTTCCGGCTGGGCTTGCAGACGAGAAGAAGGGCCGGTACGCGACAATCCCGGATGGTGCAGTGACCGATGAAATCGAACTCCCGTGGAGCTGGAAGGATACGTACCGGGTGTCTTATCCTCGGGGGATCAGTTGCCATCGCCTGGGGTTGGCGTACACGCATGGCGGACTGACGCTTCAGGAGTGCCGCCTGATGGAGCTGGTAATCACGCCGGGCGTAAAGAAGTCCCCTGTCGCCCTTGAGAACGTCAGTTGGACAGGGCTCTGGCTCAAGTGCAAGCTGGTCGGCGACTTTGCCAATTGCCATGTTGAAGTTCGTGAAGACCCGATAAACGGAACTTCGCTCTTGAATCGGCACGGGTTGCCGAACGAAGTGGGGAACGTGAAGGGCCTTGTCGCCGAGGAAGAGCTGATGGGCAAGGAGGCGTTTGTCGTCGTACTGGACCAGAACGGGGTCTTGCTCGTTCAGCAGAAAGTTCATATTGGAGGTTAACCATGCAGATGGATCATCTAGATGAAATTGCCGCTAAAGTGCTAGGCGGGTATCTCGTCCGAAAGGACCTGGTTCGCCGTTTCTCTAAGCAGTTCCCGGTTCCGACGTACGTTGTGGAATTTCTGCTCGGACGCTATTGTGCGTCGACCGACGAGGAGGAGATCAAGGAGGGGCTGGAGCTTGTGCAGAAGAATCTCGCCGACAAGGCCGTGTCGGGCGGGAACGAGGAGCTGTTCAAGAGCCGCGCGCGCGAAAACGGAACCGTGAAGATCATCGACATCATCACGGCGCGCCTCGATGCGGCGAACGACACGTATGTGGCGACGCTACCAAGTTTGCAGCTTGACCGCATCCGCATTTCCAGCGACCTCGTGCGGGAACATGAGCGCATGCTGACGGGAGGTTTCTACGCCGAGGTTACGTTGGCGTACGATCCGGCCATGTCGCAGGAGCACAAGAATCCGTTTGGCATCGATGCGATACGCGAGATTCAACTGTCCCAGTGCGATGTGTTAGAGACGCTTTGCAATGCCCGAAAGGCGTTCACGACCGAGGAGTGGAAGGACTTCCTGCTGCGCTGCGCTGGATATGAGCCTACTGCGCTGACCACACGGCAGAAGGACGCGCTTCTACTGCGCATGGTGCCGCTTGTGGAGCGAAACTACAACCTTGTCGAACTTGGGCCGCGCGGAACGGGCAAGAGCCATCTTTACCAGCAGATCTCGCCGTATGCACATCTCGTGTCCGGCGGCAAGGCGTCAATCGCGAAGATGTTCGTCAACAATTCCAACGGGCAGCGCGGGCTTGTCTGCCACTACGACACGATCTGCTTCGACGAGGTCTCCGGAATCTCCTTTGACAAGAAGGAGGGCGTCAACATCATGAAGGGCTATATGGAGGCCGGTGAGTTCAGCCGGGGGAAGGAGTCCATCCGCGCCGATGGTTGCATCGTGATGGTCGGTAACTTCGACGTGGATATGGAACATCAGCAGAAGCTCGGCCATCTGCTGGCACCGTTGCCGCCCGAGATGCGGGACGATACGGCCTTCATGGACCGTATCCATTCATACGTGCCGGGTTGGGACGTGCCGAAGTTTGATCCGAAGGTGAATCTGACAAACCACTTTGGCCTTGTCAGCGACTACATCTCGGAATGCTGGCATCAGCTTCGCATGGGAAGCCGCGTATCTGAGATGCAGGGCCGCGTCAGCTTCGGGTCCGCCCTGAGCGGGCGTGATTCCGGGGCGGTCAACAAGACCGTGAGCGGCCTTCTCAAGCTGATCTCGCCGGACCCTGAAGCGGAGGTTTCGGATGCCGATCTTGAATGGGCGGTTCGCCTGGCTATGGAATCGCGACTCCGTGTGAAGGAGCAGCAGAAGTACATCGGGCCTGAAGAATTTAGGCGGACGGACTTCAGCTACATTTTCGAGGGGGCGGAAGAGAGGTTTGTTGCCACCCCGGAAGGCCGCAGCAGCAATCTTCCTGCCACAGCGGCTCAGGCGGCCCCTGTGGCCGAGGTCGCGAAGCCTGTGCCAACGGTCGTTGCACCCGCTCCTGCGCCGCAGGAGGCGAACACGGCGGCTTCTGTCGCAAATGATGAGACGGTGGAGGCTGCCGTCGCCGATGACGGCCCTCAACCTGGCATGAAGTCGATCCTTGAAGGCGAGTCGGGCATCGATTATGATTCATTGTTCGGCGAGTACATTCGCGGTGCGACAAAGATTCTGATTGTCGATCCGTATATTCGGACATTCCATCAGGCTAGGAACCTGATGGAGTTTCTGGAGACGGTGCTTCGTTTCCGCGAAAAGGGCGTTGCGGTGCGTGTGCAACTTCAGACGAGCGCCGATGACATGTCGCCGCAGTCCCAGGAAGGGTATCTGACCCAGATCCAGCAGTCGGTCGCAGAAGCGGGCATCAATTTCACGTATGCCTTTGCGGACAATCTTCATGACCGCATCATCGAAGCCGATACGGGATGGAAGATCGTCCTTGGGCGGGGACTCGACATCTTCCAGTACCACGATGCCAAGAACGCATTCCTTCTTTCGACGCGCCTTCAGTCGCACCGGACGTGCAAGGCATTCTCGATCACCTACGTGAAAGTGTGAGACCGGTCATGGCATGTCAGTCTAATCCCGAAACACATGCAAGGCGGCTCGTCCCTACGGAATCTCCTTTGCAGGGCGGCGGGATTCTGCTACAATAACGCCCATTCGCAAAATGGCGTCGCTGGCGCGGGGCCTAGGTGAACTATGAACGCGACACAACATGGCATGCCCGGAGAGTGGGCCAAGGTACGCGGGACGGTGCTGTCCCTGTGGCCGCTTTTTCTTTGCTTCGTCGCCCTCGGGGCGTTCGGGGCGGCTCTGGCGATGGGGAGGTACACGCTCGTGTTCGCTGCGCTCTTCGTGCTGTCGCTCGTGGCGACGATGGTCCTGTGGCGGAAGGGCCTGAGGCGGGTGGAGTCCTTCTTCAAGGGAGCGCGCGGCGAGGAGCGCGTGGCGGCGCTTCTGGCGACGCTGCCCGGCGGATGGCACGTGTTCAACGATTTCGTGGCCGGCGGGCACCACGTTGACCACGTCGTGGCGGGGCCGGCGGGCGTGTTCTCGGTCGAGACGAAGAGCTGGCGCGGGAGCGTGACGGTGGAGGAGGGGGAGATACTCGTGAACGGCTCCCTGCCGGACCGCGCGCCGGTGACGCAGGCCACGCGCGAGGCTGCGGCGGTGAAGGCGGCGTTGAAGCGCGCAGGATGGGAGAAGGGCGACGTTATGCCGGTGCTGTGCTTCGCCTCGGACACGTTTGCCGGTGCGCAGCAGATGGTAGGTACTGCCGAGGTGGTGAACGCGAGAGAAGTGACGGCGTGGATGCAGTCGCGGCCGACGGTGCTGTCGGACAGCGACGTGGAGCGCCTGGCGCAGCTCATGGAAACGTGCGTTTGAGGGTGAATGGTGAAAGGTGAATGGTGAAGGGTGAAAGGTGAAAAAATGAGAATTCGCGTGCTGAAGCTTGCGGCGGTTGCGATGGTTTCGTCGCTTGCGTGGGGCGAAGAGGCGCCGTCTGTGGCGAACCTCGACATCAAGCCGCAGGAGCACTACGGGCGCATCGCGCGCAAGGTCGCGGGGATGCTGCCCACGTACCACGTGACTCAGCAGCCGCTGGGCGAGGAGATCTCGCAGCGGGCATGGACGAACCTGGTTACGATGTACGACTACGGGCACTGCGTGTTCCTGCAGTCGGACCTGGACAAGTTCGAGCCGCTGCGCCTTCGCATCGGCGACGCGCTACGGCGCGGGGACGTGTCGTTCGCGTACGATATCCACAAGGTGTTCGTCCATCGTCTCGAGGAGTGCGTGAACTACGTCACCAACATGCTGGAGACGACGGAGTTCGACTTCTCCGTGAATGAGGAGTGCCTGTTCGACCGCAAGGAGGCTCCATGGCCGGCGACGCGCGAGGAGCGCGACGAGATATGGCGCAAGCGCATCAAGAACGAGCTGCTTGCCCAGATACTGAGCCGCGAGCTTGACGACGAGGAGAAAGCTTCAGGGAAGAAGTCCAGACGGAAGAAGGACGCGAAGAAGAAGGACAAGCCGGCTGAGACCAACAGCGTAGACAGCGTGGAGAAGCCCGAGCCGACGCCGAAGGAGAACATGGTCAACAAGTATCGGCACTACCTCGCTTGGGTTCTGACCGAGCTGGACGACGAGAAGGTGCTTGAGCGCTACCTGCTGGCGGCGTCGATGGCCTACGATCCGCACTCCGCGTACATGGCCCCGATGAGCAAGGACGACTTCGACATGGACATGAACCTTTCGCTCTGCGGCGTGGGGGCAGTGCTCTCGCAGTCCATGGACGACGGCGCGCTCGAGATCAAGGAGGTCATGAAGGGCGGACCGCTGGCGCGCGAGGGTAGCATCAAGGAAGGCGACAAGATCGTGGGCGTCGGACAGGGCGACGGCCCGATCGAGGACGTGGTGTGGAAGCCGATGCGCAAGTCCATCAAGAAGATCCGCGGCAAGAAGGACACGAAGGTGGTGCTCGAGGTCACCGACAAGAACGGCGCCTCTCGCCGCAAGGTGCCCATCATCCGCGACGAGATCAAGCTTGAGGACCAGGCGGCGACCGGACGCGTGGAGAAGGTCGTCTTGAACGGCGTCA
>Ga0310690_10003650_pt1 | contig 22804 bp, 19 predicted proteins | sample AusTroGonzalo_MG_2_FD_207661 | JGI IMG/M metagenome (GOLD analysis project Ga0310690, IMG submission 207661) | Bovine rumen microbial communities from tropical cattle in Woodstock, Queensland, Australia - Gonzalo_04 (v2) (version 2) | ecosystem: Host-associated > Mammals > Digestive system >... | reverse complement strand
ACAAGTTTACGCTCAACCTCCTTTGCAATAATGAGATAATTGCAATCGACCAGGATCCTCTGGGAAGCCAGGCCCGCTGCCTGTTGGAAAAAGACTCTGTCCAGGTCTGGGGCCGTCCCCTGTCCGACGGCACTAACGCTGCAGGTATCTTCAATATGGGCGACGAGACGTTGAACGTGAATGTCAAAGAGATGCTCTCCGAGTCCGGCTATACAGAAATCGGCGCCTTGCGTGACGTTTGGCGTCAAGAAGATTGTCCCGCCACAGTCTCCATCCCCTCCCACGGAGTACTGATGGTGAGGTTTTAAGGTTTTTTTGCAGAAAAACGGAGTTTTAGTTATTTTTGCAGATTGGAAACGTAATAATAACTAATTAACTCAATCATATGGCAACAACTGCTGACCTTAAGAACGGAATGTACATCATGTTCAACGGCAAACCCTGCGTTGTGGTGTATTTCCAGCATGTAAAACCGGGCAAGGGCCCTGCTTTCGTAAAGACTAAACTCCGCAACCTGGAGAACGGACGTATCCTCGAGAACACCTTCACCGCCGGTGTCAAACTGGACACCATCAGCGTGGAGCGCCGCCCGTATCAGTATCTGTACGACGACGGCGAGGCTTTCAACTTCATGCACGAGGAAACCTTCGAGCAGATTACCCTTCCCCACGACGTGGTTGAGAACGCAGACCTCATGAAGGAAGGCCAGCGTGTGGAAATGATGTTCCTCACCGAGCCGGAAGAGCGCTGCCTCACCTGCGAACTGCCCACCTATGTAACCCTGGAGGTCACCTACAGCGAGCCTGCAGTGAAGGGCAACACCGCCACCACTTCGGCCCTCAAGGAAGTTACCCTGGAGACGGGCGCCAAGATCATGGTTCCCCTGTTCATCGAGACCGGCGAGGTTATCACCGTGAACACCACGGACCGTACCTACGGCCAGAGGGTTAAGTAAATGGGTATCCCGGACATCATCATCGCGGTGGACGGTTACTCCTCCACCGGAAAAAGCACGTTCGCAAAGCTCGTAGCGCGCGAATTCGGCTTTACGTATCTGGACAGCGGTGCGATGTACCGCGGGGTAACCCTTTTCGCCCTGGAGAACGGGATGATAGGGGCCGATGGCGCCATCGACACGGAGAAGCTTCTCCCGGCGATGGAAGGCCTGGACCTTCATTTCGGAGCCGATGGCCTGTATATGGGCGAACGCTGCATCGAGAAGGAAATCCGCACCCTGGAGGTGAGCTCGCACGTGTCGCCGGTATCGGCCATCGCCCCTGTACGCACTTGGGTCGATGAGCGCCTGCACGCCTTCTCCGCCGCCGGCCGCGTGATTATGGACGGCCGCGACATCGGCACAACCGTGTTCCCCAATGCGGAACTGAAGATCTTTATGGTGGCCGATGCCAAAGTGCGCGCACAGCGCCGCTACGACGAAATGGTGGCAAAGGGAGAGAATCCCACCCTGGAGGATGTTATGAAGAACCTGCAGGAGCGCGACTACATTGACTCCCACAGGGAGACTTCACCGCTTCGCCAGGCGGAGGACGCCTTTGTGATGGACAACACCCATATGTCGCTCCACGAGGAAGTGGTGTGGGCTCTGGGTGTGATCCAGGGCAAGTTCGGCCTTCTGGAAGCGCCTGCCCTGTCATGCTGACAGTAGAGACGGACCCCGGTTCCGGCTTTTGCGGCGGTGTCATACGCGCCGTATCAAAGGCCGAAGAGTACATGGCCGGTCACGACCATCTGTACTCCCTGGGGGCCATCGTCCACAATGAAAAAGAACTCGAACGCCTCCGCTCGCGGGGGCTTCGTACTATAAACTCCCTGGAAGAGGCCCCGGAAGGGGAAACGGTGCTCATAAGGGCGCACGGAGAACCTCCGCGCACCTATGAGACGGCCGCCGCCAGGAAGCTCAACCTCATCGACTGCACCTGCCCCGTGGTGCTCCAGCTGCAAAAGAATATCCGTGAGGCCTATGCCCGCGTGGGCAAGAAGGGCCGCGTGATAATCTTCGGCCGCGTGGGACACGCCGAGGTGCTCGGCCTCCTGGGCCAGGCCGGCGGCGACGCCCTGGTGGTGGAGGATCTGCCTATGCTGGAGCAGGCCGCCGAAAGCCTGGACTTCAGCCAGCCTATGGAGATATTCTCCCAGACTACCAAAAGCCCCACCGGATACAAGGCAATCTGTGATTACCTTCTGCAGCGGGGCACCAAGCTCACGGTTCACGACACCATCTGCGCCCAGGTTTCCGGCCGTCACAGCCATCTGGAGCAGTTCGCCCGCAGCCACGACATAATCATCTTCGTGGCAGGTGAGTCGTCCTCCAACGGCAAAGTGCTGTTCGACCTGTGCCGCGGGGCGAATCCCCGCGCGGTGCGCATCGGCAGTGCCGCGGAACTCCGGCGCGAATGGTTCCGAGACGGCGACAGGGTAGGGGTTTGCGGGGCTACATCGACCCCTAAATGGCTGCTGGAAGAGGTTGCAGAGGGTATATCGGCATTTAATGGAGAAATCTAAAGGCCCGGGCGCCATAGCCCGATTCCTGGTCCGCTATAGGGTGGTGCTGTTCTGCTCCGTCCTGGTGCTGGCCGTGCTGTTTGCCTTGCAGATTCCCCATACCAACATCAATACCGATATGACCAAATACCTGCCGGACGAATATCCGATGCGGCAGGGAATGAACATCCTGGAAGAGGACCTTCCGGCAATGCACGCCCAGCTGAGGGAATTCGGAAGCGTATTTGCCGATGGCAACGACCTTATCCCCAAAGACCTTCCCCGGGCGCTGATAGTAGGCTTCTCACTGGCCTGCGTGGTGCTGATGATTATGTGCTCGTCCATTATGGAGGTGCTGCTCTTCCTCATCACCATCGGCCTGGCGGTAGCCTTGAATATGGGCACTAACGCCCTCCTGTCCAGTGTGTCGATGATGACGCATATGCTGGCGAATATCCTCCAGATGGTGTTGTCGATGGACTACTGCATCATCCTGATGAACCGTTTCCGGCAGGAAAAAGCCTTTGGGCTCACCCCCGTAGCGGCGATGGAGAATGCGGTTTCGCACGCGGCGGCATCGATCCTGAGCAGCGCCTTCACCACTATCGTGAGCCTGCTGATGCTCTGTTTCATGAAGATAAAGATCGGGGCCGATATGGGAGTGGTGCTGGCCAAGGGCGTGTCGATTTCGCTGATCTGCAATTTCACCGTCCTGCCCTGCCTGATCATCTGGTTCGACAAGGCCATCGAGAAAACCCGCAAGCGCCCGCCCAAACTGTCGAATACGCGCCAGCGCCTGGCGGCTTTCGAAAATCGCTTCCGCGTGCCCCTGGCCATCCTTTTCGTGCTGGCGTTCGGCCTTTTCTTCTACCTCCAGACCAAGACGCGCACATCCTTCTCGCCCGACTGGAAAAGCGCCGCCACCACCGATCAGACCGACAACAACGACCTCCTTTTATTATATGCCGATGCCGACAGCACCCGCATCCCCGCGCTTCTGGACAGCCTGAAGGCCGCGGATCCGAAGGTGACCACCGTGCTGAGCTATCCTTCGCTGGTGCAGCGCCAGCTCACTGCCGATGAGATGGCGGCATTCTTCAAGGAGATGGCGGGGGACGACCTCCCGGTGAACGGGGAACTCCTGCAGCTGGTGTACTATTACCGCTCGCATCTGGAGCGCAACGAGATGTTCCGCCTGGAAGATTTGCTGGCCACGGTGGACGAGCTGCGGGCCAAAGGGCTTGTGGACCGCTCGATTGATATCGGGAGTCTGATGACGGCGGATGAGCCTTCGAGTCAGAGTACCCGGCCGGTGGATGATGAGCAGCCGGAGCCGCAGGTCAATCCTGGACCAGATACCGATGTTGTCATTTCGAGCGGAGGCGAAGCCGAAGTCGAGAAATCTGAAGTCGAAGAGATCTCTCCGCGCGGCCCGGAGGGCCTTGGTCGAGATGACAATAACGATGAGGGCCTTGGTCGAGATGACAGCCCCGCCACTCGTTTCACGTACGAGGAGGCTACGACGCCTATTTCTGCGGAGGAGTTGGCGGCATTCGCGGGGATAAGCAAGAGCCAGGCGAATATGGTGTATCGTATGGCCGGAAAGGCGGGGCAGAAGATGCTGCCGCTGGAGGTGCTGGACTTCGTGGAGGCCAACGTGCTCACGAACCGCCGCTACGCCGCCTTCATCCCGAAGGACGCCGCGGAACGTCTGGCGGAAACCCGCCGGGAACTTCTCGCGGCTATTGAAAAGGGGCCGTCCACGGAACTCGTTCCGGAAAGCGATGAGCTTGTCATTTCGAGCGGAGGCGAAGCCGAAGTCGAGAAATCTCCTGAAGTAGTCGAAGAGATTTCTCCACGCGATTCTACGAATCTTGGTCGAAATGACAATGTAGATGAGGGCCTTGGTCGAGATGACAATGTCAGCTCTTCTGTCATTCCGAGCGAAGTCGAGGAATCTCCCGAAACTCCCCCCACGCCCCTGGAGCGGCTGGCGGAGATGGTGTTCTCCCGGCATAAGTATTCATCGACCCGGGTTTACAGGGCGCTGTCGAGGGCCGGGATTCCTGTGACGAAGGAGGAGCTGGACCTGCTGTATCTGTACGCGGGGGCTAAGAATGGGGCGGATCCGGAGGCGACAATGTCGCCGGAGCAGTTCCTGGGCTTTGTGGCGGATACGCTGATTAACGACCCGGCACTGGCGCCGATGCTGCCGGACAGCCTGCGCACGGCGGTCACATCGGCCCGCGATTCCCTGCTGTCATCGGCCCAAATCCTGCGCGGCAAGGGTTATTCCGCCGCGGTGGTGATGAGCGACTATGAGGTGGAATCGGACGAGTCGTTCGACTATATCGACCGCACCCAGGCTAAGGCCGATGCGATGCTGGAGGGCCCTCACTACTGGATTGGCGGTTCAGAGATGTACAAGGAGCTCAAGGAGGGATTCCCCGCGGAGGTGCTTCTGCTTACGCTGCTCACAGTGCTGGCCATATTCATTATCGTGGCGGTGACATTCCGGAGCGTGCTAATTCCCATTCCGCTGATTATGACGGTCCTTACGGGTATCTACGCCAATGTGTGGGCCGTGGGCGCTAATGGGGAAACGATGTACTTCATTTCCTATTTAATAGTACAGGGCATACTGATGGGCGCCACCATCGACTATACCATATTGTTTACGGGCTTCTATACTCGTTCGCGTGCGACGATGTCGCCGGAGCAGTCGCTGGCCGCCGCTTACGACGGATCGCTGCATTCGATATCGACATCGGGCCTCATCCTGGTCCTGGTGCCGTTCGCGATGTCGTTCACTATGAGCGACGCAATGATATGCTCCATTCTCAAGAGCATATCGGCAGGTGCCGCGGTTGTGATGCTGCTGGTGCTGTTCGTGCTGCCCGGAGTGCTGGCGGCGCTGGATAAGATTCTTGTTCCCGCAAAGAGAAGGGCTTAGTAAACCGCCGTCTGGCGCTCTATCTTGAGCTGCTGGATTTCAAAGCGGTCGCCCCTCATATTTACGAAAATCGTTACCATAAACATTTCCCCGCCGGCGTTGAGCTGGCCTAGGGCGTATTTCATCGATGCGTTGGAGGCAGTATGGGTTATGGTGAACGAGCGGGGGGTATAGCTCTGGAAGAAAGACTTCAGAATCTGGATAGCCTGGGACTTGGATGTGGTGCGGGTGGAGGAGATGATGGTAATCTCCAGATTGTCGGCAAACCAGGCCGACAGGCGCTGGGTATCTCCCTGGCTTATGTATTTTGCGATGGGTACAAACACCTCATAGCCGCCTTCCTGCGGCTCCGGAGCCCTTCCGGAAAAGGTGAATGCGGCAAGCGCAAGTGCAAGTATCAAAATCTGTTTCATCGGGGCGGTTTTCTTGCAAATTCCGCGCCGAAAACTTATATTTGCAAAGAATATGAACGTGACTCTTCTGGCTGTCGGCAAAACCGACGTTTCCTGGGTGAAGGAGGGTCTGGAACTGTATGTTTCCAGGCTAAGGCGGTATGTGCCCTTCAAGCTGGAAGAGATACCCCATCTGAAGAACGCCGCAGCCCTTTCGGAGGCCGTTATCAAGGAAAAGGAGGGGGAGATAATCATGTCGAAACTGCGTCCGGCGGACTATGTGGTCCTTCTGGACGAGCATGGCAAGGAATACCGTTCCGTCGAATTCGCGCAGAAGCTGGAAGCCCTTATGAGCCGCAGTTCCAGGGACATCGTTTTCGTGATTGGCGGGGCCTATGGCTTCTCGGAAGCCGTTTATTCCCGGGCCGATGAAAAACTGTCGCTGTCGAAAATGACCTTCTCGCACCAGATGGTACGCACCGTGTTCACGGAGCAGTTGTACCGCGCGTTCACCATTATCAAAGGAGAGCCGTACCACCATGAATAAGCATCACATCATAAGGCAGTGGGGCGCACTGGCCGTGGTAACGGTGTCGGTGGTGCTGATGATTGTGTCCATCCTTTCCGGGCAGAGTCACGTGAATTCCAACGCTGCGGCGGAAGATCTTGGCCGCAGGGTGGAGCGGCGGATGTCCATCCTGGACGGATTCATCGCCCAGGCAGGCTCTCAGCCCGCGGCGGAATGGATGTCGCTGCCCGGCCTGCCGGAAGATATGGTGGTGTACAAGTACGTGGAGGATACCCTCCAGAGCTGGGCCCACCAGTTCCCCCTGAGAAGTGACGATCTGCGTCCGTCGGCCCTGGTCCAGAGGCTTGGAGACTCCCGCGGATTCATTGTGTCGCCCCTCACCCAGGTGGGCGAGGGCCTGTCGTTCCTCAACTTCGGCCCCAAGTGGTATATGATGAAGTCGGTCCAGTTCGACGGCTTCAAGATCGTTGCGGGTTTGGAGGTGGTGAACGAACTCAATAACGATCCCCTTAACGGAATCAATCCCCGCCTGGGAGTGAATCCGCGCTATTCCATACAGTCGATATCGGCCAGCGCCGGCTCGCCGGTGGAGGTGAACGGCACGCCGATGTTCAAGCTGGAGACGGACACGGCATCGGAGCCGGACAGGCATAATCCCGTGCTGTTCTGGCTTGCCATCCTGTTCTTCCTGCTGGGCTCGCTGCAGTTCCTGTCCAGCCGTCCCGGATGGCTGCGCCTTGCGGTGGTGGTGATTGTCCAGACAGCCGCAATAGCGGGCCTGTATGTGTACGGAAGGCATCTCGGAGGCGTTTCGCAGCTGTTCTCTCCCCTGCTTTATGCCGATGGCGGCTTCCGCTATTCGCTGGGCGCCGTGGTGCTGGTGAACCTGCTGGTCTGCGCCCTGGTAATGAGCCTGTATCTGTGTCGATGGAGCATCCTCCGCGTGCTAAGGCGCCGCAGCAGCAAAGTGCGCGATGCGCTGCTGCTTGCGCTGGGGATTGCGGTGATGGCCGCCATCGTCCTGTATATGCACGCCGGATTCAGGAGCATCGGCCTTAACTCGGAAATTTGTCTGGAGCTGTTCAAGATCCAGCTCGTGGACAGATATACTGCGGTGGTGTATGCGTCGTTCCTGCTGCTTTCGCTCACGCTGCCGCTAATACTTCAGATGATGTCGCCGCTCGTTCGCGGCCTCTTCGGCCTGCGTTACGACGCATTCTCGCAGGGCAACCGCATGCTGTTCGGAATTGCCGTGGCCGCGTATTTCGTGAGCGTGTCGTCCGTTATGGGCTTCCGCAAGGAGCAGGGCCGCGTGGACGTATGGGCCAACCGCCTTGCGATGGACCGCGACATCACCCTGGAAATCCAGCTGAGGCTGGTGGAGGAGCAGATCGCCAGGGATCAGGTTATCGGCGCCCTTGCGGTGCTGGACAACAGCAATGAGCTCATCAGGGGACGTCTGGCCAATACGCATCTGGTAAGGGTGTCGCAGGAATACGACATCGTCCCTCTTATCCTCACGGCCGCACACGAGAACCTCTACCGCAGCCGCATAACCGAAGGCTCGCGCCTGGCACCGGATTCGCGCTTCTACTACAGCACGGGGGCCGACGGACACTCCCGCTACTGCGGCGTGTTCACCTATTATATGGGCGCAGAGGGCGTATCGTCGCTGATGATTACTGTGGAGGCCAAGTCCAACAGGGGAGACCGCGGTTACCTGAGCCTCCTGGGCATATCGGAGCCGGGCCGCGCGGTGCTCCCGCCGGTTTATTCCTACGCCAAGTACCTGGAAGACAGGCTGGTGTCCTTCAAGGGCGAATATGCCTATCCTACGGTTATCTCCTCAAGGCTTTCGCAGGAACTGCAGAAGAATCCTGACGGCCATTTCAGCAGCGCCGGATACATCCATTTCTACAAAGCCGTAATGGGCGATGAGGTCATTGTGATCTCGCGCGAAACCACCGGCTGGATAACGTTCGTGGTGGAGGCGGTGCTTTTCGCAATCCTGGCCTTCCTGCTGCTTACGCTGCTCACTTTCCGCGTTCGCAGGGCCCGCAAGAGCAATCATAGCACGTACTACAGCAACAGGATAAACCTGGTGATGTACGTGTCGCTGACCATAACGCTCATAGTGATGTCCGTGTTCAGCGTGTACTTCGTGTACAGGCGGAACAATGCCGACAGGCAGAGTATTATGACCTCCCGCATCAATACCATCCAGAGTATGCTGCAGGCCCGTATGCGCAACGTGTACACGATCGACGACCTGCGCTCTCAGGACATCAGCACTGCAGTGGACAGGGCTGGAGCCAACCTCAAGTGCGACGTGAGCCTGTTCTCGGCCACGGGCAAATTGGTGATGAGCACCACGCCGGAGGTTTTCGACAGGAGAATCCTGGGCTTCCGCATCAACGAGGATGCCTACAAGGGAATAATCTACGACCACAAGCGATATGTGGTGCTGCCGGAGACAATCCGCAACAGGCACTATTATGCCCTGTACGCGCCCCTGTTCAACGGGGAAGGGGAGATGGTGGCCATCGTTTGCTCGCCGTACACGGACCAGAGCTATGACCTCCGCACTGAGGCTTTGTCCCATATCGCGGCGGTTATCACGGTGTTCCTGTTGCTGCTGCTCCTGACGCGGTTTATCACCGCGGAGGTGGTGGAACGCATCTTCCGCCCGCTTAGCGAAATGTCCCGCAAGATGGCCGTGGGCGATGTTGACCGACTGGAGCATATCGAATACAATCAGGAGGACGAGCTCACCTCACTGGTGCAGTCCTACAACCGTATGGTGACCGATCTGTCGGAATCGACCCGCCGCCTTGCGCAGGCGGAGCGCGACCGCACGTGGACGTCGATGGCCCGCCAGATAGCCCACGAAATCAAGAACCCGCTCACGCCCATCAAGCTCAACCTGCAGATGCTCATCCGTATGAAGGAGGCCGGCAATCCCAAGTGGGAGAGCAAGTTCGATGTGGTGTCATCGACCATTCTGGAGCACGTCGACGTACTGGCCGATACAGCCGAGGCGTTCTCCTCGCTGGCCAAGATGTCGTCGGAGACTCCGGTGGCCATCGACCTGGATGCCCTGCTGCGGCAGGAGGTGAGCCTGTTCAGCTCGCGGGAAGACATCGACATAAGATATCTGGGGCTTGAGGGGGCGCAGATCGAAGGGCCGAAACCGCAGGTTACCAGGGTGCTGGTGAATATCATCACCAACGCCGTGCAGGCCCTGGAGGGCAGGGAGGACGGCAAGATCCTGCTGTCGGTGAGGAATTCGGAGCAGGACGGATACTACGACATCGTGGTGGAGGACAACGGTCCCGGTGTCAAGGAGGAAGACCGCGAAAAGATATTCTCGCCGGAGTTCACTACCAAGAGCAGCGGCTCGGGCCTGGGCCTCGCCATCTGCCGCGCAATCATCCAGCGCTGCCAGGGAACTATCACCTGCGGAAAATCTTTCACTTTGGGAGGTGCCAGTTTCTTGATCAGGTATCCGAAATTGAAATAGTTTTCGTATATTTGTAGAGCTATGAGAATCAAGAAAGCTGTTTTTTCCGGAAGTAGCGTGAAGGTGGGCGGCAAGCCTGCCCTGCGTTTGCCGGAGTTCGCTTTCATCGGCCGCAGCAACGTGGGCAAGAGCTCGCTCATCAATATGCTGTGTGGCAACGGCTCCCTTGCAAAGACTTCCCAGACTCCCGGCAAAACCCAGTTGGTAAACCATTTCCTCATCAACGACAAATGGTATCTGGTGGATTTGCCCGGCTATGGCTATGCCCGGCTTCCGGATAAGGACCGCACCCGCCTCCGTCACATAATCTGGGACTATATCAACAATTCGGAGGACCTTGTGATGCTGTTCGTGCTCATCGACTCAAGGCACGATATGCAGGAGGTGGACCTCCGCTTTATCAGCGAGTTGGGAGAGAAGGGGATTCCCTTCGGCATCATATTCACAAAAGGCGACAAACAGGGCACAACCGTGCTTGAGGCGCAGGTTGCCAAGAACAAGGAAAGGCTCCTCCAGGACTGGGAGGAACTGCCGCCCTGCTTCGTGTCGTCCAGCGTGAACGGACTGGGTAAGGAAGATATTCTGAACTATATAGGATCTGTTTTACAAACGCTATGATCAACGATGTCCACAAGCACCGGATGGCCATTTTCACCTGCGACGCCACCCGCTATTTCGCAGAAAAAGTAGTCGCGGAGATTAACAAGCTCAAGAGAGAAGATGAGGAAGATGTGGTCCTCGGCCCCCTTGAGATAACACGTTTCAGCGACGGTGAGTTCCAGCCCTCCTTTGCGGAGAGCGTACGCGGTGCAACCTGCTTCATCCTTCAGTCCACTTTCCCGCCCAGCGACAATCTGATGGAGCTACTGCTGGCGGTGGACGCTGCAAAGCGCGCATCGGCAAACAAGGTTATAGCCGTAATACCCTATTATGGCTGGGCAAGGCAGGACCGCAAGGACAAGCCGCGCGTGTCCATCGGCGCAAAACTGGCGGCCAATATGCTCAAGTGCGCAGGTGTGGATGCGATTATGACCTGCGACCTTCACGCCGACCAGATCCAGGGCTTCTTCGACTTCCCGGTGAACCACCTGTATGCCAGCTACGACTTCCTGCACATTCTGGAAGGCCTGAAACGCAAGTTCAAGGACACCCTTACCATCGCAGCCCCGGATATGGGCGGCGCCAAGAGGGCCAACAACTATGCGAAGTACTTGCACGCGCCCGTTGTTATCTGCCACAAGACGCGCGCCCGCGCCAATGTGGTGGAGAGAATCCAGCCCATCGGTGAGGTGGAAGGAAGGGATATCGTGATTATTGACGATATTATCGACACTGCGGGCACGCTTACGGCCGCAGCCAACGAACTGGTGAAGCGCGGCGCCAATTCCGTGCGCGCTTTCGCCACGCACCCCGTGCTGTCCGGCCCGGCGTATGAGAGAATCGACTCTTCCGCGCTTACGGAGGTATACGTTACGGATACAATTCCGCTTGATCCTTCCAAGAAGGATCTCCAGGGCAAGTTCCGCGTGGTGTCGCTTGCGGCCACCTTCGCCCGTATGATCCTGCGCGTGTATAACTACGAACCCATTTCGTCCGAGTTCCCGCTGTAAATGAAGGTATTTCTCGCCGCGATCATCTTTGTGGGCCTGGCCGTCCTGCTTCTGGGGGTGAACATCTTTTTCTTCCGGAAGCCTTTCCCCAACGGGGAAATATCGACCAATCCCGAAATGCAGAAGCGCGGCATCAAATGCGCCAAACAGGAGGAAATGGAAATGTTGGCGTCTCAGAAGAAGATAAAATGCAGCGGTAACTACAGCGACGCCTGCAAGGGTTGTGCTTTGTATAAATGATACTGCGCCCAAAGGTGCCTGGCAATGGACCTTTGGGCGCATTTTTGGCCTTTTTTGCGCCTAAAGGTGCTTGACGATGGACCTTTAGGCGCACTATGCTCACGGTTCGAAGTGGGGAATCGGCTTCAGCTTAAACAGATTCAATGCGTGTTTACGGTCGATGAGTGCCTTGGTGGCGGGGTCATCGCAGACGCCCGTGCGGATGTAGCGGTCCAGCACCGCATAGGTGAAGCCCAGATTGTCTTCATCCGTTTTGCCGCAGAGGCCGTCCGAGGGGGCTTTTTCAACAAGTTCCACGGGCAGTCCCAGCTCCTTGCCGATAGCGACCACCTCCTGCACGGTGAGCCCTCCCAGGGGTGAAAAGTCGCCCGCGGCATCCCCGTAACGCGTGCTGTATCCAACCCAGTCTTCCGACAGATTGCAAGTATTGGCAACGCGCCCGTTATTGCTCTGCGAAATGGCGTAAAGCGCCGTCATACGCAGCCTGGGTGCCATATTAATCCGAGTCTGTGCCGATGCCTCGTGCCCAAGCTTCGCCTCCACCTCCGCCATCAACGCCTCGAAAGCCGAGCCGATGTTTACATCGTAACGCTTAATCCCCAAATGTTCGATAAGCTTGATGGAATCCGCAATATCCGGCTGCACCCCGTTGGGCATTGTAACGCCAATCACACGTTCACGCCCAAGGGCTTCAACGCACAGCCCGGCAACAACACTGCTATCCTTACCACCCGAAATCCCAATCACGGCATTGCAGCCCGGCCCGTTCTCTTCGAACCAGTCGCGTATCCACTGCACGCACGCATCTTTTACTTTCTTTACTTCAAACATATCACTTTGCTCTGGTATAAACCTGGATCGGACATCCCTCGAAGTCGAAGTGCTCGCGGAGTTTGTTCTCCAGGAAGCGTTTGTACGGGTCCTTCACCCACTGCGGCAGATTGCAGAAGAACGCGAACTGCGGGGTGCTGGTGGGCAGCTGGGTAACGTACTTGATCTTGATGTACTTACCCTTCCATGCCGGCGGCGGATAGTTCTCAATCTCCGGCAGCATTGCATCGTTAAGCTGCGATGTGGGAATCTTACGAACCATATTGGCTGCAACGCGGGCTGCTGCGTCCAGGACATCCAGGATGCGCTGCTTGTTCAGAACCGATGTAAATATAATAGGTATATCGTTGAACGGCGCAAGGCGCGAGCGCAGGGCCGCCGTGTACTCCTTCATCGTATTGGATTCCTTCTCGAAAAGGTCCCATTTGTTCACCACAATCACACAGCCCTTCCGGTTCTTCTGGATGATGTTGAAGATGTTCATATCCTGCGCCTCCATACCCAGATTCGCGTCAATCATCAGGATGCAGACGTCTGAATGCTCGATAGTGCGCATCGCCCGCAGCACCGAATAGAACTCCAGGTCCTCAGTCACCTTGGCCCTCTTGCGCATTCCGGCCGTATCGACAATCATAAACTCGTGGCCGAATTTATTGTAATAGGTCGATATGGAATCGCGCGTGGTGCCCGCAACGGGTGTGACGATGTTGCGCTCCTCGCCCAGCAGGGCGTTGGTGAGGGACGATTTGCCCACGTTCGGGCGGCCTACGATGGCGATGTGCGGGAGGTCCGCGTGGTCGTCATCGGCCCCATCGTCCTCCGGAAGGACTTTGACGATTTCGTCCAGAAGGTCCCCGGTTCCGGAGCCGTTGGCTGCCGATATGCTCCACACCTCGCCAAGGCCTAAGGCGTAGAAGTCGTACGCGTCGTACATCTTCTCGCCGCTGTCCACCTTGTTCACGCACAGGATCACGGGCTTTTTGCTGCGACGGAGAAGGTCGGCTATCTCGGAGTCATAATCCGTGATGCCGGTGGCGGCTTCGCACATAAAGAGCACCACATCGGCCTCCTCCACGGCAATCACCACCTGCCTTCGGATGGCGTCCTCGAACACATCGTCCGAATTGGATGTGTATCCGCCGGTGTCTACCACGGAGAATTCACGGCCGCACCACTCGCACTTGCCGTAATGACGGTCCCGCGTTACACCCGCGGTCTCGTCCACAATGGCCTGGCGCATTCCCACCAGGCGGTTGAAGAGCGTGGATTTGCCCACGTTGGGGCGGCCCACTATCGCAACTAAAGCCATATCCTGAAAATTTTTGCAAATTTAGCAAAAAAATCGGCAGAGTGAAATCTGACCCGTGGCGCTTAATGTGGTGTCCTGCTGTTAATTGCGTGATGCTCCCCTGGTGCATTTTAACCAGGGGAACCCCTACTAATACGCTGTGCGACAGCGACTTATCCGCCACGGCCAAATCGATGGCGGATCTGCTTTTTTTTATTATCTTTGCAAAACTATGGGAGCAGAGAACTCATATCTGGAATTGAGCGAGTTGCTATCGGCCGTAAAGGATGTTATGGCGGAGGCGTTTCCCGTGCCCGTGTGGGTGAAGGCGGAGATCAGCTCGTGGAGCCCGAGGGCCAACGGGCATTGCTACCTGGAGCTGAGTCAGAGCCGGGGGAGTAAGCTGGTGGCGCAGGTGAGGGCTATGATCTGGAGCTGGAAGTATCTCTCCCTGAAATCTTATTTCGAGAAGGAAACCGGGCAGCAGCTGCAGGCGGGGCTCACGGTGCTGGTGCAGGTGAAGGTGAACTACAGTGAACTGTACGGCGTGAGCCTGTATGTGGAGAATATCGACCCGGCGTTTACGCTGGGGGAGAAGGCGCTGGAGCGGAAGCGCATCATCGAGCGTCTAACGCAGCAGGGATATATGGATATGCAGAAGGAGCTGGCCCTGCCGGACATTCCGCGCCGCCTGGCCGTCATCACTTCCAAGACTGCCGCAGGGTATCAGGATTTCCGCAACCATCTGCTGAACAACGAGGAAGGTTATGCCTTCATTCTGAAGCTTTTCGAAGCGTCCATGCAGGGGGCCGATGCCCCCGCCTCAATTGCGGCCGCACTTCAGGAGGCATCGGACCAGGGCTTCGACGCCATCCTGATACTGCGTGGCGGCGGCTCCGAACTGGACCTTGCCTGTTTCGACGACGAAGACCTGTCGATAGCCATCGCCACCTGTCCCTTGCCGGTTGTAACCGCCATCGGCCACGACAAAGATGTGCATATTGCCGATATGGTAGCGGGCCAGGCGGTGAAAACGCCCACGGCCCTGGCCGACCTGTTCCTGGACGCCTTCCGGGCGCAAGACGAGGAGGCACGCAGGAGGGCCCTCCGCATATCATCGGCCCTGCAGAAAAAGGTTTCGCAGACGGAGAGGGAGTTGGAGGCCCGTTTCGGGCGCGTGAGGGTGGCCCTGCAAAGGCGTGTGGGAGAGCTGGAAGGCCCGCTGCAGCGCGGTATAAGCCGGATTTCAAGGGCGCTTACCAGAAAGGTTGCGGAGGTAACAAGGCAGATGGACAGAGAGGCCCACAGAATAAGGTTCGCCGCCGGGGCAAGGCTCAGCGCGGAGGTGTCGAGAATCGCCCTCAAGGAGGCGCTTATCAAGGCATCGGACCCCAGGAATATTCTGTCCCTGGGCTACGTTCTGGTTACGGGGAAGGACAACAAAGTGCTCAAAACCGTGGACAGGGTGCACAGGGGCGACCAGATTGGGGTGCGCTTCAGCGACGGTTCCCTCACCGCGAAAGTGGAGAACGTGTACAGTGAAACAAAGGATCAGAATAAAACGAACATAGCATAATGGAAAACTTCGATTACGCAAAAGCCATCGCCGAGCTTGACGAGATAGCCGCAAAGGTGGAGAACCCGGAAACAAAGCTTTCCGACATCGACGCACTGGTAAACAGAAGCCGGCAGCTCCTGAAGGACTGCCGGGAGTATCTGCGCACCGTCAAGGAAAAGGTTGACGCGCTGGATAAGGACTGATTATTCGCAAACGGCACGTACCGACTGCCCGTAAAAACGGTAGTGGTACATATACGTTCCGGCCGAACCATAGGAGCCGAAGTGCATACTCATAGCGGCGCTAGGCTCCTCTTCAAGTATGGTGGCCGACCAGTAGAAGCCGTCTTCTCCTACGTGGCTTATGCGCTTGGAATCACGGCTTCCCGCAGCGGGGATGAATATGCTGTTGCCGTTGGTTCCGGTAACCCTGAACCCGGCCACTTCGTTCACGCTCTCCCTGGTCCATTTGCACTTTCCAAGCAGTTCTTCCCATTCCGCGCAGGTGGGAATGCGCCACTTTTCGCCGAGGATGGCGGTGGCGGCATCGTCTTCCGCCTGCAGCACCTTTTTCTTGTCCACGGTACCGAACTCACTGTCGATGTTGTATTTGGTGAGTTCCGCCGGGCCGCCTTTGCTGTACTTGTAGGTGGACCAGTCGTATTTGTCCTTGGTGGCGGTTTCGCCCCAGGCGAAGTAATCACCGTACTCTTCCGGAGCATTCGCGCCGATGTTGGCATTGGCCCATTTTACGGAAAGGCCAAGGTCGACGGCCTCAATCCTGAAGCCTTCAGGCTCTATTTCTGCCACATCGGCAGAATCGACCTCTATTACAGGCTCGTCGATATTGACTTTGGGTTTTCCGCCCTCGTTGCAGGCGCAGGAAAAGACAAACAGCAAACTAGCTAGGAAAATGGCGGTTCTTTTCATAAGTCTCAGGTATTAATCTTTGCAAAAATAAGCATTATTCCGTAAGTTTGTGCAAAGCATCGGCGGAAAGATGAAAAAAGTATTTTGCGTGATTCTGCTGGCCCTCTGCCATTCGCTTGTCTGGGCTCAGACCAGCCAGGATTACCGGCGTGTAATCAAAGACGGTCTGTATCAGACGAATCCGCACCTGGACTCTCTGGGAAGGGTGAATGAGCTGCGTTCCAGATTCGGGAAACAGCGGCTCCAGACCTGCCTGGGTCTCACTTTCGCCAAGTGCTACAACACCTTCAACCTGGGCGGTGGAGTACGCGAAGTCTCCTACCGTGACGGCACCGCGGTTGTCGAGACAAACGGCAACTGGACGGCGTTCACGATGAGCAACTACATCATCGGCGGTAAGGGACTGGAGAACGACGTATCGAACAAGACCTATCAGCACGAATACGGCCATTATCTGCAAAGCCAGGACCTGGGGCCGTATTACGTTATGCTCATCGCCATCCCCAGCATAATGAGCAAGGCAATCTACAAGGAGGACCATCATTTCAGCCCCACGGAGCAGGATGCCAACCGCCGCGCTTTCAATTACTTCACGCAGTTCTACCCCGGGGATTTCAACTGGGACCACGAGTCCAATCCCGTCCCCGACGAGGATTTCATCTACATCGCCCCCACCCGGTTCGACCGCGTAATATACACCCTCAACCCCATAATCGGCACGCTCGTCGGAGGAATAGCCCACGGGGCAAGGAAAAATGAAAAATAATTGCTATATTTAACGCAAATAACCGCATATACAACGCTTGACCATATGAAAAAGCAAATCTATGACAGGGACCCTTACCTGATGCCCTTCAAGGGCGCCATCGACGCAAGGCATCAGAGGATCCTGGATATGCGAAAGCATATCGCAGGGGACGGGTTGCTCAAGGATGCAGTGAACAATCACGTTTATTTCGGCCTGCACCGCTGTGACGACGGCAGCTGGGTGTTCCGCGAGTTCGCCCCCAACGCCAACAAAATCTATCTTATCGGCGATTTCAACAACTGGAAAAGGGCGGAAGGCTATGCCCTGAAGCCCACCGGAAACGGCAACTGGGAGCTGAAACTCCCGGAAATGATGCTCCACCACGGGGAACTGTACAAACTGTATATCGAATGGCCTGGCGGAGGAGGGGAGAGGCTCCCTTCATACGCCACCCGAGTGGTTCAGGACGACGTTACCAAGGTGTTCTGCGCCCAGGTGTGGGATCCGGCGGAAAAATACGTGTGGAAGCACGGCCACGCAGGGAAACGCCCCAACCCGATGATTTACGAATGCCACATCGGTATGGCAACGGAAAAGGAGAAGGTCGGTACCTTCGATGAATTCCGCCGTGACGTCCTTCCCCGCGTGAAGCGCCTCGGCTACGACACCCTCCAGATAATGGCCCTCCAGGAGCATCCGTACTACGGTTCCTTCGGCTATCAGGTGTCCAATTTCTTCGCCCTGAGCTCCCGTTTCGGCACTCCGGAAGAGTTCAAGGAACTGGTCGATGAGGCCCACGCCAAAGGCATTGCGGTGGTGATGGACATCGTCCACAGCCACAGCGTGGACAACGAGGCGGAAGGCCTGTCGATGTTCGACGGCCGGGAAGACCTGTACTTCTACAGGGGCGACCAGGGCCGCCATCCGGCCTGGGGCTCCCGCTGCTTCGACTATGGCAAGGACGAGACCAAATACTTCCTCCTTTCCAACGTGAAATACTGGATGGAGGAATACCACATCGACGGTTTCCGCTTCGATGGCGTAACCTCGATGCTGTACTGGGACCACGGCCTCGGCAAGGCTTTCGGCGACTATAATCTCTACTTCAACGAGGGGGTCGATGAAAACGCAGTAACATACCTGGCCCTTGCCTGCCAGCTGGTCAAGGAAATGAACCCTAATGGCTTCAACATCGCGGAAGACGTGTCCGGAATGGCCGGCCTGGCAGCCCCCTTCGACGAAGGCGGCGTGGGCTTCGACTTCCGAATGGCGATGGGCGTGGCCGACAACTGGATAAAGTGGATCAAGGAACTCTCCGACGAGCAGTGGAGCGTGGGCGAAATCTGGTGGCAGCTCACCAACAAGAGGGCCGATGAAAAGACGGTCTCCTACGCGGAATGCCACGACCAGGCCCTCGTGGGCGATAAAACCCTCATCTTCCGCCTTATGGACAAGGAGATGTACTTCAGTATGAACACGGAGTCCCGGAATCCCATCGTGGACAGGGGCATCGCCCTGCACAAGATGATACGTCTGGTAACGGCCGCAACGGCCGGAAATGGCTATCTGAACTTTATGGGCAACGAATTCGGCCACCCGGAATGGATCGACTTCCCCCGGGAAGGAAACGGCTGGTCGTTCAAGCACGCGCGCAGGCAATGGTCACTGGAAGAGCCTGATTATCTGCGCTACAGCTACCTCCGCAACTTCGACGAAGCTATGGTGAAACTGATCCGGAAGGAGAAGATCCTTTCCGTATATCCTGAACTCCTGGTGCAGGACGAACAAAAGAAAATCTTGATTTTCTTGCGTAAAAACTGTATCTTTGCGCTGAATTTTTCGGCAGAGGGCTCATTCGCGGACTATGGCTTTGCCGCCCCGGAAGGCGAATGGGTGGATGTGCTTAATACGGACGAAACCCGTTTCAACGGTTTCGCGCGCGTGAAAAGCGGAGAACACCACTTCACCGTCCCCGAAAAATCACCCAACGGAAATCCGCGCTACGGCAGCACGCTGTACTTGTACCTGCCTGCCCGCAGCGCCATTGTCCTGAAGAAAGTATAACTATCGATATTTATGGCTTTTCTGAAATTCAACAAGTCCGAGCTGGTGAACCTCTCCTACTCGCTCAAGAGGGAAATCATACTCGCCTCGAAGACCGGAGCCTACTGCAACACGTCCATCGTAACGTGCAACACCAGGCGCTATCACGGCCTTCTCGCCGCTCCGGTGGAGCGCTTCGGCGGGTATCGCTATCTCCTCCTGTCGTCCCTGGACGAGAGTCTCACCCTCCGCGGCAAGCGCTTCAACCTTGGCATCCACTGCTATGGCGACAAGTATGAACCCCGCGGACACAAGTACATCGTGGATTTCGATGCGGATCCCGTACCGCACATCACCTACAAGATCGGTGAGATGGTATTCTCCAAGAGCCTGGTGCTGGCCCCGGACCAGAACCAGATCCTCATCAAGTATGAGCTGGAGAAGGCCCCGGCAAGGGTTAAGCTCACGCTTACTCCTTTCCTGGCATTCCGCCGCGTCCACGACCTCACAATGGAAAATGCGGAAGCCCGCACGGATTATGACGACATCCCCGGCGGCGTAGCGTACAACATGTACGAAGGCTTCCCGGACCTCAATCTCCAGATCAGCAGGAAGGCGGAATACCGCCACGCCCCGGTCTGGTACAAAGGCGTAACCTACTCCGACGAAATGCGCCGCGGCTTCGACTGCAGGGAAGACCTCATGGTCCCCGGCTGCTTCGAGCTCAGCCTCTCCGAAGGGGAGAGCGTGGTGGTATCGGCCACAACCGGAGCCCCCGTCGCTCCCGCAGGCCTCAGCCGCAAGTTCACCGCAACGGTGGACAAGATCGGCCCCATCACCTCCTTCCACGACCAGCTGGTCCGCAGTGCCGACAGCCTCATCCGCATCAGCGAAGGCAAGAAAAAGATCGTCGCCGGTTATTCCTGGCTGTACACCGGTCTGCTGCGTGAAACCCTGGAATCCCTGGCCGGCCTCACCCTGTACGGCAAGAACGACCCCGCGGAATTCGAGGAAATCCTGGACAACCTCATCGCCGATGAGCAGGAGCGCCTGTTCCGCCGCACAACCCAGGTGGAGGCCCCGCTCTATATGGCGGTTACCCTCCAGCAGTACATAGCCTATGGCGCCAACGCCAAGAAGGTGTGGGCGAAGTACGGCAAAACACTCAAGGATATCATTGAAAGCTACCTTCCCGGCACCAGGGCGGAGGTTGCGATGCATCCCAACGGCCTCCTGTGGGCCCAGATGGACGGGGTTGCCCTCAGCTGGATGAACACTTATGTGAACGGCCGCGCCGTGAACGAAAGGGCCGGCTACCAGGTGGATACCAACGCTCTCTGGTACAACGCAATCTGCTTCGCCCTCGCGATGGACGGTCCCAAGACTGCGTTCGCAAAGCGCTGGACTCCTATCAAGGAACTCATCGAAAAGACATTCCAGCCCACCTTCTGGAACGCGGACCTTGGCTTCCTGGCCGGCTATGTCGACAATGGCGGCCAGCACCTGGAGCTCCGTCCCAACCAGCTGTGGGCCGTGTCGCTTGACTATATCGCAGTTGACGGCGAAGTGGTGAGCGAAGTTATGCGCGTGGTGAATTCGGAACTCGTAACCCGCCGCGGCATCCGCTCGCTGAGCCCCCGCGACGTCCGCTACAAGGGCGTCTACGAAGGCTCCCAGATCGACCGCGACCTTGCATACCACAACGGCTGCGCCTTCCCGTTCCTGCTGGCCCAGTACTGCTACGCCAGTTTCATGATGATGGGAAGCAGCTTCATCAAGAGGGCCGAATGGCTCACGGAAGGCTTCTACGAGGATCTTTCCAAACACGGTGTGGGCGCCTTCTCGGAGCTCTACGACGGAGATCCGCCCCACGAGGCCCACGGCGTAATCTCATCGGCCATGACAACGGCCGCTCTGCTGAATGTGAACTGGCTTATCGCTAAATACAGGGAGGACTAAAGATGAGAGTATTAATGTTCGGTTGGGAGTTTCCTCCCCATATCGCCGGTGGTCTGGGCACCGCCTGCGAAGGTATCGTAAAGGGTCTTGCATACAACGGCGTGGAGACGCTGTTCGTGATGCCGTCGGCTTCGGGCGACGAAGACCAGAGCGCAACAACCATCATCAACGCATCGGACGTTGAGGTGGACACTGTTTCGGAGACTGTGGAAGAATACCTGGACAAGGTAAAGTTCATCCACATCGGCACAAACATGGTTCCCTATGCCGATCCTGAAGAATTCTCCCGCCTTGTGGAGGAAGACCGCAAGCGTCAGGTGAAGGACTTCTCCATCAGCTACGGCCAGAAATACAAGTTCTCCGGCAAGTACGGAGCCAACCTGATGGAAGAGGTTGCCCGCTACGCAATGGTGGGCGGCACCATCGCCATGCAGCGCAAGGATGAGTTCGACGTCATCCACGCACACGACTGGCTCACATATTACGCCGGCATCGCCGCCAAGGAACTCACCGGCAAGCCGCTGGTCATCCACGTGCACGCCACCTCCTTCGACCGCGGCAGCGTCGACAATATCGACACCCGCGTCTTCGCAATCGAGAAGAAGGGCATGGAAATGGCCGACAGGGTGGTCACCGTGAGCGACCTCACCCGCAACATCGTCATCAACCGCTACGGCATCGACGCATCCAAGGTTGTCACCGTTCACAATGCGGTGGACTTCAGCGGAAGGGAGAATCTGGCGGTGGAGCGCGGAGTTAAGGAACCTGTGGTTACATTCCTGGGCCGTATCACTTACCAGAAAGGCCCTGAATACTTCATCGAGGCTGCCGCAAAGGTGCTCAAGCGCACCAAGAACGTACGCTTCGTGATGGCCGGCAGCGGCGACATGATGAACCGCTGCATCCGCCACGCCGCAAGGCTGGGCATATCGGACCGCTTCCATTTCACCGGCTTCCTCCGCGGAATGGACGTCCAGAAGATGTTCGCCCTGTCCGATGTGTACATCATGCCTTCCATCTCGGAGCCTTTCGGCATTTCCCCGCTGGAAGCCATGCGCACCGGTGTTCCGTCCATCATCTCCAAGCAGTCAGGCGCGGCCGAGGTCCTGAAATACGCCTTCAAGGTGGATTTCTGGGATGTCGACGCCATTGCCGATGACATCTACGCCCTGCTCAGTTATCCCGCCCTGGCGGACTTCAGCAACCGCATGGGCTTCGACGAGGTGAACGCCCTCAAATGGAACGGCGCCACCGCAAAACTCAAGAAAGTATACGAATCCGTTGTAAAATAAAGCAATATGGCAACAAAGAGTATCTGCCTGTATTTCCAGGTCCATCAGCCCACCCGTCTGCGCCTTTACAGATTTTTCGATATCGGCAAGGATTCCCATTATTATGACGACTTTGCCAACAGGACCATCCTGCGCCGCGTGGCACAGAAGTGCTACCTGCCCATGAACCAGCTCATGCTTGACCTCATCAAGCAGTACAAGGGCAAATTCAAGATTGCTTATTCGATTTCAGGTTCCGCACTGGACCAGTTCCAGAGGTTCGCTCCGGAAGTGATTGAGTCGTTCCGCGCCCTGGCCGCAACCGGCAAGGTGGAATTCCTTGCGGAAACATATTATCACTCCCTGGCATCCCTGTCCTCCGGTTCAGAGTTCGAGCATCAGGTGAAGAAGCACGCCGCCAAGATCGAGGA
>Ga0310690_10003649_pt1 | contig 22805 bp, 18 predicted proteins | sample AusTroGonzalo_MG_2_FD_207661 | JGI IMG/M metagenome (GOLD analysis project Ga0310690, IMG submission 207661) | Bovine rumen microbial communities from tropical cattle in Woodstock, Queensland, Australia - Gonzalo_04 (v2) (version 2) | ecosystem: Host-associated > Mammals > Digestive system >... | reverse complement strand
GCCATGGGGTGACTCATGGAGTAGATAAATGACAGGCTCCCCTTCTGGGGAACAGAACCCGGCTTACAGGAGCAGTGCTTTTTTTTAATCGTTTTGATATAGTGAAGAGCTCTCTGAGGAACATCTATGACAAGCTTAGTCTGACCATCCGTTTCTTTACGGCTAAGCGCGTTATGGCCCAGGCGTCAGCGCTGACTTATTCTACGCTTTTGGCTTTTGTTCCTATTCTTGCGGTGATCTTCGCCATCGCAAGGGGGTTCGGTTATAATAAGTACATCGAGTTGTGGTTTCGTGATGCGCTCTCCTCGCAGCCTCAGGCAGCAGAGGCCATCGTCGGCTTCGTCAACAGCTATCTGGTACATACCCAGAGTGGCATCTTCCTCGGCATCGGTCTGATCTTTATGCTCTACACCGTGCTGATGTTGATGAACAATGTCGAAGAGACATTCAATCAGATCTGGCAAGTGAGTAACTCTCGACCCATCATCCGCTCTTTCACCAATTATATGGCCTTGTTCCTCCTTGTGCCGATATTGTTGGTTGTCTCCATCGGACTGTCGTTCTATATGACGGCCTTTGCTGCGAAGATGAGTAATTTTGAGTATCTGGGCCCTGTGGTGCGCCATCTGCTCGACTTCTCACCCTATATCGTGCTGTCGCTGATCTTTATCGGGCTCTATATCTACATGCCCAATACACGGGTCAAACCTTCCTGTGCCATCATTCCTGGCATCCTCGCCGGTGTGGGCATGCATGTGCTACAAGTCGCTTATATTCATTCGCAGATATGGGTGACGGGCTATAACGCCATCTATGGCTCCTTTGCCGCCTTGCCACTCTTCATGTTGTGGGTGCAGATATCGTGGACCATCGTTCTGTTCGGCGCACAACTCACTTATACGAATCAGAACATGAATCGTATCGGTATTAATCTCGAGGTGATGAATATTCATCCGTTGGTGGATATGACGGATGATGAGCGCAGCGAGGAGGCGACCAGTCTGTATTCCGACAGCCTCGATTCTCTCTGATTTTTACGATTACTCCGTATAGAATTTGATGAGCTCGGTCAGTGCTTGCTGACAAACAGGACAGAATTCTGGCTCTTCATTGGTGCGCATGCGACAGTTCTCACAGCCTCGCCATACCCCTTTCTTCTGATAGCCGCCACCTTCGTAGAGTCCAGCCTTACCTGCCTTGATCAGGTTCTCCCATTTGATGAAGGCTGTGGCTTTGGTCGTCAGATTGGGTTCCCATGGCTCTGTATCGTCGAAATAGATCGGGTCGTCGTTGCCATAGACATACTCATCGCCCAATCCACCAAAGGAATGGCCGAATTCGTGCACCACGACAGGCAGAAACTGCGGTCCGCCCGTAAAACTGAGATTATAGGAGTTGTAGATGCCGCCTCCGCCATAGTGGTCGGTATTTACCAAAATGATAATATGCTCGTAGGGTGTGCCAGCTAGGATGTCGTGCAGGCGTTTCAGATGTAGGGTGGTCAGATAGCGGTCGCTATAGAAAGTGTCGAAGTGGGAGCCGAGAGCGGTATTTTTCCAGATACCTTTCGAAGGTTCGCTGGTGCCCGATTCCTCGGATGCGGATTTCAGGGCGATGATATTGAAACGGTCCTGCATTGATTTGAACGGCTCGTGGTTGAAAAGCGAGCCGATGGCCTTCTGACAGTCTGCGAGATAATGGTCCATCTCATCGCATGTATAACCTTCTGCCACAAAGGCGATACGGATGCAGCGCGAGGTATCGCTGGCCTGATGCAGCACATCATAGGGTGTGATGTTGCGTTCACCAGCCCTACGGATTAGAATGTCGTTGGGATCGACGGTATGCGTCAGCGAGTTGACCACTTCATTGTGATAATCGAATAATTCCACCTTGATTTCCACCGCGTCTTTCGGGAAGGGTACGAGAAATACGTTCTCGAACGACTTCTGCGTATGCCTGGCTTCGTCAGTAGCCAGCCATTCCTGAAAGAGGGTCGAGAAGGAGTGACGGTAGATGACTACGCTGTCTTTCTTTGAACGAACGGTGATCTGTCCGTTACCTCTTAACGGTAACTCTGCCAGACGATCTCTGCGACCATACCAATGGGGTAGGCTCACGAGTTCGTCAACGTAGATCTCATGAAGGGTTTCATCGCCAGCGAAAGTATAGTCGAGTCGCAAGGTGCGGTTCTCGAAATAATCCTCAAAACGCTGGGCTGCAGCAATAGTGCTTGAAAATAATAAGATACTGAAAATAAACCACTTATTCATAGTTTATTCAATAAGTTCTTTACGTAATCTCTGCTCCAGTCTCTCAGGTGATGCTTCTGTCCGTCGAATTGCAAAAGATCGAGGTCGATGGCTACGATGCCATCCTCGTTTTTCGTGCGTCCGATTCGCTTTTCCGTTTCCTTGAGTACTTCGCACAACAGGCCCTCGCCAAAGGCCGTCGTGCCCTTGCAGAGCTGGTTCAGATACGGTTCCTTACAACTGCTGTTTACAGGTTCTGTCCAGATGGGAGAGGTAAAATGTACCTCCATCATGAATTGAATTAATTGTTCCCTAGCCTTTGCCAGGTTTTTCTCCTGGTTCTCGTTCGAGGCAAGCGAGATAATGACTTCATGCACCTTCATACTTTTTTGTTTTTGGTGCAAAGATATAAAATATCTATGAATAATGTGATAAATCGACTAAAAAATCGTATGGACGTTAAACTTGGCTAAAGGCTTGCATATGTCGGAGATTCTTTGTAAATTTGCAGCAAAGTGAGCAGGAAAATGCGAAGCGGAGTTGACAAATTGAAAGAAAATCGGTTTATTTCGTGAATTTTTGCTCAAATATTTGGCCAAATGAAAATAAAAGTGTAATTTCGCGGCGCAATTCAGTGAACAACAATTTCAAACATTCAAAAATAATAATTCAACATGAAGAAGTACAACTTTAACGCCGGTCCATCAATGCTTCCCCGCGAAGTGATTGAGAAGACCGCTCAACAGTGTCTTGATTTCAATGGTTCGGGTCTCTCTTTGATGGAGATCAGCCACCGTGCAAAGGATTTCCAGCCTGTCGTCGACGAGGCCGTAGCTCTGGTAAAGGAGTTGCTCGACATCCCCGAGGGTTATTCCGTGATTTTCCTTGGTGGCGGTGCCAGTCTTGAGTTCTGCATGATTCCATTCAACTTCCTGATTAAGAAGGCTGCCTATCTGAATACGGGCGTCTGGGCTAAGAAGGCCATGAAGGAAGCCAAGTTGTTTGGTGAGGTCGTAGAGGTGGCTTCTTCTGCTGATGCCAACTATACCTTCATCCCGAAGGACTGGACGGTGCCTGCTGATGTCGACTATCTGCACATCACCACCAACAATACGATTTATGGTACGGAGATCCGTAAGGACCTCGACGTCGCTGTACCTCTGATTGCCGATATGTCATCGGATATTATGAGCCGTCCCGTTGATGTCAGCAAGTACGATGCTATATACGCTGGTGCTCAGAAGAATCTGGCAATGGCCGGTGTCACTATCATCATCCTGAAAGACGAAAAACTGGGTCGCGCACCTCGTGAGATTCCTACGATGCTCGACTATCGCACACACGTCGACAAGGGTTCGATGTTCAATACACCTCCTGTGGTGCCCATCTACTGCGCACTTGAGAACCTGCGCTGGATTAAGGCCCAGGGTGGTGTCGAGGCTATGGACAAACTGGCTAAGCAGCGTGCTGAGATCGTCTATGGCGAGATCGATCGTAACAAGATGTTCGTTGGTACTGCCAAGGAGGAGGATCGTTCGTTGATGAATCTCTGCTTCGTGATGGCCGACGAGTACAAGGAGTTGGAGAAGGACTTCCTCGACTTCGCTGTTTCTAAGGGTATGGTTGGTGTCAAGGGTCATCGTTCTGTTGGCGGTTTCCGTGCTTCTTGCTACAATGCTCAGACCATCGAGGGTGTCAACGCACTCGTGGCTTGCATGAAGGAGTTTGAGGCAAAGCACTAAAATATGCTGATATTCTTCATCCTTATCATGTCGTGCATTGCTATTTTAGCTTTTGCGTATGGTTCTTTTACAATTATCATGAAGCGAATAGGTAAGGAGAAGTACCTTGTAACGTTGTCTCTGACGAAAAGAATATTTGGAAAAAAATGGGGAAATATACTTCATTATTTATTCTTCACAATACTTCCGTTATTGATTGGCGTTTGGCTTATTATTAATATTATTATTGTAGTTAAATAGAATATGAAAATTCTTGTAGCAACAGAAAAGCCTTTCGCAGCCGCTGCTGTGAATGGTATTAAAGCAGAAGTAGAAGCAGCAGGCAACGAACTTGCCCTGCTCGAGAAATATACTGAGAAAGCACAGTTGTTGGATGCTGTAAAGGATGCTGATGCCCTGATTATCCGTTCGGATAAGGTTGACGCTGAGGTGCTCGACGCCGCCAAGCAGTTGAAGATTGTGGTTCGTGCCGGTGCTGGTTACGACAACATCGACCTCGCTGCTGCCACCGCCCACAATGTGGTGGCTGAAAATACCCCAGGTCAGAACTCCAACGCCGTTGCCGAGTTGGTATTCGGTCTTTTGGTGATGGCTGTTCGTGGATTCTACAACGGTAAGAGCGGTTCTGAGTTGCTTGGTAAGAAACTTGGTATCCTTGCCTTTGGTAATGTCGGTCGTAACGTGGCCCGTATCGCCAAGGGATTCGGTATGGATGTCTATGCCTACGACGCTTACTGCCCCGCAGAGGTGATCGAGAAGGCTGGCGTTCACGCTGTATGCTGTCAGGAAAAGCTGTTCGAAACATGTGATGTCGTTTCACTCCACATCCCTGCTACCCCCGAGACTAAGCAGAGCATCAATGCAGCCCTCGTCGGTAAAATGAAGAAGGGTGGTGTGCTGGTGAATACCGCCCGTAAGGAAGTCATCAACGAGCCCGAGCTCATCAAGCTGATGCAGGAGCGTGAGGACCTGAAATTCGTTACTGACATCATGCCTGATGCCAACGACGAGTTTGCTAAGTTTGAAGGCCGTTACTTCTCAACTCCGAAGAAGATGGGTGCCCAGACTGCCGAGGCCAACATCAACGCTGGTATCGCAGCCGCTAAGCAGATCAACGCCTTCTTCAAAGATGGCGATACCAAATTCCAGGTAAACAAGTAATATGGCTATCATCAAACCTTTCAAAGGAATCCGTCCGCCGAAGGATTTGGTGGAGCAGGTAGAGAGCCGTCCCTATGACGTTCTCGACTCAGAAGAGGCGAGGGCAGAGGCTGGCGACAACGAGAAGAGCCTCTACCATATCATCAAGCCTGAGATCGACTTCCCCGTTGGCACCTCTGAGTACGACCCCCGTGTCTATGAGAAGGCTGCTGAGAACTTCCAGAAGTTCCAGGATAAGGGCTGGCTCGTTCAGGATGATCGCGAACATTATTATATCTACGCGCAGACCATGAACGGCAAGACGCAGTATGGTCTCGTGGTGTGCGCCCATACCGATGACTACATGGCTGGCCGCATCAAGAAGCACGAGCTCACGCGTCGCGATAAGGAAGAAGACCGCATGAAGCATGTCCGCGTGAATAATGCCAATATCGAGCCCGTCTTTTTCGCTTATCCCGACAATACCGTGCTCAAGGCGCTCATCATGCGCTACGCTGCTACGGAGCCTGAGTACGACTTTATCGCCCCCATTGATGGCTTCCGCCATCAGTTCTGGGTGATCAACGACGATCAGGATATGCAGACCATCACCGATGAGTTTGCCAAGATGCCGTCGCTCTATATTGCCGATGGTCATCACCGCAGCGCTGCAGCAGCCCTTGTGGGTGCAGAGAAACAGAAGCAGAACCCCAACCATAATGGTACTGAGGAATATAACTTCTTCATGGCTGTCTGCTTCCAGGCCTCTCAGCTTACCATCCTCGACTACAACCGCGTAGTGAAAGATCTCAATGGTTTGTCATCTGAGGAGTTTCTCGCTGCCCTGCAGGTCAATTTCATTGTCGAGGATAAGGGTAACGATCTTTACAAGCCTCAGCAGTTGCACGAGTTCTCACTCTATCTCGATCAACACTGGTACAGCCTGAAGGCAAAGGAAGGTACTTACGACAACAGCGATCCCATCGGTGTGCTCGATGTCGATATTTCCAGTCGTCTCATTCTCGACGAGATTCTGAATATTGGTGACCTGCGCTCTTCGCAACGTATTGACTTCGTTGGCGGACTTCGAGGTCTTGGTGAGCTCAAGCGTCGCGTCGACTCTGGCGAGATGCGTGCTGCCCTGGCTCTCTATCCTGTATCGATGCATCAGATAATGGATATCGCCGACTCGGGCAAGATTATGCCCCCGAAGGCCACATGGTTTGAGCCGAAACTCCGTTCCGGTCTCGTTATCCACAAACTCAGCTAATCATCGTATTTCCTCATAAAAAGCTCCCGCCAATTGGCGAGAGTTTTTTTATGATACAAACCCTTTCGTCTTCCATTTTCCTGAACGCCAGCGACGCATGAGAATGATACCGCGGATGTTCTCATCGAGGGCAAAGCCTACCCACATTCCGACAAGGCCGTAGCCAAGGGGAATACCAATTATATAACTCAAGCCAACAGCGATGGTCCAATTGAAGATTATGGCGATGATGACAGGATATATGGCGTCACCAGTTGCCCTCAATGTGCCAACGGCAAAGATGTTCGAGGTGCGGCCTATCTCAAGAAACCAGTCGATAAATAGCACCCAGACGCCCATTGCAATAATTTCAGGGTTATCGGTAAAGGCACTGAGAATACTGCGTCCAGCCAATGCGAGGAAGGCAGAGCCGGTTAGCGTTATGACCATCGACCAGCGAAAGAAATAGTTGCCAAGAACATAGGCCGCCTGATGTCGTCGTTGTCCGACAAGATGGCCCACAAGAATGTCGCCTCCCTGCGTGATGCTGAGACAGAACAGATAGACAAACATTATCATATTGTGGCAATAAGTACGCGTAGCCAGAGCCTCGTTGCTAATCTGGTTGATGAAGAAGGTGATGACCACTTGCGAAAGACAATAGCTGATGTTCTCACTCATGGCAGGGATGCCGATATAGAATAGATTCCTTAGTTCTTGCCAAGGCATTGGACGGAAATAATGCAACGGGAATCGGGGGATGTGCACCTTGAAATGGATGACAGCAAGCAGCAAGGTTGCTACGGCACGGCTGGCCGCAGTGGCAATGGCGGCTCCCTCGACACCTAACTGTGGACATCCCCAATGCCCAAAGATAAGGGCGTAGTTGCCTAGAATGTTGAGAATATTAACGATACCCGTCACGACCATTGGATAAACCACTTTGTCGGCACTGCGTAACGAGGCCGAAAACGTCAGCGAAAGTGCTTGGAAGAACGACAGTGCACCGGTTAGTCGCAGATATACCAGTCCGTCGCCCATCAATTCTGGGCGCAATCCCATCAGGTGAAGCAGGTGTTCTGCATAGAAGAAGAGTAGGGCGCTGACCGTCAAGCCGAGCATCAAATTAACTACCAATGCCATACCTACCACCTGTACCAATCGTTTTCTTAATCCTGCGCCAATATATTGTGCACAGAGAATAGCAGCTCCCATTGAAAAGAACTGATAAACAAGGAAAACGAGAGAGATAAGCTGGTTGTCAAGTCCAACCGCAGCCACACTATTATCGCTATATCGGCTCAGCATCACCGTATCGACGGCACCAAGCATCATAACGAGGGCCATCTCGATGAACACCGGAATGGTGAGCACCTTCAGCTGGTGTTTCAGAGTTTTCTTATGGCTTTGCGGCACTTTTGTCTGTCTTTCTCCGATAATTGCGGATGCTTTGCCGTACCACCACGTTCGATGGTTGCAACAATCTTGAAGCCTGAATAGTGGCATATCTCACGAAGGGCACGAATGGCACCATGCGACTGATTGAACCATATGTTCCACGGCCAAGGCGTAGTACATGTGCTGAGAAGAATACACTTCTTACCTTTCATCAAAGGTTCAGGAAAACGGGGCGTATCGCGCATTAATCCGTAGACTATACGATCAAATGGTAATTTCATTTGTCCAGGGATATTGCCCCAATAGCATGGTGCGCCCATGATAATGGCATCGGCCTCCTGAATCATCGCTAAAACGCGCTGGGAGTCGTCTTCCCCCAACACGCATGCGCCTTTTGTTCTACAGGCCATACAGCCTATGCAAGGTTTAATGTTCAGGTCGTTGGTGCAAACCGTCTGCACCTTATCACCTTTCACTTCCGCCTCTTCGCGCATGATGTCGAGCATCTGCGAAATCAAGCCCTTCTTTCGTGGGCTTCCATTTATAATTAGAATGTTCATTCTTTGATGACTGTGCTCATCGGCCAAGATATTCATCATCTTTTACCAGCACTTTCTCGATCTTGCCAACATACATGGTGTGGAAATCGCGCTGGGGATAGTTTTCATCAATGGTATCTTGATAAAGGAAACCGCTTTCCTGCAACTCTGAAGCATAAACTTTCTTGCAGACTAATACAAGTTTGGCTTCTTGGAAATAAACAGAGTTGTCTGCATAGATAGGGGTGAGGCCGGCCTTGGCAACCTTATCCTCATCCCGTCCAGAAACACTGCCGAGATATGCCATCTGTTTCTTGAACGTCTTGTCCATGACGCAAAGTGTGAAGTATGGCTCTTTATCAACAAACTTCTTTGTATAGCGCGACGGACGCAGGTAAATCACCGCTGTCGGATCATTGTGTCCCCACAGACATCCAAGGTGCCCCCAAGAGGCCGTCATCGTGTTACATCCGGTCTGTTCGTTTCCTGCTGTCACCAACATCCATTCACCTCCAATCAGGTTGAATGGATTGAACTTCATATCCTTATAATTGATTTCTTTCATCTTCTTATCGATTCATACCTGCCTTACTAGGATTGCGTATCGAAATACGTCTCGAGCTCTGTACGGGCACTACCCTCGCTATTGGGAAGGTCGCGGATTATCTGACCTTTCTCCAATAGGGCAATACGTGTGGAGATGTCAATGGTATGAGCCAGATTATGACTGGAGATAAGAATGGTGGCACCTGTCTCGCGATTATAATCCGTCAGAATATGTTTCAGAATATTTTGTGACGATGGATCAAGGAAGTTAAAAGGCTCGTCGAGGATGACCAACTGCGGCTGCATGATAAGGGCCGACATGATGCCCACCTTCTGTTTGTTACCGGCAGAGAGGTTACGGATGAGTTTCTTCTGTCCAAAGATCTCACCGCCAGCCAAACGCTCATAGGCCTTCAGACGTTCATCGATCTCATCCTGGGGAATTCCTTTTATTTTGCCAAGAAAGGCAAAGAACTCCTCTGGAGTGAGGAAATCTACAAGGAAGGTATCGTCGATATAGGCACCTGTCCAGTCTTTCCATTGCTCAGACTCGGCTGGGTTGACGGCAATAACCTCTTTACCTTTGCTGAACCTGCTTTGGGGTGGAATAGAGAGTGTCACTTCGCCCTCATCGGGCTTCAGCAAATCAAGGATCATGCGGAATAGCGTAGTCTTGCCCGCACCGTTATTACCTACCAGGCCAAGGATATCCCCATCGTTAATCTTAAACGAGGGGATATCGCTGGCGATTGTTTTCCCGAAGGTTTTTTTGATATTCTCAATTTTAATCATAATCGGTATATTCTGAGTAACCTTAATAATCTGAGTAATCAGACAATGCCTTTACCGTGGCAGTTCTTGAACTTCTTGCCAGAACCACAGGGACAGGGGTCGTTACGACCGGGGAGCTTATCCTTTATGATCGGTGTGCGAGGCTGTTGAGCACGGGTGTCGTGCTGAGCAGCTGCCTGCTGATTGCGGTCGACGAGTTGCTCCTCGCCAATTTCCTGCTTCGACTCGGTATACTGTTGGCGCTGAGTATGCTGCTCAGGAGCGGCTTCCTGCACCTGTTGCATCTCAGGGATCTGAGCACGGATGAGGATAGAAGTGATGCGATTGTACATCTCGTTAATCATCGCATCCCATACCTTTGCACTCTCCAGTTTGAAGATGAGCAATGGGTCTTTCTGTTCGTAAGAGGCATTCTGTACAGAGTGCTTCAGTTCGTCGAGCTGTCGCAGATTCTCCTTCCATGAGTCATCGATGATATGGAGCAGGATGGCTTTCTCGAATTCCTTAACAACCGACTTCGACTCTGTTTCGTAAGCCTCTTTGAGGTTACAGGGGATATTGAACATACGGCGGCCGTCAGTGATGGGCACCATAATACGCTCGTACATATGGCCCTGATTTTCGTAGACCTGCTTGATGATGGGTTGTGCAACAGTTTGGATACGTTCTGTACGACGATTAAAATTGCCAATGGCAGCCTGGAAGGCATTCTCGGTAAGCACCTCGCGGGGTTGATTGATGAACTCGTCGCTGGTGAAAGGAACCTCCATCGAGAGGATGTGCAGGAATTCCTCCTTACAGCCATCGTAGTCGTTATTTTCAATAATGTTTACCACACGGTCCCAGATGATATTGGCAATATCCATGCCGATACGCTCACCCATGAGGGCGTGACGACGCTTCTCATAAATCACAGTACGCTGCTTGTTCATCACATCGTCGTATTCAATCAGGCGCTTACGGATACCGAAGTTGTTCTCCTCAACTTTCTTCTGGGCGCGCTCGATGCTCTTCGAGATCATCGGTGATTCAATCATCTCACCATCCTTAAAGCCTAAGCGGTCCATTACGGAGGCGATACGCTCAGATGCAAAAAGTCGCATCAGCTTGTCTTCAAGAGAGACATAGAATACAGAGCTTCCCGGGTCTCCCTGACGGCCTGCACGACCACGCAACTGGCGGTCTACACGACGGCTCTCATGACGCTCTGTACCAATGATGGCAAGACCACCAGCAGCCTTTACCTCAGGTGAAAGCTTGATATCGGTACCACGACCAGCCATGTTGGTGGCGATGGTGACAGCTCCCTTGCCATTGGTGCTTTGTCCTGCAAGGGCTACGATATCGGCCTCCTTCTGGTGGAGCTTGGCGTTCAGGACCTGATGAGGGATACCCTCTCGCTTGCCGGTCTCTGGATTCACATACATATCGAGCATACGGCTAAGCAACTCTGAGATTTCCACAGAGGTGGTACCAATCAGCGTTGGACGACCTTGGTTACGCATCTTCACAATCTCCTCGATGACTGCTTTATACTTCTCACGGGCGGTCTTGTAGACACGGTCATCCTGATCGTTACGAATTACAGGACGATTCGTAGGAATCTCCACGACATCAAGTTTGTAGATATCCCAGAATTCTCCAGCCTCCGTAGAAGCGGTACCGGTCATACCTGCCAGCTTATGGTACATACGGAAGTAGTTCTGCAAAGTGATAGTGGCGAAAGTCTGTGTGGCAGCTTCTACCTTCACATGCTCCTTGGCCTCCACAGCCTGGTGCAGACCATCGCTCCAACGACGGCCTTCCATGATACGACCCGTCTGCTCGTCAACGATCTTAACCTCACCGTCAATGACCACATATTCATCGTCCTTGTTGAACATACAGTAGGCTTTCAACAGCTGCTGTAAGGTATGTACACGCTCGCTCTGTACGGCATAGTGCGACATCAGTTCGTCTTTCTTGTCGAGTCGTTCCTGATCGCTCAGACCTGTTTCAGCCTCAAGGGCAGAGAGCTCGGATGTAATGTCGGGCAGCACGAAGAGCTCGGTATCGTTGACCTGCTTGGCCAACCAGCCCGTACCTTTATCGGTCAGGTCGCAGGTGTTCAATTTCTCGTCGACCACGAAGTAGAGGGGCTCAACACACTCCGGCATACGACGGTTGTTGTTCTCCATATAGATTTCCTCTGTTTTCAGCATACCAGCCTTGATACCTTCCTCGGAGAGATATTTGATCAGGGGCTTGTTTTTGGGCATGGCCTTATGAGAACGATAGAGAGAGAGGAAGCCAGCATCCAGTTTCTCCTGACCTTCCTTTTTGTTACCGGCCTCCATGAGCTGATTACCTGCTGTAATCAATGTCTTGGCATCTGCGAGATACTGCGTAGCCAACTGTTTCTGTACACCCACAAGTCGCTCTACCAAGGGCTGGTATTCCTCAAACATCTGGTCATCGCCCTTGGGGATTGGACCGGAGATAATCAGCGGGGTACGGGCATCGTCGATTAACACAGAGTCAACCTCGTCGACAATAGCGTAATTATGGGAGCGCTGTACGAGATCGGCAGGTGAAATAGCCATGTTGTCACGCAGATAGTCGAAGCCGAACTCATTATTGGTTCCGAAGGTAATATCAGCCTGATAGGCTTTACGACGGGCTTCGGAGTTGGGCTGGTGCTTGTCGATACAGTCGACAGAGAGACCATGGAACATATAAAGCGGGCCCATCCACTCAGAGTCACGCTTGGCCAGATAGTCGTTAACTGTTACGACGTGAACACCATTGCCTGTGAGGGCGTTCAGGAACACGGGGAGGGTAGCCACAAGGGTCTTACCTTCACCAGTAGCCATCTCGGCAATCTTTCCTTGATGGAGCACAAAACCACCGAACAACTGCACATCATAATGGATCATTTCCCATTTCAAGTCGTTACCACCTGCCGTCCAGTGGTTATGATAGATAGCCTTGTCGCCATCAATGGTGATGAAATCCTTCTTGGGGTCACCTGCCAATTCGCGGTCGAAGTCAGTTGCAGTCACGATGGTCTCCTCATTTTCTGCAAAGCGACGGGCCGTCTCTTTCACGATGGCAAATACCTCGTACATCACTTCGTCAAGGGCCTTCTCGTAGATTTCCAGCACTTCCTTTTCTATCTTGTCAATCTGTGCGAAGATATCAGCACGTTCATCGATAGGGGTGTTCTCGATGGTGGCCTTCAGTTCGGCAATCTTTTTTTTCTGCTCTGTGGCAGACGACTGTACTTGTTGCTGCAGCTCCTTTGTACGCTGACGGAGTTCGTCATTGCTCATAGCTTCGACTTTTGACGATATAGCCTTTGCCTTCTCAACGAGCGGCTGAATGAGCTTCATATCGCGTGACGACTTGTCGCCAAACAATGACTTTAAAATCTTGTTGAAATTCATTTTGTATATACTTTTTTATTATTTGCTACTAAAAATACGAAAACGGGTGCAAAATTACGAAAAAAATCCGTAACTACCAAAGAAAAAGCCAGAACAATAGTTCTGAGTGTCAAAACAATGGTTCTGACGAACAGGCATTAGGTGCCCTTATACGAATGGTTTTCGCAATAGTTGGAGCGATACGGTCAATGGTGACGGGCGTTTTAACACGCTCTGCTTTCATGTCGGCTCCATATATGATAATGGGGAATTGAACGAATGAAGCTCTCGAAAGATAGTCTTCTTTGGTGTTCTCATTCTGCAGTTGCCATCCTGGTGACACCTCGATGAGAATATCTCCATTACGTTCCGGATTGAACCCGTTGCGGATCTTGCTGATCTGCAGATTGTTACCGCTGAGTAATTGCAAGGATGTATAGACATTGCGTACACCCGACATCTGAGAAATAAACTCCTGAGCTCGCTGAGAGGCGTCGGTCAGACTGATGCGCTTCGACTCCAGCAACTTATGATTCAGGTAAATCTCGTTACTGAAACAGGTCTCGACATACTGCCCCTGTCCCCAGATGGCACCGAAGTACATGTTCAGCAGATTTGCAGTACGATTGATGTAAAAGATGCCCGATGGAATATGGTATTTTTCGTAGTCGGCACTCTCAACATCGCTGTAGCCAGTACTGGTGAGCACAAACATGACATGTTCAGCACCTAACCGCTGCTCAAGGGTGGTAATCAGACGCGACAGTTCACGGTCGATACGCACATAGGTATCCTGGAGTTCCATCTGACATTCTGACACAGGCTTGTGGTCGTAGGTACCTGCATAATAGGTAAGGCAGAGCATGTCTGTGACACGGTCATAACCTAAGCCATTGTTTGTAACACATTGTGTAGCAAGGTCTGTTATATCTGTATTAACCAGTCCACTGGCTTTATATTCTATGAATTTTCTTTCATCTTTGAAAGGATGCTTGAAAGGCTTCTGATCCCCAATATGTTGGTAATAATTGAAAGTGCCAGCAAGTTCAAAGACAGGCTCCCAAGACTGCGTTTTTATCTTTTCTTTCGGAGATTGTAACTCATTGATATACAATATCCATGATGGCAATGACTTTAAGTAATACTCTGAGGTAGTCCATTGACCACTAAAGTCATCCAACCAGAGAGCACCATCGGCAGCATGACCAGCAGAGAGGATGGCTGCATCTTTCTGTGGCGCAATTGCGAAAATTTTTGCTTGTCCTTCTGTGGCAACCTTTAACTCATCGCAGATGGAAGATACCTGCATTTGAACGGGAGAATCATGTCCAGGCTTGCGTTTGTCTTCAGTACAAAGTACGGGACGCAAAGTCTCCTTGTCAAGCCATTTTTCACCGACAATACTATGATAATATGGTGAAACGCCCGTATAGACTGACGAGATGGCAGAAGCACGGTCGATGGTAGCGAAAGGGTAGGAGGCGTTATCATACACCAGTCCTTCAGCTAATAACCGTTTGAATCCACTTTGACCATAAAGAGGTGTGAAGGCCTCAAGATAGTCGCTGCGTAATTGGTCGATCGTGATATTGACCACCAGTCGTGGGGCATATTTAATGGCTTCTTGCGCATGGCTACTCTCCATATTGAATCCTAATACGGCGAGTAATGTAATGTATATGTATCTGTTTTTATGCATTCTTATAATGACTCCAATATCTAATCAGCAAACATAATGCCAAAATGACCATTCCCTCAGCATACACCTGGAAACACCGTCCGATAAGGAACAATATGATCATCACAAGGAGAATGGTCCACCAGTAGGTGTTTTTATTGCGTTTCAGCACGGCGGGAATGAAGAACAAGGGTAGGGGGTTCAGCAACAGAATTTGTAGGTTGGTGCTGGTCGTAGGATGCTCAGAGAAGAGCATCGCAAAGAGCACACATCCAGCTAATCCTTGCAATAGCATCAGCAGGGCGTCCCAGTATTTATAGGTCTTATGTCTGCGCCATTCAAGGATCAAAATACAGACAGATACCACCAATAGAATCAGGAATGTCTGAAGGGGGGATATTGGGAAGTCGGATTCGATAATCTGTACACCTGGCGGTACCAGCATATCTCGTTGACTGACCAATGGACGGTATTCACCATCCTTATAGACCTGCGCATGGTCGAAGTCATACATCAGGTTATGGGGTAAGAATTCCTGTTGTTCGTGGTTGGTGGGCTGATCCGCCTTGATACCTAAGAGAATATCATTGCCAAATTTCGCCCAAGGATGGTTTCTGACACACTCGTGCACCATCTCGCGATAGGTCGGGAAGAAATCCTCACGCAACTGGTATTCGATTTTTCCGCTGATACTCCGCAGAATCATATCACGTGGACGGGTGGAGCAGTTATCGTAGAAGAAGTTATAGCGGTAGATGCGATTGTCGGGCATTAGGTTCTCATTCAATGCCTGGATGACAGCCTTTTTCTCTTCTGAGGTCAGGTTGAGCTTTTGCTCGGTCACACTACTGCCCCATTTGTGATAGTAATTACAGAAATAAGGCATTGGTGTGGTACCCAACTCATAGTCAGTCAGACCGAAAACGAAGCGTAACACAAAATGAGGTGCTTTGAAATTGAATAGTCCCCAATTGAAAACCACATCTTCTCCCGTCCTTAAGTCATGATAGCGGAGTGCTGAATGACCATAGAGGCTGTAAATCTCCTCATGAGGTGAGCAAGTGAGCAGGCTAATGTCAACTGAATCTAAATTCGAAGTAGGCTCATTTTGAGCCGAAACAGGTATTATACTGCTGATTATCAGTAGAATAGATACTATTATAGATGTCTTAAATGTCATTTCTAAATGTTTCACGATGCAAAAATAACTTATATTTTTCAGTAAAAAGCGAACTTTTCGATTTTTTTTCAATAATTTTGCACGCTGAAATAATTTTCAACAGATACTAAAATACAATATGAATAGAATTCTGGTCAGTTTTCTGATCGCATCATCTGCGATGACAGCCTTTGCCCAAGGTGCCACAAACTCTCCTTATAGCCAGTTCGGATTAGGAGAGATAGCCCAGCAGGGCGGTAGTCAGAACAGAGGTATGGACGGTCTTGGTATCGCTCTTCATAGTGGCAATCAGGTGAATACCGCAAACCCTGCATCCTATGCTTATGTCGACTCCCTGACAATGCTTTTCGATATGGGGCTTTCAGCCTCCCTCACTCATTTCGAGGAAAATGGGGTAAAGAAGAATGCCCGTACCGGTAATTTTGAATATGCCGTCGGGTCATTTCGTCTATTTAAGAACGTGGGTGCTACCTTTGGTATCCTGCCAGTGACGAATGTGGGTTACAATTATTCAAGTTCCAACTATCTGGCCGAAGCACAGTCTACCATGGTGTCGTCCTATTCTGGCGATGGTGGTCTTCAGAAACTCTTCTTTGGAATGGGTGCCCGTTTAGGAAACCTTTCTGCAGGCTTCAATGTCGGTTACCTCTGGGGCGGCTATACCCATAATGTTGTCTTGTCGAGTTCTACGGCTGTCAATAGCCTGACTAAAAAATACCAAACGGATATATCCAACTATGTATTAGACTTCGGTCTGCAGTATTCGCTTCGTCTGAGCAAGAAAGACATGGTGACATTGGGTGCTACCTACGGATACGGTCATCAGCTGAATGCCGACGCTACTTGCGACATCATTAATTCCAACTCGACTATAAGCAAGGCTGATACGACGCATTGGGTGATTAGCAATGCCTTTGAACTGCCCCATACCTTTGGCGCAGGATTAGCCTATTCACATCTGAATACTTTAACGATAGGTATTGATGGAAAGCTACAGCGTTGGGGTGATCTGAAATTCCCCAAGGAGTCGGGCGGACAGTATCAGTTGACTACAGGCATGTTGAAAGACGCCTATAAAATGACCGTTGGAACGGAATGGGTTCCACGTTATAACAGTCGCCGTCTGATCGATCGTATTAAATATAGAATCGGTGCCAGTTACATGACTCCATATTATAAAATAGGTAATGTAGATGGTCCGAAGCAATATAGTATCAGCGCTGGTTTCGGTATTCCCATCCAGAACCAGATCAATGCGCGCTCTTATCTGAATATCAGTGCCCAGTGGGTGAATCAGTCGATTGACGGTTTGTTGAAGGAGAACACCTTCCGTATCAATCTGGGTGTCACCTTCAATGAGCGTTGGTTTGCCAAGTGGAAGGTGGAGTAGGAAATATATAATGATGGGGGAAATGTGTGAGATAATGAAACGTAAAAGGTGGTGCCGGATGGTGTTACCCATACTCCTCTCTTTTCAATTCTCACTTCTTATTACCTCCTGTAATGAAGCCCAGGAACATACAGCTCCTGCCATCAACGACAGAGATTCCGTTTCGATGATGGTATCCTATGGCGTCAACACCCTTATCAGCGACTCTGGTATTATCAAATATAAGATTGTGACAGAACGTTGGGATGTGAATGTGATCAAACAACCTTCACGTTGGACCTTTGAGAAAGGTGTCTTTTTCGAACAGTTCGACCAGAACTTTCATGTTGAAGCTTATGTCCAGGCAGATACAGCCTGGTATTATGACCAACAGAAACTATGGCATTTGCGTGGTCGTGTAAGAATCAGGAATTCCAATGGATTGATCTACCAGAGTGAGGAACTCTATTGGGATGGTCTCAAACATGAGCTCTATTCGAATGTGTTTTCTAAGGTGACCACGCCAGAACGTACCCTTCAAGGCACGTATTTCCGCAGCGACGAGCAGATGCGCCATTATACGGTTAGCAACTCCAAGGGCTCGTTCATGGCTGAGGATATGACAGGTGAGAACAAGAATCAGGGAACATCTCCCGGTGATACTGCACAACAACAGGTGGAACCCATTCTCCGTCCGCAGGCACAGAAACACGCCAAAACTTCACAATAACATTTACCAAGTATGTCGACACTCATCATAGGATTGCTCATTTCAATGCTGTTTTCTGCCTTCTTTTCTGGCATGGAAATAGCTTTTGTGTCGAGTAACAGGATGTTGGCAGAAATGGATCGTGAGAAAGGCGGTCTGTCCCAGCGGGCCATCAGTTTGTTTTATCAGCATCCCAGTAATTTCGTCTCAACGATGCTGGTTGGCAATAATGTCTCTTTGGTCATTTATGGTATCCTATTTGCCCAGATCTTTGATCAGACGCTGTTTTATGCGCTTGACGATGGCATGCGGGTAACCTGTGACACCTTATTGTCGACGCTGATTGTTCTTTTTACAGGCGAATTCCTGCCCAAGACCATCTTCAAGAGCAATCCGAACATGATGCTCACCATTTTTGCCATTCCTGCCTGGTTATGCTATGTGGTTTTGTATCCCATCAGTCGTATAGCTACACTCCTTTCCAAGGGTATTCTTCGCGTCTTTGGTGTCAGGATGAACAAGAACATCGGGGATAAGGAATTTACTAAAGTCGACCTGGACTATCTTGTGCAATCCAGTATTGACAATGCCAAGGATGATGAGGAGATCGGTGAGGAGGTAAAGATCTTCCAGAATGCCCTCGATTTCTCTGAAACAAAGGTACGCGATTGTATGGTTCCCCGTACGGAAATCGATTCTGTAGAAGATACAGATACTATTTCAGAGTTGAAACAGGTGTTTACCGAAAGTGGACATTCCAAGATTATCGTCTATCATGAGGACATCGATCATGTGATAGGTTATATTCACTCTTCCGACATGTTCCGTCTGACCGCATCCGACAATGTGCATATCTCAGATTTGAAGTCACAGATTATCCGTGAGATCAGTTTTGTGCCGGAAACGATGTTTGCATCTAAATTAATGAAGATGCTGATGCAGCAAAAACGGTCTCTGGCTATTGTCGTCGACGAGTTTGGGGGTACCAGTGGCTTAGTGTCGCTCGAAGATATCATGGAGGAGATTACGGGTGAGATAGAGGATGAACACGACAACAAAAGTCATGTTGCCAAACAGGTGGGCGAGGGCGAGTATTTGCTTTCTGCCCGATTGGAGATAGAAAAAGTCAACGAGATGTTTGCTCTGGAGTTACCAGAGAGTGACGAATATATGACAGTTGGAGGCCTTATTCTACACGAATATCAGTCATTCCCGAAACTTAACGAGGTGATACGAATCAAATCGTATGAGTTCAAAATAATTAAGAATACGGCTACAAAAATCGAACTGGTTCGACTAAAAGTGATGGAATAAGCATTTTTAACCATCGAAATTAGGTTGTTTGTGCTTTTTTTTGCTGAAAAATTTCGCTATTTCCGACAATTTTAGTAATTTTGCCGACTGAATTGTGCGTTGCGCATAAAGAATTAATTGAAGATAAAGAAAACAAAAAATAAAAAATTAAAACAAAATGGCAGCATTAGGAAAAATTAGAAAAAGAGGCGTGACTCTGGTGATTGTCATCGGACTCGGCCTGTTCGCCTTCATTGCTGAAGAGGCTTTCCGTTCTTGTGAAGCCACAAAGAACCAGCAGCGTCAGCAGGTGGGCGAAGTGTTAGGAAACAAAATCAATGTTCAGGAGTTCCAGGCTCTCGTAGACGAGTACCAGGAGGTGATCAAACTGACTCAGGGTCGTGACAATCTTACTGAGGAGGAACTCAATCAGGTGAAAGATCAAGTCTGGAACCAGTTTATCAATGAGCAGATTATCTCAAACGAAGCCAAGAAAATTGGTCTGACCGTTACCAATGAGGAGTTGCAGAACATTCTCAAAGAAGGTACTAACCCCATGTTGAGACAGTCTCCTTTCGTGAATCAGCAGACGGGTCGTTTCGACATCACGATGCTCACGAAGTTCCTGGCCGATTATAAGAAGAATGCCGGCAATCCCCAACTTGCTGAGTCTTATGAACGTATCTACAAGTATTGGCAGTTCATTGAGAAGCAGCTGCGCACACAGACATTGGCTCAGAAGTTCCAAGGTCTTGTAGTAGGCTCTCTGCTCTCAAATCCTGTTTCTGCTAAGATGGCTTTCGATGCCCAGAACCAGGAGAACGACATTCTGCTTGCCAGCATCCCTTACAGCTCTATCAATGATAACGATGTGAAGGTGAGCGACGCTGATATCAAGGCCAAGTTTGATTCTGAGAAGGAGATGTACAAGCAGACCATGGAAACCCGCGACTTCAAGTATGTTGATTTCCAGGTGCTTCCTTCTGCAGCTGACCGCGAGGCGCTGATGAAGACGATGAACGATGCTTACGAGAAGCTCCAGAGTGGTGCTAATCCTGCTGAGGTTGTTCGTAAGGCTCAGTCTCAGATGCCCTACTCAGGCATGGCCGCTACCAAGAATGCTTTCCCACGTGATATCATCAATCGTATCGACTCGATGTCAGTAGGTGAGACCAGCCGTCCATTCGAAACCGCAGCAGACAATACATTGAATGTCGTGAAGCTGATTGCCAAGACACAGGCTCCTGACTCTATTGAGTATCGTCAGATTCAGGTTACAGGTGAGACACTGGAGGCTATCCGCAAGACTGCCGACAGCATTACCACCGCTTTGAAGGCCGGTGCTAACTTTGAGGAACTCGCCAAGAAATATGGTCAGGAGGGTAAGTCTCAGTGGCTGACATCTGCCATGTATGAGAATTCCAGCAACATGGACGAGGAGTCAAAGAACTATCTGGCCAGTATCAATGGCCTCGGTGTCAACGAGGTGAAGAACCTTGAGTTCTCTCAGGGTAATATCGTGATGCAGGTTCTGAGCCGCAAGGCAATGGTCGACAAGTATGATGTGGCTGTTATCAAGCATACCATCGACTTCTCAAAGGCTACCTATTCTGATGCTTACAACAAGTTCAGTCAGTATGTCAGCGAGAACAAGACCTTGGCTGATCTGGAGAAGAATGCCGATAAGTTTGGCTTCAAGGTTCTGGAGCGTAAGGATATGTTCAACTCTGAGCACAATGTGGTTGGTCTGCGTTCTACCCGTGAGGCTATGAAGTGGCTCTTTGATGCGAAGGAGGGTGACGTGAGCCCGCTGTATGAGTGTGGTAACAACGACCATCTGCTTGTTCTGGCCCTGACCAAGGTTCATTCTGTTGGCTATCGCGATTTTGAGAGTGTGAAGGATATGATCAAGACAGAGGTCCTGAATGATAAGAAGTTTGAGCAGATCAAATCTAAGTTCGCCAACGTGAAGAGCATCGCCGATGCCCAGAAGGCTGGTGCAAAGGTTGATTCTGTGAACCAGATTACTTTCGGTGCTCCTGTATTCGTACAGGCTACCGGTGCCAGCGAGCCTGCTCTGTCAGGTGCTGTGGCTGGTGTAAAGCAGGGTGCGTTCAGTCCTGCTCTCGTGAAGGGTAATGGTGGTGCTTATCTCTTCCAGGTCAACCGTAAGGCTGCCCGTGAAGGTGAGCAGTTCGATAACAAGGCTTATGAGAAGCGTCTGCAGCAGCAGGCTGCTCAGGCTGCCGGCCGTTTCGTTTCTGAGCTCTATCAGAAGGCCGATGTGGTCGACAACCGCTACCTCTTCTTCTAAGACTATACTTTAGAAATTGTATAAATTAGAAACAAATCTCGCAAAACATTTGCGGGATTTGTTTTTTATTTGTATATTTGCAAACGATACACATTATTTATTAATAACTAAACAAAAGAAACAAGTACGATTATGAAGAAAAAGTTTATCTGCGCCGTTTGTGGATATATCTATGAAGGCGATGCTGCTCCCGAGAAGTGCCCCATCTGTAAGGCGCCTGCTTCTAAGTTCTCTGAACTCAAAGACGAGGGTGAGACCACCTATGCCACTGTTCACCGTATTGGCGACGGCAAGCCCGAGGGTGTATCACAGGAGATGATCGATGACCTTCGCAACCACTTCAATGGTGAGTGTAGTGAGGTCGGTATGTATCTGGCAATGGCTCGTCAGGCTGATCGTGAGGGCTATCCTGAAATCGCAGAGGCTTTCAAGCGCTATGCTTTCGAGGAGGCTGACCATGCTTCTCGTTTTGCAGAACTGCTGGGCGAATGTGTATGGGACACCAAGACCAACCTGGAGAAGCGTGCTGCTGCCGAGGCTGGTGCCTGCGAGGACAAGTTCCGTATTGCCAAGAACGCGAAGGCTGCCGGATTTGACGCTATCCATGACACAGTTCATGAGATGGCCAAGGACGAGGCTCGTCACGGTGCTGGCTTTGCTGGCTTGCTGAAGCGCTACTTTGGTAAGTAAGCATACAATAAAACTTTAGAAAATCCGTTTTATCAATTGATGAAACGGATTTTCTATTTTCTTCTGATCCTTTCAGCCCTGATGGCCTGCGAAGACGATGACAGTTTCTCTTCGTCAGGTGGATTGTCGCTGACATTCGGAACTGATACACTCAAAATGGATACGGTGTTCTCAAGATCATCGTCATCCACCTATAGTTTCTGGGTATATAACCATCATTCAGAAGGTCTGAGACTATCGAACGTCCGGCTTTCAAAGGGCAACCAGACGGGATTCCGTGTGAATGTCGACGGTTCGTATCTCGACAATTCGAATGGCTCTCTGATAAACGACCTGGAAATCCGTCGCAAAGACTCCCTTCTCGTGTTTGTGGAACTGACGCCCTCTGATGCCCAACAGTTAGGACTGCGACTGGTGGAGGACAACCTGGTGTTTACACTCGAGAGCGGCATCGTACAGAAAGTGAACCTGCGTGCCTGGGCCTGGGATGCAGAGCGATGGGATCATCTC
>Ga0310690_10003648_pt1 | contig 22805 bp, 16 predicted proteins | sample AusTroGonzalo_MG_2_FD_207661 | JGI IMG/M metagenome (GOLD analysis project Ga0310690, IMG submission 207661) | Bovine rumen microbial communities from tropical cattle in Woodstock, Queensland, Australia - Gonzalo_04 (v2) (version 2) | ecosystem: Host-associated > Mammals > Digestive system >... | reverse complement strand
CCGTCGATGAGCGGGAGGAACGTCACGCTGGCCGATCCTGCCGACTCGCCGAAAATGGTCACGTTATCTGGATCGCCGCCGAATGCAGCGATGTTTTTCTGTATCCACCTGAGGGCCTCCAGCTGATCCAGCAGGCCCAGGTTACCCGCTTCCTTGAAGTTCTCTCCGCCGGGAACACGCTCGAAGTTCATGAAGCCCATGAAGCCCAGCCGGTAGTCGATGGACACAAAGAGGATGTCGGGGTACTGTTTGGCGATGGTGGTCAGATCATAGAGGGGCGAGGCCTGGGATTCGGCGCAGAAGCCGCCGCCGTGAATCCACACCATGACCGGCTTCTTGCTGTCGGTGCAGCTGGTATTGCAATATACGTTCAGCACGAGGCAGTCCTCGCCGAACTCCGCCGTTCCCATTGAATCGTTGGCAGGCCCGATGGGAACGTGGCCGGGATTGATCGCTTCGTACACGCCGTCATCGTCTGCGGCAGGAAGCGCCTTCTGCCAGCGGAGCTTCCCCACCGGCTGCGTTGCGTAGGGGATGCCTTTCCAGATAATCAGTTCGTCTGTCTGTTTGCCGATGAAGGTGCCGTTGTTGCACTTAACGGCCAATTTGTTCTCGCTATTCATTTTCTATGAAGTTTTGTGTTATCATTTTTACATTAGCTATCTACTGATTGGGGGTCATTTTGATAGTTCCTCTTTTATATAATATGCTCTGACCGTACTCTCTGTTATCAGGACGGATTCTTGATGAAAAAATGCGCAGAGATCTCTTGCGATGCTGTCCACGACACCTTCCTTGGGGTCAAGCAAACAAAGAACAAGGGTCTTTTCCTGCGTGTAATCACCATCTTCGTGAAAATAGCCACCTTCTGAAACGATAAACGAGAAAGGAACACGGTAACTACGACATACGTTCTTCATTATATCAACGTACGTCTTCGTCGGATGCTCCTGCTGCTTGGTAACAGCATCGTTCAAGCCCACGCTTATGGTTATCTCTATCATAATTACCTTTACTTTATCAGATATTGGAGCCCGTATTTGCCGAAAAACCAAGTAAACGTTATTCGTTGCCGCTGCCGAGCAATTCCGTAAACCGGGCGCGGATGTCGGCAAGGATGCCGCGCCAGTCCTTGAGGTTACCGTCCAGGTTGTCGGAGACAGCCTTCAGGCAGTAGAACGGGATATCGTACATCTTGCAGAACTGGGCCAAGGCGTAGGCTTCCATGTCAAAGAGGTCGTACTGCTGCGACAGCTCCTTCACCTGCTCCGGGCTGAAGGTCTGGGTGCTCATGAAATAGTCCCCGGAGAAGACGCTGGCGCCGTCGGCCGAAAGTTCAATGCAGTCGTCCACCAGTTCGCATCCGCCATTGATGAAGCGGGTGCAGGGCACGATGGTGCCGATGGGATATTTGGCCGACCCGGCGCTGCCGATGTTCAGTATCACGGGGTTACTGCCTTCTGGCAAGGCCTCGTGCCACTTCACCAGGGCGCTGAACATCCGCATCTTCCCCATTCCTGTGAACACTACAGGGAAAGGCACTTCGGCAGGCGAAATCTCATCCTCGTCGGCCACGAAAAGGACCACGTCGCGACCCTTGAGATCTTCTAATACTTGATTTACAGCTATCCCCGTATCACAATCAGCGGGTTCAACATTGACAGTATGGCCTTTGCAGGCAGTCAAAAGGAGTGCTCCAAAGAGTATGGCCAGCGTTTTCTTCATAATCTCAATGTTTCAACTACGGTTTATAAACAAAAGGACTTTCGCTCACGGGACCCACTTTGCCGCCGACGGTCACGGTGCCGATACTGACATAGTCCACGCCGCCGCCGATGCCGGCCGCAAATTCTCCGCCTTCGGCCATGACGGTTCCTCCGCTGATGGTGATATTTCCGCATGAGGCTTCGTAACCGCTGCCAATACCGGCCCCGTCTTCTCCTCCAATGGCAGTTACCGAACCGCCACTGATGGTGATGTCGCCACAACTTCTATCACGTCCGGAGCCGATGGCTGCGGACCATTTACCGCCTGTTGCACGGATGGTGCCCCCCTGGATGACAATATTGCCACTGTCAGCGTCATCACCGCCAATTCCGGGGGCATATCCATTGCTGCTCACATCCAGTTTTCCGTTCCCCGTCAGGGTGAGCGTCTTTCCCTCGGGAACAAAGATGCCGGGAAATCCGCCGTCAAAACCTCTCACGATGTTGGAAGCCTCAAGAACAAGGGTGGCGTCTCCAAGGAGGGTGATGCCGGCCCACTTACAGTTCAGGTCATCTACCCCGTACACAACAGCATTTTTCAGCGTCACTGTGGCACCGTCGGCGATGGTAATTCTGTAGTTTCCGTCCATTATGCCAGTGAGCATATCACCATCCCTGGCCTCATAATCGGCCGAGAGCGTGGCAAGGTCTACGGTCGTTAATACCTCTATCTCGCAGCACGACAGCGCAAGGAGCATCGTGCTCAGAATAATAAAACCCTTTTCATTGTTTATTGCTTATGCTCGAATCTGACCAGATCCTTGAATTCTCTTTTCATATCAATCATTGTTTTGTCCCACCTCAGAATTATTGATTCTATTTGCTTTTATAGGCAGCTACTCGCTTGGCCACATTGGCCTTGATGTTGTTGTAAAAGAGCGCATAATCCTCGCCGTGGCGGCCGTCCGGGCCGAAGAAATAGGTCGCGACTTCGGCGGTCTCCTCATCCATTTCCTCACCCTTGGCATGGGTCACCACCACGCCGCGGTCCGGGAACACCTGTGCGTCTGCGCCCCGGTCCTGAATCTCAAGTTCGCCTTTCTCGTTGAGCCAGAGCGTTCCCAGGTTCTCGCTTGCCGGCGCGTAGGTGTCATCCAGTTTCCAGTTGAGCGGATTGATGCTGATGGATCCCGGTTGCAGCACACAGGTATCGGCATTCACCTCCCGATTCCCGGGCCCTTCGGTGTTCCAGCTCACGATGACGCCGGTATCGCATTCTCCAGTTGCGAATTTGAGGTGCGGGTTGGCGGCAAGATAGTCCCGGGTAATGGCATAGCCAATCGGGTAGGCCGCTACCATGCGTCTGTAGTATTCAGGGTGCTCTGCGAAGTATTTCCTCAGCAACATCTTGACGATGGCCGAGCCCTGGCTGTGGCCTGCAATGATAAAGGGGCGGCCATTGTTATAGTGTTCAAAGTAGTAGTCCAGTGCATCGACGATGTCGTCGTAGGGCGTACCGACAAGGGCGGCATCGAAAATACCGTCCCGTTTCCAGACCTCGCCGGCATAGTGCAGGCCCACCTGTCGGTAGTACGGCATGAATACGTTGGTAGCTTCGGCGTATGCGCTTGCGTGTAGGTCATATTCGCCCTTAGCGCCCTCCACCATCTCGGCATTGTCCATCTCGGCATAATCGGGAGCGCCCTCTGCCATACTGCCCAAGATGTACTCCGTTGCGTAAACATAGAACGTGTCAACTTCCTTGGTAATTACAGGAATCTTGCACCAGTTTTCCTTCTTGGAATAGTCAATTGTATTCATAGTTCCTTTTTATGCTTTATAAACTTCCTCGCCGTCCACGATGGTGGCCACGCAACTTGCCTTCTCGATTTCGGCAAAATCGTCGTGCATGAAGTCGCGGTTCAAAACGGCGAAGTTGGCGAGTTTGCCCAGGCTTATGGAACCCATCCTGTCCTCTGCATGCCACATATAGGCCACATTGCTCGTAAGGGTCTTCAGCGCCTCATGGCGGCTGATAGCCTGGTCGATATTTCTGATCCACTCATCCGGGAATGACGGCAGCTTCTTCAAAACGCCCATTAAGAATGCCTGAACTGCGCTGAACGCAGGCGACACGGGGAAGTCTGAATGGCTGGCCACCACGCCGCCTCCATCGATGATGGATTTGACCGGATAGGCATTCCTGGATTTCTCTTCGCCCACATAGGCAACCTCCTGTGGATAACCGGCAGGATGCTTGATGGTCCACATGATGCCGCATACGGCCATGACATTATATTCGCCGATTCTCGTCACATCTTCCGGCGTAACTTCCTGCAAGTGTGCAAGGGCATTTCGCATATCGAAATTACCCACCTCGGTCTGTGCCTGGGCAAAAGCGTCAATCCATGCCTGGGTGGCGCCGTCGCCAATGGAATGAACATGGACATTCAAGCCATGCGCGGCCGCCGCCTTGACCATCCTTACCATCTTGTCGTGGTCATCGAATCTTCTTACGCCCTTATACCCGGGTTTGTCTACATAATCATCCAGCATCCACGCGGTATGACCTTCTACAACTCCGTCTGCAAAGATCTTGGCCCCGATTACCTTTACATGCTGGCCGTTATACTCTTTTGCCTCCTGGGCAATTCTGGCCATATCCTCTTCAGGGGTATCGGTATTGTCATTGACAAAGCTGCCGCAGAAGGAATACATCTTCAGCTTGCCCTCATCGTCAAGTTCCTTGTAAGCACGGGGGTCTTCCTTGGTCAGGAGCTGGTAACCGGCGTCGTATACACCCGTATATCCGTTGGAAAACGCGTATTGCTGGAAGCCCAGCAGTTCTTCCTTCGCTTGCACAATATCCGGCTGAACTCTCAGGACCAGATCAATGGCGGGCTTTTCGGCCAGCAGGCCATTCGGCTTCCCATTCTCATCCACATGGATACATTCCGTTCCCCACTGCTTCACGGCGTCTTCATTGATGTCGAAGGCTTCCATCGCCTTGGTATTGACCCACATCATGTGGCCGCTGCCACTTTGACTAATCATGGGTTTGTCCGGGCAAATCTCATCCAATTGCTTGGCGTTCAGCTGATACAACAAATCATCGGCCCAGCCCGAACCCACGTAGTGCGGTTTATCGGGGTTCTCCTGAACATATTTTTTCAGAATGGCCAGATAATCCTCCGGCGTCTTGCCTTCCGAGAGCTTCGCCCTGCCGAACATCATGTTGGCGGCAAGCCCGGGATGGCAATGTGCTTCCAGGAATCCCGGATAAATGGAATTGCTTCCATAATCCAAAACTTGGGTATTATCACCTTGTAGTTTCATGGCGGCTTTCTTGCTGCCTACATAGATGATTATTCCATCAGCCACGGCGATAGCCTCAGCGTATGGCTTGAACTCATCCATCGTGATGACATTTCCAAGAATAATTGTCTCTGCTTTCATGGTCTGTAAAATGTCTTTTTTACATCTTTTTCAATCTCGGAATACAGTTGGTTCACTTCCTCCTTTGTGTAGTCGGACTCGTCGAAGCTTTTGGAGAAAGTCACCTTGATGCTGGCAAGCTGTCCGGCCGCCCGCTTGTCCCGCCTGAGGTCGTGCCCGGTGAGAAGGATATAATCGCACAGGGTATCCCCCATGAACCAGAAGAGAACAAAAACCAGCTCACGCGAAACTTCTTCCAGGCCTTCTGTGAGCCACAGCAAGATGGCGGAAAGGACCAGGCCGACGGTCATGATGAGAAAGCGCTTGGTATGCCGTTTCACATCCTTTTCCACCACGCCCAGCTTGTAGGCATAATACTCCCGGATCGTCGCGACAACGGTTTTTCTCTCCTCTTCTGTGAGGCAGTCCTCAATGATATCCAGCACAATGGGACAATCGGGAGGAAGCACCCCGGCACCGAGTTCAACCAAATCTTTGAAATCCGGATTCAGGGTTTCATATCGATTGATGCAGAGAGGGTGGATGACATCGGAATAGGAGGTAATCTTGACCGGGAACGTGGCAATTCCGTTATTGATAAAATCCCGGTGCAGCAGATCGTCCATCCGCCCTTTTCTGGACTCGAACAATTGGCCGACTTTCTCTTTCATGTCGATGGAATGGCTTTAATTCACCTTCTTGCCGCCGAAATACACCTCGGAGGGCTTGTTGTAGCTGAAGCCTTCTTTCTCTGCGGTGAGGAGATCGTTGTCGAACACCAGGAAGTCGGCATCCTTGCCGGCCTCGATGGAGCCCTTCTTATCCTCGATGCCAAGCTGCTTGGCGCCGTTGATGGTAAAGCCGATGAGCATCTGGTCGATGGTCATTCTCTCATTCTCGGGCGGGAATACTTTGGCTGCTACATTGAAGGGGTAGTTTCGGGTCTTTTCGGTAATCCAGCGGGTCATGCCCACTTCCATGCCCAGGTAGGGGTTCCAGGGGGTGAAATCCATGAAGACGATGTTGTCGCTGGACCATGCCACCGTGGCGCCGCTGTCCCAGACGGTCCTGCAGCGGAACTGCTTCTTGGAGCGTTCCTCACCCAGCCATGTGGCGCTGACGCTGGTGTCTCCGGAGTGCCAGTGCGGCGTGTAATTCGCGAACACGCCCAGCTTGGCGAAACGCTCCAGATCGTCGTCGCACTGAACCTCCAGATGCGCGCAGGTGACTCTCACGTGCAAGTTGTCTCCCATCTCCTTTCTGGCCATCTCCACGCCGTCCAGCACGGTGCGGGATGCACGCTCTCCGACGGTATGAAGGTGCAGGTCCAGATTCGCCTCATTCAGTTCCTTCAAAACCTTGGCGATTCCTTCTGCGGTGAAGGCGGTGGATCCCGTGGTATGGACATCCACATAGGGCTCCACCATAGCCGCGGTGTGGATCTTCTGGGTGCCGTCCATGAAAACTTTCATGGTATGGACCTTCAGGTGCTCTGAATTATACTCACGCTGCATGCGCTTGAGTTCCCTGAGGCCCTCCTCGGCGACACGCTCCGAGTCGATCACCAGGCTGCCGTCCACATATATGGGCAGTTTGCCCTGCTTGTCCAGCGCGACCAGGCGTTTGTACACCTTCTCGTGGAACTTCATGTCCCCCGGAAGACCGGCATCAAATACCGCGGAGACGCCGTATTCGACGCAGAAATCGATCCAGCGCTGGAGCGCCGCGTCAACCTGCTCGTCGGTAAGCTCCATGCCACAGTCAAGAATGATCTTGACTTCCGTTGCGCCTTCATACATATTGCCGGTCACATGGCCGTCCTTGCGTACATAATAGGCAAGTCCCGGGATGGGATCCGGCGTGTCGTCCGTAATGCCATGCCGCTGCAGGATCTTGGAGTTGACCCAGATGCTGTGTCCTTCCCCTTCCTGGATCTGCAGCTCGGCATCGTGGCAGATGGCGTCCAGCTCCTCTTTTACGATATCCTCGCCTTTGAGGAACCTTTTCTCCATGTAGAATCTGTAACGCTTCTCACCGGGATGCTCCTTGATATATTTCGCCATGATGTCCAGTGCAGCCTGCTTGCCGTCGGGCTCAATGCGATCGCCCATCGGTGCGTACTCAAAGCCCACGGGAATGGTTACGTGCATATGGCTGTCGATGATGCCCGGCATGATGAACTTGCCGCCGAGGTCCGTGACGGGGCCTTCAAAGTCCTTCAGGCCGGTCTCGTCGCCGACATAAACGAATTTGCCGTCTTTCACCACAAGGGCAGTGGCTTTGGGGTTGTTCTTGTCTGATGTGTAGATTTGTGCGTTTTTAATGATCTGGTCAGCTTTCATGGTTGTATTTTTTTATGCATTATTCTTTTCTTCACTGTTCATGAAGGGCTTTGGCAGCCGGAGGGGCAGCGCTCCCGGCAGGATCTTTAGATGGAACTGGGCGCCGGGAAGTTGTTCGCCGTCGATGTAAATGTCGATGAGATCCTTGCTGCTGATGGTCACTTCGCGGGCCTGCCGGTGGAGGACTTTGTTCCTGCCCGGGCGGCTGCCGATGTGCTTGCCGCTGCGGTAGAGGGGAATCAGCATCAGGAGGCGCAGGAGGCTCATGGCGCGGAAGAAGCACACATCGATGAGCCCGTCATCCACCTTCGCATCCGGGGCACAATTGAATTCGCCGCCCACACGCCGCCCGTTGGCGAATGTGCAAAGCACCATGGGGCCACGGGCGATGCGCTTGCCGTCCACCGTAACCTTGATTCGGTTGAACCGGCTGGTGAGGATGGCGTTGATGACACCCCTCGTATAGGCCTGATGGGCCGACTTCCCCTTGGCGACGAGCTCGTTGGCGCGGGATGCGACCTTTGAGTTGAAGCCGATGTTGCAGACATTGAGGCAGTAGCTGTCGTTTACCTGGATGATGTCGGTCGGGGTGACGGTGCCCTCCAGCATATCCCTGACGCTGCGGAAGCCGCGTCCGGGGAAGTTGATGATAAAGTCCTGAGTGGCACCGCCGTAATATAGGACGGCCATGGTCTTGTTTGTGGACAGTCCGGCCGCTTCTTCGCTGGAATGGGCGTAGCCGACCAGGCCGGAGGCGACACCGTTGATGATGCCGTTTCCGCCGCAGGCCACGAAGCAGACTTCCTCCTCCGGATGCAGGTCGCAGTAAAGGCGCACATAGCGTGTCGCGTCGCCTTCCCCAAGGGTGGTATAAACCTCGTGCAAGTGAGGAATCTCCTTCAGCTGGTCGAAGAATTCCTGATAATGCGGCTTTTTGTCGGCACGCCCGTTGATGATATAGATGTATTTCATACCTTAAAACTCATTATCGTGATGTCATCGCTCTGCGGATGGCCTGCGGTGAATGCTCTCACAGACTTGTAAATGTGCTCAACAACGGCTTCCTCGTCCATACCGGACTCAAGTCGGCTGACACTCTCCATCAACCGGTCTTCTCCGTAAAGTTCCAGTCTGTCGTTCTCCGCTTCCGTAACGCCGTCCGTGTAGGCCACGATGCGTGTGCCGGGTACGAGGTCGACGTGTTCGTCTTCGTAGGGGAAATTCTCGAAGAAACCAGCCGCAATGTTGCTCTTGACCGGGAGGAAACAGGGCTTTCCGTCGGGCGGTATGACAACCGGCGGGTTGTGGCCGGCATTGCAGAATTCCATGCGCATCGTCTTCAGGTTGATGCGTGCGACGAAGAGGGTGACGAACATGTCGTTGCTGTTGCTGTCGGCCACGCTGTTGTTGATGCGGCTCACGGATTCGTCGAGCGGAAGGTCCAGTGTGGCCACAAAATGGAGCATCGCACGGGTAATCGACATCACCAGCGAGGCCGGAACGCCTTTGCCGCTGACATCGCCGATGGCGATATGGAGTACATCGCCCTTGAGGATGAAATCGTAGAGGTCGCCACCCACCTCCTTGGCGGGCTTCAGGAACGCATGGAGCTGGGGCGGAAAATCGGTGTTCAACATCCCCATCTGGATGGTGCGTGCCACGTTGAGTTCCGACTCCATCCGTTCGTTGTCGTTCTTGGTGGTTTTCAGCTGCCCGATGTAATCCGAGATGGAGTTCTGCAGGTAAACGAAACTCTCCTTCAGGCGAAGCATTTCATCCTCGCTGTTGATTTCCGGCAGCAGGGCTTTGAAATTGCCCTTGGCCATATTCTGTGCCGACACAGAGAGTTCCGTAACAGGACGCGTCATCCGGCGGATCACGCGGCGGCATAAGAAGAACGAAACGGCGATTCCAACCAAGCCCACAAGCACCAGGTTCGAAATCAGCGCCAACTGAATACTTGCGGCATCTCTGTCAACGGCAATTTTCGACAAAATGCCTATTATAATAAATGAGGCGAAGAAGATGACGGACACGATGCCGATGATCTTCCAGCTCAACCGGCTTGAAAAGGATCTGTTATTCACGTCAGTTGCGTTAGGTTTTGATAATTATTCTCCGGTCTCTTTCACGAAACATGCCACCAGCCCGTAGGCGATGGTGGGCCGTATCCAGATCTCCGTGAGCATATAGGCGGTGTATTGATCGCCGGGCTCCAGGAGGATGTCCACGTTATAGAGCGTGGCGATGAGCATGTCGATGACGAAGATCATCCACAGGTTCCTCTTGGAGTAGTACTGCCATTCCTTGCGGGCATAGAAGTACGTAAGGATGACGAGCAGCGCCACGGAGAGGGTGAGGCACGCCAGGTGCAGCGCGTAATAGGCCAGATGCGGCGCGAACAGGATATCCCTGAGCATGACCGTAATGCCCATGAAAAGCGTGCACCAATAGTTGAATGGCTTGGGCTGGAGGAGGTTGAAAAAATACAACCACATCATCACCAGGCAGGCCACGTAAAATACATTGAGAACCAGTTCGGGCCAGGACTCCTTCAGGCCGAAGTGGCTGACGCCATAAAGCATAATGCCCACCGAGACCATTCCCGCCAGCGCGGTAACGACCACGTCGATGACATTTGCCCTCTTCTTGAATCTTACTTCCATTATTCTCTGCTTTATTTCTCGTCATTGATCACATGCACATCCAGCTGGTTGAACGGGATGGTGATGCCGTTCTCATTCAGCGTCTTGTAAATGAGCTCCTTGGCGCGGCTGATGAAGCCGAATCGCTCCTCGACCAGCACGGACTGCTTCATTGCAATGACGACGCTGCTTTCGCCGAGTTCTGAGACGCCCACCCGGATGCCGCCGTTCGGGTCCACGACGTCGCGCCCGTACTTGTCCTTGGTCTTCAGCTGTTCGCTGGCCGCCAACAGCACTTCCCTCACCTTGTCTATGTCGGTGCCGTAGCTCACGCCCACATTTACTTTCACGTACACGTAGGCGCTGCCGCGCGTGAGGTTCTTGAAGTTCTTGTTGAAGAGCGCGGTGTTGGTGAAGGTGATGATCGGACCGCCCAGCTCCTGGAACTGGGTGGTTTGGTAGCTGATGTTCATCACTTTGCCCAGGTTGCCGTCACATTCGATCCAGTCGCCCACCCGCAAGCGGCCGCCCATCAGCTGGACGCCGTAGATGAAGTTGTTGATGATATCTTTGAGGGCCAGACCGACACCGGCCGACAGGCCGCCGGCGATGAGCCCCAGCGACCCGGTGGGGATATGCAGCGTCAAAATGAAAATGTCGGCATAAATGAACCAGACAAACACGCTGATCAGGCTGTTGCCCAGGGAGAGGTTGACTTCGTTGGCGCGGATGATCTTCCGGTCGTTCTTGCGAAGGAAACGGTGGTAGGAGAAGGCTTGCCAAATGGTGTGGAAGGCCTTGTTTATATAGCGGAACAGGCAGAACATCCCTATCAGGAACAGGATGCTGTAGAGGGATATCCTGAATTCGCCCTGCGTGAAGAAGGGCTTCTCGTAGATGGTCTGGTACAAGTCGTTAAGTTCGAAGATGTTCAGCGCCCAATACACACAAGTCGGAATGGAAAAAAGCACCAGCAACGGAATCAGAACCTCACGGATGAGGTCGTAAAACCACGTGGCGCCGAAAAGCAGTTTCTCCTTGTCTGCTCCTGACACGTAGGTGATTTTGGCATTATAAGCTGCTATGCGCTTTTTCAGGCGCCGCTTCTTGTAAAGGAGTGTCAGGCCCCAGACGGAGGCGATGGCCAGGATGAGCGCGAGCTGAAAGTACCACCAAACCAGGATGATCAGGGAGAAGAAAAAGTAACCGGTCCAGCCGATGATCACTGCGATGGCCGTAATGCCGAAGGAGCCCCAGCCGATTGCCACATCGGTCCTGTCCGCCTTGGCGCTGCGCCGCAGATTGACGGCCAGCTGCCACAGGGCCATCGCCAGGAGCAGGGGCGGGAAGAAGAAATTCAAAAAGGCATTGGGTACGAACAGCGCCCGGCAGCCGATCACGAACATAGCCGTGATAATGGTAGGCATATAGATCCGGATGCTGCTTTTGAGCTTGGTCGGCTCCAGCCGGATGAGCACGGCTGCATTGATGGCCAGCAGCAGCCAGACGAAGGTGTGCGTCAAGTTGAGTGCCTTGTGCGAGATATCATCGAGGTTGGCCTCGTAGCTGAGAGCGATGAACCATGCACAGGCCAGCAGAAGGGCAATATACCCCTTCTGTTCCCTGGCCACCCGTTTTCCGAGGGGCTTCACAATACGGCACAGGAGAAGCAGCAGGAGGTAGCAGATGCCCCAGATAAGAAGGAACGCCAGAATATAAACCGCCAACCAGTACATTCTCGCCGAATTGCTCAGCTGGCTGTTGTTGAGTATATCTTCCTCCGTATAATCGAGATCATTGCTGGTCATCGCTTTCCAGATGTCGGTGAAGCTGTATTTCTCGCCCATCGCTCTCCAGGTCTCATCCCAGTATTCGCGGGGATGCGTAAGGATGGTCCACCAGGGAACCTGTCCCTCCGAAAACACCTTGTCTTCAAGGATGTCATAGTAATCCCGGGCATACTGGTAGGACTCCTCCATGCGAAGACGCGCTTCCCGGTAATGAATACTGTCGGCCATTACCTTCTCACGCGTCTCGGCATACATCTTCAACAGTTCAGAGGCATAGAAGAGGCAGGAATCACGGTCTTCCTGGCCGCTTTCGCTCAGGATAAACGCGGTTGCGTTTTTTTCTGTGGCCAGCGTGTCCGGCAACTCATTCTGGGCCAGCACGGCCTCCACTTGCTCCTGAAGCTCTTGCTGCAGGAGACTTTCGGTTTGCATAAGGTGTGCGTCCAGCGTATCGTTGTGGTAGGCCAGGCTGTCCGGCACCACTTCCAAGTCCTCCAGTTCGGGCGGCAGGCGGCGCAGGGATTCGATCAGGCGCGCGTAGCGGCTGATCTCGATATCCAGACTGGCTACGATCCGGTCGTAGGGGGTACGGTTCTTATTGAAGTTGTTGTATTCCTGGGTCACCTTTTCCAGGGCATAGCTGATGTCGAAGGTGTAATCCTGCTTCTGGGAGTACAGCATCAGGGAAAGGTCGTTGCACTTTTTGACAATGTCCACCATCTCGCGGTGACGCACCTCATAGAGGTTCTCCATCTGAATCCGCGTAGTGTCTATCTTCACATAATCATGGAACAGTTCCCGTCGCAGGTTGGAAAGCGTCGTATCCAGCCCCGACCCTGTAAAGACAGCGATGGCAGGAGCCGTTATTCCGAACAATACTACAAAGAAAATGAGGAGTTTGCGTTTTTTCATTTCGGCTTGGATTATTCAGATTGAGTCTAATTCTTACAAAGATAATAATAAAAAATGGGAATACCTACCACTCCCGCCCTGCCTTTTATCCCCCCCCAAAAACTGGATTCCGGGGTTGCAGGAAGCGATAGATTTTTGTATATTTGGCTAATTAATTTGCGACGACTATGAAGAAACAAACCCCCGCTACAGGAACTTCCGACAAGGAGGAAGGACGTCAATGGTATATCGATCATTTTGCGGCTTGTGCCGGACTGGAGTCACGGCTGATACCCGATGTGCACGAGGGCGGGAACCCCGCCATGCAAAAGATAGATTTCCCCGTTGCTATAGGGCAGAAGGATCTGGATGCCCTTCAGAAGCACTTCGGATGCCCGTCTGACGTGTTGCTGACAACCGCATTCGGCATAACCGTCGCCGTTTGGAATGCGGATACAAAGGCCTTTTTCCCGACCGGCGGCGGCAAGCGCCCGGTGCTGGTGGATTGGCAGCCGGAAACGCCCCTGAAGGAGTTGTTCGCAAGGCAGAAGGAACAACAGGAAGGCATTCTCCGCGACGAGGGCTATACCTATGCAGATTGCGTACACGATATGGAGCCGGGCGTTTCGGCATTTTTCGACGGACCCGGAGACCCTGAGGCCGAAATCGGAGACGACGCCCTGGCCTTCCGGCTGACAGCCGGCAAGGGTGGCGCCTTCCGGATGGAATGCCGCTACCGGGCTGACCAGTATACCGAGGAGATCCTCCGCCAGTTCACGGAGAGTTTTTCGGCCTGCCTCCTGTCGATGGGGACGGCAAAAACGGTGGGAGAGCTCGCTTTTGCGACGGATGCGCAACTGGAAGAAACGGCGTCCTTCAACCCGGAACCCTTCCCGGGAGACACGGAGAAAACCGTCCTGGATTTCTTCCGGGAGAATGTGAAGCGTTTCCCGGACCATCCGGCCGTGGTGTTCCAGGACACGACGCTCACCTATGCCCAGCTCGACCGGCTGACCGATAACCTGGCCGCCTATATCTCTACGGTCGTCAAGCCGGGCGGCGTGGTGTCCGTCATCGTGAACCGCAACCAGTATATGGCCGTAGTGCCGCTTGGCGCCCTCAAAGCCTGTTGCGCATATGAGCCGCTGGACCCTTCCTATCCGGCCGAACGCCTCTCCTTCATGGTAGAGAATGCCGGCGCGTCGCTTCTGATCGCCGATCCCGGGCTGGAGGAGCTCGTTGGCGGATATAAGGGGACATTGCTCCTGACCAAGGACATAGCCGCCCTTCCGGAAGGAAAGGCGAAGGTGCCGGCGCCGAAACCGGACGACCGCTTCATCCTGCTCTATACAAGTGGCACGACCGGCGTGCCCAAAGGCGTACAGTTGATCCATCGGAATATTTCTGTCTATGCAAGGAACAACCAGGCCAATGTCGGAATCACGGAGACCTCGCGTACGGCGGCGTACGCCAGCTTCGGGTTCGACGCCTACATGAGTGATATGGCTACGGCCTTCGTTTCGGGGGCTGCCTTGTATATCATTCCCGAGGAAATCCGCCTGGACCTGCTTGCCTTGAATGACTTTTTCGAGAAGAACGGCATCACCCACAGCCTGATGACAACGCAGGTGGCTACGCAGTTTGCCATCAATTTCCCGGAGAACAAGTCCTTGAAGGCCCTGTACACCGGTGGAGAGAAAATGGCGAGTTTTCCTCTTCCCAAGTATGGCGTTTTCAATTGTTACGGTCCTACGGAAACTACGGCTTATGTCGTTTACAAGGACGTGAAGGTGCAGGAACCCGACATTCCGATCGGGCGGCCCATGCCCGGTGTCAAGGCGTATATTCTGGGCAAGGGAGGCCGCCGGCTGCCCGTGGGTGCAGCTGGAGAACTGGTGATCTCGGGCTACCAGGTGGGCATCGGCTACCTCGGCCTGCCCGAAAAGACGGCCGAAGTCTTTATTGACAACCCGTTCTCGGACGATCCCGCCTTCAAGCATATGTACCGGACCGGCGACATCGTCCGTTACCGGGCAGATGGCGATATCGAGTTCATCGGCCGCAAAGACATGCAGGTGAAGATCCGCGGCTTCCGCATCGAACTGAAGGAAGTGGAAAGCGTCATTCGCGAATTCCCCGGCATCTCGGATGTCACCGTCCAGGCCTTTGACGAAGGGGGCGACGGGTCCGGGAAGTTCCTGGCCGCATATGTCGTCAGCGACGCTCCGGTGGACATCGACGCCCTGAACGCCTTCATCCTGGACCGCAAACCGCCGTACATGGTTCCTGCGGTGACGATGCAAATCGATGCGATCCCCTTGAACGTCAACCAGAAAGTGGATAAGAAAGCACTTCCGAAGCCCGAGGCTCGCAAGAAAGAGAAACCGGCCGAGGAGGCACCGCTGAACCTGCTGGAGCAGAAACTGTCCGACCTCATTCGTGAAACCACCCATATTGACGGTTTTTCATTGACAGAACCGCTTTTCTATTCAGGACTGACTTCCCTCTCTGCACTCAGGCTCGCGGTAGAATTGAACAAGCGATTCGGCATTACGGTGGATATGAACACGTTCGTCAAGACAGCGACGCTTCAGAGCATCGAGAACGAAGTGCTTACTGCCGTATTCTCCGGGCAGACCGTCGGCCGGGAGGGCAGTGCCGGGGGCACGGTGTCCGCCCAGCCGCTGACCTTCCAGCAGGAAGGCCTCTACTTCGAGTGCATGAAGAATCCCAGCGAGACGGTATACAACCTGCCGATGTGCTGGACCCTTCCCAAAAAGACCGATCCCGAAACGGTCCGCGCGACCTTCCTGAAAGTGGTGCAGTGCCATCCCGCCCTGAACGCCCGGTTCGAGATGCGGGAAGGGAAGGTGATGCTGGTTCCTTGCGAAAAAGCCCCGGAGGTAGGCTTCACGACCATCCCGGCGGAGAATCTTCAGGATTACAAGGACCAGTTCCTGAAGCCCTTCAACCTGTCGGAAGGCCCGTTGTTCCGGGCTGTCGTCGTCAAGGCGGGGAAGGAGCTGTACCTCTTGACCGACTTCCATCACCTGGTCTTCGACGGCCGCTCGATGGACATCTTCATGACGGAATTCTGTGCGGCGATGGACGGAACGGAGCCTGTGCCGGAGAGTTTTACCTACTTCGACTATGCCGCCGACCAGAAGGCCCTGGAAGATGGGGAAGAATATGCCGCAGCGGCAGCCTTTTTCCAGGAGCGGATGGCGGGCTGCGAGGGCGCCAGCGCCATTCTGCCCGACCGGGAGAAGGGCGAGGACGCTGGCAGGGTCTCTTCGCTCGAGATCCCCGTGGATGCGGCGATCGCCAGCCGCTGCCAGGCCCTGGGCATCTCCCCGGCCAGCTATTTCCTGGGTGCGGCCTATCTGGCCGTCGGCGCCTTCTCGGGCAGCCGGAATGTATATATGTGCACCGTGAGCAACGGCCGTTCCGATCTGCGAGTATCCGATACCGTGGGCATGTTCGTGAACACGCTCGCCCTGTCCGGTGACACGCAGGCGGACAAGGTAGAAGACTATCTGCGGGAAACGGACCAGAAGTTTGCCGAGTCCCGTTCGCATGAATACTATCCTTTCGCGAAGGTATCTTCCGACTACGGTTTTCAGCCGCAGGTGATGATGGCCTATCAGGTAGGCCTGCTGGAGGCCTATCGGATCGGCGGAACCGAAATCCGTTTCGAGGACCTGGCTACCCAGACGCCGATGTTCCCCGTGAGCATCTTTATCAACGGCGGAGACGCCGCCGAGAGCATCCAGATTCAGTATGACGAGACGCTGTACAGCCCGGAACTGATGCAGAGCTTTGCCGATACGCTGACGCAGTTGCTGCACGGCATGCTGGCAGACGGGCCGCTCGGGGAACTCGCGCTGGTGGGGAAATCCCAGGAGAAACAGCTGGACAGCTTCAATGCATACACCCTTCCTGTGGACGACAAGCAGACCATCGTATCCCTGTTCCGTGCCCAGGCTGCCGCCCATCCGAAAGCGCCGGCTGTCCTCTTTGAGTCGAAGACGCTGAGCTATCAGGAGCTGGACGAAGCCTCCGACCGGATTGCCTCGTACATCGCTTCGCTCGGCCTCGGACGCGAGCAGGTCGTATCCATCCTGATCGGCCGCAACGAGCTGATGGCCGTTGCTTCCCTCGGCGCGTTGAAAGCGGGCTGCGCTTACCAGCCACTGGATCCTTCCTATCCGGAGGAGCGCCTGAACTTCATGGTTGAGGACGCAGCCGCGAGCCTGCTCATTGTCGATGCACAGTACCGGCACCTGATCACTACGTATAAAGGTCCGGTCCTGGATACGACCGACATCGCGTCGCTGCCCGTGGGCCCCGTTCCCAAGGGACCCGCGCCGGAGGATCTGTTCATTCTCCTCTATACGTCAGGCTCCACGGGCGTTCCGAAGGGCTGTATGCTGGAACACCGCAACCTCGTTTATTTCTGCGCCTGGTACCGTGACTACTACCAGCTGACGGAGAAAAGCCGCGTCGCGGCTTACGCCAGTTATGGCTTCGACGCCTGCATGATGGACCTGTATCCCGCGCTCACGACCGGCGCGTGCGTATGCATCGTCCCGGAAGAAACCCGTCACGACATGTCCCTGCTGAGCAGCCTCATCACCGACAACAAGGTCACCCATAGTTTCATGACCACCCAGGTGGGTGTCATGTTCGCCAAGAATTTCCCCGGGAACCCTTCCTTGAAACACCTGTCGGTGGGCGGCGAGAAACTCATTTCGATGGATCCGCCTTCCTATGCTTTCCACAATGCGTACGGCCCGACCGAGTGTACAATTTTCACCACGATCTTCCAGGTGAAGAAAAAGGAGTCCAATATCCCCATCGGCCATCCGCTGTCCAACTTCCGGCTCTACGTGGCGGACAACCAGGGCCGGCGGCTTCCCGCCGGGGCGGTGGGCGAACTCTGGGTCTCCGGACCGCAGGTGAGCCGCGGATACCTCAACCGGCCGGAAAAAACCGCAGAAACGTTTATTCCCAATCCGTTCGCCAAGGAGTATCCGTATGACCGGGTGTATCGGACCGGAGACATTGTCCGCTACCGCATGGACGGCAACATCGAGTTCGTGGGCCGCAACGACGGCCAGGTGAAGATCCGCGGTTTCCGCGTCGAGACCAAGGAGGTGGAATCCGTGATCCGGGAGTTCCCGGGCGTGAAGGACGTCACCGTCCAGCCTTTCGACAATCCATCCGGCGGCAAGTTCATCGCAGCCTACGTCGTGTGCGACGGAGACCTGGACAGCAAGGCACTGACAGATTTTATCCTGAAACAGAAACCTCCTTACATGGTTCCGGCCGCTTTCACGAAGCTAGACCAGATTCCGCTGAATGTGAACCAGAAGGTGGACCGCAAGGCCCTTCCGGCGCCCGAAATGACCTCCGGCGGAGATTATGTTCAGCCCGAAGGGGCGGTTGAGACCGCTTTGTGCGAAATCTTCGCAGAAGTGGTGGGCGTCGACCGTGTCGGCGCGACGGACAGCTTCTTCGACATGGGCGGCACCTCTCTGATGGTTACGAGTGTGCTGGTCAGCGCTGAAAAGCGTGGCCTGAAGTTCTCTTACGCCGACGTGTTCGTCTATCCCACCGCCCGCGCCCTGGCCGCGTTCCTTTCCGGAAACAGCCAGAAACCGGAGGCGAAGAAAGACGATGTCACGGCTTACGATTATTCCGCCATCGACGCCCTGCTGGCGGGCAACACCCTCGACGCTTTCCTGAAAGGGAAGGCCCAGCCGTTGGGAAAGAACATCCTGCTGACGGGTGCGACGGGCTTCCTGGGCATCCATGTCCTGCGGGAACTCATCGAGCAGACAGGTGAGGACACGGTTGTCTGGTGCCTCCTCCGGGGCAAAGGCTCCGTTACCGCGGAGCAGCGTCTGAAGGAGATGCTGGTCTACTATTTCGAGAAGAACTACCGGCAGTTGGTGGGCGGACGCATCCGCCTGATTCAGGGAGACATCACCAACAAGGAAGTCTTCGACGCCATCCTCGCGATGGATACCAGGTTCGACCTGGTAGTGAACTGCGCGGCCAACGTGAAGCACTTCTCCAAGGGCGATGATATCCTCCGGGTCAATTATTACGGCGTGCAGAACCTCGTGGACTTTTGCGTGGCTTCGGGCGCACGCCTGCTGCAGGTGTCAACCGAAAGCGTCGGCGGCATGACCGAGGGCTCCGAGCCCCGCACGATGGACGAGCAGATGCTCTTCTTCAACCAGAATACGGATAACCAATATGTCGTATCCAAATTCCTGGCTGAGCGGTGTGTTTTGGAGAAAGTGGCGGATGGCAGCCTGAATGCGAAGATCGCCCGTGTGGGCAACCTTTCCCCGCGTGCTGCCGACGGTGAGTTCCAGGTCAATTTCAACTCCAACGCGTCGATGGGCCGCATGAAGGCGTACCGGATGCTGGGTGCAGTTCCGTATCCGCTGCTCGAGAGCAGGATGGAGTTCTCTCCCATCGATGAAGTGGCCCGCGCCGTTGTGCTGCTAGCCGGAACGCCGCTGGCCAACTGCGTGTTCCATGTCTCCAACAATCACCTGTTGCCGATGGACGACATCCTGTCGCGCCTGCACAAGGATGATGGAAGTCCGCTGGACTATCTGGAGATGGACGAGTTTGTCCGCAGGATGGATGCGGCGGGCACCGATCCGGAAAAGGCCCGGGTGCTTTCCAGCATCATTGCCTACAATCAGGCGGAAGGACAGACCCAATTGGTCGAAAACCTGGCGGAGAGCACCTTCACGATGAACGTGCTGCACCGGCTGGGATTCCGTTGGAATGAAACTTCCAGCAACTACGTGGACATGATCTTCAAGATGCTGGATTCCTTCCGGTTCTTCAACTCCTGAGAAGGGAAGGGCTAAAAAAGAGAGGGTGACCGGACCGGTCACCCTCTTTCTTTTATTTCACGAACTGGAACGGTGGATCCGCCTCCTTCTTGTTCAATTTCCAGGAACGGTCGCAGGTGATGTCCCAGGTACCGTCCGCATTCTTTTTGATGGAATGGTTGGCACAGTAGTAATGGATGACGTCTTCGCTTCCGTCAGCCCATCGGACGGTCAGGTCGTCGTCGTATTCCTTTGCCCCGTCGAGTTCACCGAACACGAGATAATAGCAGGTCCGGGTTTCCGTCTCGCTGAGTTGGACCAGGCCGTGGCAGAGCAGGAGGCCCTTGATGCGGGCCAGGTAGTACTTTGTTGAAGGCATGCTCACGGAAGGCGCGTTCAGGTTGGACTGTACACCGAATTTTTCTCCTTTGAAGGTCAGCGTGGTGCCGTGGACCAGGGCGTCTTCGCGTGTGGGGTCGAGCAGGTCGTTGCCATAACGGTCCTGGACGGTCATCACGACGTTGACAGGATACCAGTCAACGATGGGGTAGTCAGTATCGGGAAGGATGCCGCCCTCGGAGCAGCCTGCGGGCAGGAGCATCACGGCAAGGAGTAACAGGAGAGGGATTCGTTTCATGGCTTGGATTACATTACACTATATAGATGCAGGGGCCTTTGGAATGTTGCGTCATTTCAGGGTTTTTTCATAGATGTCGCTGATGACCAGTCCGCAGAGTGTCATACCGAAGATTGCGGTGATGTGGGCCGTCGTGCCGTTGATCTGGGCTTTTTTGCCGTCCCATTCGCTGTTGGTGGCATCGGCGGCGACGGCTTCGCCGCGGTTGGGGAGCACTTCCTCATCGTACACGCAGCGGAACTTGTGGCCGGGCCAGGTGTGGTTCTGCTTGAATTTCTTGCGGATGGCCGCGCCGAGCGGGCAGCCGCGTACGTTCCAGAACTCAGCGACCTTCACGCCCTGCGGATTGACTTTCAGTGCCGCTCCCATCGACGAGAAGAACACAGCCGGCGTTTGGGTGGCCCGCAGAATGAGGTCGGACTTTTCCTTGAGGCTGTCAATGGCGTCCAGGATGTAGTCGTATTCCTCCATCCGGAACGATTCGGCAGTTTCTGCGTTGTAGGGGCGCTGAAGCGCCAGGATGTCGGCCTGAGGATTGATTTCCAGCAGGCGGTCGCGAAGCGCTTCAACTTTTGGATGTCCCACGGTACGGGAGGTGGCCATCAGTTGGCGGTTGATGTTGCTGAGGCTCACCGTATCGGAGTCCACAAGCGTCAGGTGCGTGATGCCGGAACGGACCAGCCCTTCCGCGCACCAGCTTCCAACGCCGCCGACGCCGAAAATGATGACGCGCGCGCTGCCCAGGGCGGCCATCGCGGCATCTCCCACAAGCAGTTTCGTGCGGCTGTAGATCGGGTCTTCGGCGGCTGTGTACATGTTTCTAAACGTTTTTACACGGAACAAAGATAACGAAATTCGAGAATTCTTCGTATCTTTACCTTGGTGACGCAACTTTTCGCCATCTTGTGCATTTTATAGTTTGAACCGTTAAAACCACAAGCAAATGAAATGGCTTCACAATTTACTTAAGGGCATGTCGCTGACCGCGGCCCTCTTCGTTTTCCAGGCCTGCTACGGCACGCCGCCGGGCTATCCGGAAGATTGGATGGAAGAGGAGACGATCGAAACGGCTGCCTGCCAGCAGGACCCGACAGCCGTTCCCGAGGAACTGGCCGCGCTGGAAGAACCCGAAACGGAAGTCGTGGAATAATGTTCCGCGACTTCTTGTTCCGGTTTTTCCGGGCCAACGAGACCCGGGTCCACGAACTGAACTATCTGTTCTGGGAGTGTACCTCCCGCTGCCAGCTCCACTGCCGCCATTGCGGCAGCGACTGCCTGGCCGCGGGGAGGGAAGCAGATATGCCGCTTGCGGATTTCCTCCGCGCCCTCGATACCATCCCGAAAAAAGAGCGGCCGCCCGAGTTTACGGTCGTGCTGACCGGTGGCGAGCCGTTGCTGCGCCCGGACATCGAGGCGGTAGGGCGGGCCATCCGCCAGCGCGGCCTGCGCTGGAGCATGGTGTCGAACGGCTGGTTCTACGACGAGGCGATGCATGCACGGCTGATGAAAGCGGGCCTCGGAGCCCTGACCATCAGCCTCGACGGCCTGGAGGTCGAGCACGACTGGATGCGCGGCCGTTCCGGCAGCTTCGCGCGTGCCGAAAAAGCCATCGCCCTGGCGGCTGCGGAGCCCCGCATCAACTTCGACGTGGTGAGCTGCATCAACCGCCGCAACATTATGCAGCTTGACGCCCTGCACGACCGCCTCGCAGGCCTGGGCGTGAAGCAGTGGCGCATCTTCACCATCATCCCTATCGGCCGGGCCAAGGACGATCCTGAAATGCACTTGACCAACGCCGAATTCACGGGCCTGATGGAATTCATCCGCAAAAAAAGGGAGGAGGCAGCGGCGGCGGGAGACGGCCGGATGAATGTGACTTTCAGCTGTGAGGGCTACCTTGGTCCGTACGAGCGGAAGGTGCGACAGAATCCTTTCTTCTGCCGGGCCGGCATAACCATCGCCTCAGTGCTGATCGACGGCCGCATCTGCGGCTGTCCGAACATCGACCGCGATGCCTTCTCGCAGGGGAACATCTATCAGGACAGCCTCTGGGATGTCTGGCAGCATCGCTTCCTGCCCTTCCGCGACCGTCACTGGACGCAACGCGGCCGTTGCACCGACTGCCCTGTGTGGCGCGATTGCCAAGGGAACGGCATGCATAACTGGCACGGTGACTGCGCTGAAGTGATCAACTGCCACTATCAGAAAATCGGATAATTCCGATTTTTTTTATATATTTGGACTCATATCCTTCACAGACTATGAAAAGACAATTCCTTGCACTGCTTGCAGCCCTGATGATGTTCACGAGCTGCGGTATCATGTCCAGCACGAGTCTAGACGCCGGCGCGCTTGCTTCCGCTGCCGGTACGGCCATGACGGCGCTAACCATATCGGACGCGCAGATTGCGCAGCTCAGCGCGGAGTCGGTCGCGTATATGGATTCGGTCAATACCGTAGAAAAGGGCAACTATGACAAGCGCCTCCGCAAGCTGTTGT
>Ga0310690_10003647_pt1 | contig 22816 bp, 17 predicted proteins | sample AusTroGonzalo_MG_2_FD_207661 | JGI IMG/M metagenome (GOLD analysis project Ga0310690, IMG submission 207661) | Bovine rumen microbial communities from tropical cattle in Woodstock, Queensland, Australia - Gonzalo_04 (v2) (version 2) | ecosystem: Host-associated > Mammals > Digestive system >... | reverse complement strand
TACGGCAGTGTCAACTTCTCGCTTTTTACATCAGGGGAGAAAGCATTCTGACCACAGACTCTCCCAACCGTTTCATGAAACTGGGATGGACACGCTTCGGTATGTCCGTAAACAGCGTCGAATTCTGTTCATCCGCCAGATACAGGTCTCGCATTCGCACAGCCACCTCTTCGTCATAGATAAACACATTTGCCTCGAAGTTATTCTCGAAACTACGGAAATCCACGTTGGTGGAACCACAGGTACAGATGCTGTCATCGCTGACCACCAACTTAGAATGTAGGAAACCTGCATTGTAGTAAGACACTTTCACACCCGCACTCACCATCTCACGCAGATAACTGCGACTGGCCCACTCCACGAACTTCGCATCGCTGCGGAGCGGTACCATGATACGGATATCGACACCGCCGAGGGCTGCTGTCTTAAGAGCAAACTGCACAGGATCCGTAGGCAGGAAATAGGGTGTCTCGATGTAGATATAATGCTTTGCGGAGAGGATGATGCGCACCAACCCCTGCATAATCTCAGGATAGGGAGTGACGGGGCCGCTCGTCACCACCTGTGCCAAAGTGGTATTGAAGGCCGACTCTATGTTCTTCGGGTAATACTTCCGGTCGGAGATTTGGGTACGATCCACAAAATACCAATCCACGAGGAAGGCGCGCTGCAGACTATAGACACCATTGCCCGTTATCTGCAACATCGTATCGCGCCAAGGCTGGGTCTTCGTTCCCTTCACATAACGCAGGGCGATGTTCATACCCCCGATGAATCCCGTATGACCATCGATGACAATCAGTTTACGGTGATTGCGGTAGTTCACCTTACTGGTAAAAGAAGGAAAACGCACAGGCAGGAACGGCACTACCTCAATACCCTCCTCACGCATCCGCTCGAAGAAACTGTGACTGACATTCCAGCATCCCACATCATCATAGATCAGTTTCACCTCGACACCCTCATGCACCTTGTCGATCAGAGCATCAGCCACAAGACGCCCCAGTGGATCGTCGGCAAAGATATACATGTCGATATGGATGTGATCCCTGGCGGCTGCAATCTCCTTCAAGAGTGCCGGGAAGAAGGCATAGCCGTCGGTATAGATGCGAACCTCATTATTCTGAAAAGGCAAAGAGAAATTCTCGTTGACAAAGAGGTCGATGACAGGTTTATGCTCTTCCGGCAAACAGAGATTCTTCTGTTCCACAAATTCCAGCATCGAGCGTTTGGATAGTTGGTCCATACTGCGCTGGCTCACCAGTCGTTCCTTACGGGTGTTGATGCCAAAGAAGAGGTAGAAGACGATACCCACGATGGGTACGAACCAGATCACGAGAGCCCATGCCATCGTCTTGGCAGGCTGACGATTGTCCATCACGACATGGATGATAGTCACGATGACTACCAGTTGGTAGATACAGAATATGATGAACTTCCAACTAATCACTATACTATCACGTCATTACCGAGTTTCTTCGCGAGGGCATTGCGGAGTTCCTGAGTCTCCTTGAGTTCCTCCATCAGTTCCTTCACGCGATCCATGTCATTACCCACCTGACTGAGTTGTGTCCGGATCTCCTTCAACCGTTTCTCTACGATATCCATCCTGAGGTCGAGCACCAGATGAAGTACATGCTGGCGCAGACTACCCTCACGCTCCTTCACTTGGAAACTCTTGCCCAACTGATGTGGGTCGATAGCCAACTGCGTGGCCAACTGACTAATCTGAATGTCAGGATGCTGCATGAAATAGGATTCTGCCTTAAAACTTTCGTCTCCGCTATGCTCCACAGCCTCCTTCAGTATCTGGTTATAGCGTTCGTCATGGAACTGAAGATGGTCAGCCCCCAGGTCGTAACTGATATACTGCGCAACGTTCAGGCTGATCTTCTGACCGTCATCAGTCTCCACATTCTGATAGATGATCTTCTCACCGTCCCTGATGATGGTACGAATCAGCAATCGTTCCACCTCACGGGTCTGGTCGTCAACACTATGCAGACCTATGAACTCCTGTTGTGGGGGATCATCCTGCGTTCTCGCCTGCTCTTTCTCCTTATCCTCGATATCCTTACGGATAAAACCGTTCATCGAGTTCAACAAGGTCTGCTCCTTAATGCCCAGACGCTGAGAGAGTTCACTGAGATAGGTAGATCGCAGTATCTGGTCAGGGATGACGGAGATACTCTTCACGATACCCCCGATAGCCTCGCTGCGCTTCACGGGGTCAGTGACATTCTCTACTGTCAGACTGGTCTTGAAAGAAATGAAATCTGTCGCGTTCTTCTCAATATACTCCTTGAACTGCGTGGCGGTATGCTTACGGGCAAAGGAGTCTGGATCGTCACCGTCGGGCAGGAGCAAAACTTTGATGTTCATGCCCTCTGCCAACAGCATGTCAGTACCTCGCATGGCAGCATGGATACCAGCCTCATCGCCATCATAGAGCAACGTGATGTTGGACGTAAAGCGGTGCAACAGCCTGATTTGATAGTTGGAGAGTGCCGTACCGCTGTTGGCCACCACGTTCTCGATACCGCATTGGTGCATGGCTATCACGTCGGTATAGCCCTCCACCATATACACGCGCTCTTCCTTCACAATGGCCTTCTTTGCCTGGAAGAGACCGTATAGTTCACGTTCCTTGTGATAGATCTCCGAGTCGGGCGAGTTGACATATTTCTGTTGAACACCCTTTGTACGAGAGTCCAACAGTCGTCCACCAAAGGCCACCACCTTTCCACTGACATTCAACCAGGGAAAAATCACCCGACCAGCATAGCGGTCTCGCAAGTCTCCTTCACCATAGCAGAGTCCTGTCTTCACCAGAAACTCCGGCTGATAGCCCGCCTTCTGAGCGGCTAAGGCCAGGGCGTCACGCTTCTGCAGGGCATAGCCGAGATTGAATTTCTCGATAATGTCATCACGGATGCCGCGACTACGGAAGTATTGCTTACCAATGGCGATACCGTCGGGATCGTTCTTCAGGATATCCTGGAAATAGTTCATCGCCCATTCATTGACGATAAACATCGACTCCCGATCGCTCTGTTGCTGTTTCTCCTCGTCGGTGAGTTCCTTCTCCTGAATCTCGATATTGTATTTCTTCGCCAACCATCGCAGGGCCTCGGGATAGGTGATCTGTTCATGCTTCATCAGGAAGTTCACGGCATTACCACCCTCACCGCAGGCAAAACAATGACAGATATTCTTCGATGGTGAGACCATAAACGACGGGGTCTTGTCATCATGGAACGGACAGAGTCCCTTGTAGTTCACTCCCGTCTTGCGCAGATTGACAAACTCGCCGACAACATCCACAATGTTGACGGCATCCATGATCTTGTCTATGGTTTGTCGGTCTATCATTCGTCAGGTCGCAAAGATACGAATAAAATCTGACACCACCAAATCCAAGTTGGATTTTTTATGGTTTCATAAACACGAAATAGACTGCTGCCACCAAACAGAGAGCCGCTGCAGCATGGTTCCAATGCAATTGCTCGTGCTGAAAGATCAGATTGGCGATGACAGCGAAGACCACCAACGAGATACATTCCTGAATGACCTTCAATTGTACCAGGTTGAAAGGACCTCCATTGTCGATGAAACCAATGCGATTAGCCGGAACTTGACAGCAGTACTCGAAAAAGGCAATCATCCATGAAAAGGCAATAACCAAATAAAGAGGCCAGTTTGTCGATATACCCGACTGTTGGAGTCTGAGGTGTCCGTACCATGCGAAGGTCATAAACACATTGCTCATGATGAGCAAGAGAATCGTATATATTCCGTTTGTCATTACTATATTATTTTGACAGTTCTGTTCTTGTGCGGATATCAGTTGACGAGGCTCCTATCTCAAAACAGACACGACCCGTCTCAGGTACAAAGGCATGGGCCGTTTCATCCCAGTGGGTGAGATCATTCTTGTCGATGGTGAGAATGACATCACGTGTCTCGCCGGCGGGAATGAACACACGTTCGAAAGCACGGAGTTGACGCTTCGGTTGCTCCACCTTTGACTCAGGATAACTGGCATAGAGTTGCACCACCTCATCGCCATCGCGACTGCCGACATTCTTCACGGATACAGAGACATATACCCTTTGCTTATCCTGCTTCTGCACTATCGCATCGCCATACTCGAAACGGGTGTAGCTGAGTCCATATCCGAAAGGATAGAGCGGCTGGCCCTCGAAATACATATAAGTACGTCCATGGCGGATATCATAGTCCATCATATGGGGAAGATCGAGAATATCCTTCACCCATGTCTGATTGGTACGACCAGCGGGATTTACCTTACCAAAGAGTACATCAGCCACACCATGACCCTGTTCCTGAGAACAATGCGTGACGTGAAGGATGGCAGGCAGGTTGGCGTTACTCCAATTGATGGCATAAGGGAAACTACTGACAAGCACCAGTACCGTATTGGGATTGATTGTATAGAGACGACGAATCTCGTCCTCATCTGGCAACTGCAGCGAGTGACGGTCATTGGCCTCGCGTCCGTCTGATGGAACAGGACAAACCTTCCAAGTGCGATCGGTGCCATAAGGATGATTGCCTGTACAGACGAGCACCATATCGGCTTGCTTAACCAGATCCTCAGCACGCCCAAACTGATTATCAGGGGCATAGAGAATCTCAATACCATATTCGCGACCAGCCTCCTGCATCGCCTTCAGGATAGTATTCTCATAGGGAGCCGTACCACTATACCAGTCATAGATGATCTGATCGGCGTAAGGACCTACGACGGCAATCTTCTTCACCTTATTTGTATTAATAGGCAGTGTCTGGTTTGTATTTTTCAGCAGGACAATGCTCTTAGTGGTCACCTCACGCACGAACGGCTTTACTTCCTCGCGCTCATAGGGAGGCATCGCGGTGGAGTCCTCACCAATCACGGCATAAGGACACTGATTGTCGAGCAGACCCAATTTCAAGGCGACATAGATATTTCCCTTGATTACCTTGTCGATATCGGCCTCAGTGACCAAACCCTTCTCGACAGCCTCCTTCAGATATGGCTGATAACGGTCAAGGAACTGGCTGGTACCAGCCTTGATTACACCAGCGGCTGCTGTAGGCAGATCAGGATAGTAATGATGGGCATTGACAAGCATGGCATAGGCACCACCATCCGTACAGATGATACCGTTGTTTCCCCACTCCTGACGGGTAACAGCATCGAGACAGGGATGTACGCACATAGGGATGCCGTTCCAACTGTTATACGAGGCCATAAAGGCACGACTGCCACCCTCTGTGATACCTTTGTAGAAAGGATAGGAATAATATTCACGGAACAGACGTTCATCGAAATTACTGGAAGTAGAATCGCGACCGTCCTCATTGCTGTTGGCCAGAAAGTGTTTCATCAGGGCAGCTGTCTTCCAATAGCGGGGATCATCACCCTGTAAACCTTTCACCATCGCCACAGTGAGCTGGCCTACGAGGTATGGGTCCTCTCCATAACTCTCCTCCGTACGACCCCAACGTGGATCGCGAGCGAGATCAGCATTAGGGGCAAAGACGATAAGCCCCTTGCGACGGGCTTTCGTACCCTGCGCATACCAGCGCACCTCCTCGGCCTCTATTTCTCCAATCCGTCGGATGAGTGAGCGATCCCACGTACAACCCATGCCATAGGCCTGGGGGAAGATGGTTGTAGGCAGGTCATTGGGCACCTCCTTGCCATCAACGGTAATCACACCATTATTACGCGAGGGTCCCCCAAGGGCCAGTCCGTGCAGACCTTCGTAACAACTTGTTACAGGCATGCCCAAGCGGGCCGTTCCCAACATCGGTGAGAGCCACATCATCTTCTCATCAAGGGTGAGGTGCTTCATGAAAAGTTCTACACGTTTGTCATCCTTCAATTTCGTGTTCTGGAAATCATAGGGTTGTGAAGTGGCAATGGTCTTTCCCATTAGAAAGACAGCCATCGTTAGGATTAGTTGATAATAATACTTCATAAGCCGTTAAGCTATTGTATTCAATAAAAAAACCAACTGCCTCATCTTTTAGCAGTTGGCGTAAAAACCAGTTGGGGTACTCGGACTCGAACCAAGAATGACAGGACCAGAATCTGTAGTGTTACCATTACACCATACCCCAATGTCCTTTGCAAGCGAACAGCCTTGTTCAGATTTGCGGGTGCAAAGGTACTACTTTTTCCGGAACTACCAAAACTTTTAGGGGAAAATTTATAAAAAACCGCAATTTTTCCGCTTTTCCTTTGTTATTCGCCCTTTTATTCGTAACTTCGCAGCCAATTACAATATTATATATTAATGGAACAAACAAAAGCGCTCGTTAAAACCATCACAGAAGGAATCCAAGAAAAGAAAGGCAGCGACATCGTGATTGCCGACCTCAGTAAAATAGACGGAACCATCTGCAAATACTTTATTATTTGCCAAGGCAACTCCCCTGCTCAGGTAGAGGCCATCACGGAGTCCATTGGCGACTTCGCCCGTAAGCAGTTGAAAGAGAAACCTACCCACGTAGTTGGCCTGGAGAATGCACAATGGGTGGCAATGGATTATACCGACGTACTGGTACATATTTTCCTGCCGGATGTCCGTGAGTATTACGACCTGGAGCATCTCTGGGAAGATGCGAAGTTAACATATATCCCTAATTTAGACTAATATGGACAAAAAGAATACACCCAACAACAATAATGGACCGAAGATGAACATGCCTCGGTTCAATATGAATTGGATCTATGCCATTGCCATCCTTGCCCTTGGCCTGCTTTGGTTCTCCAGTGGCGGACCGCAGAACAGCAGTATTGCCAGCAAGGCCACCTACTCGAATTTCAAGACGATGGTGGAAAAGGGCTATGCCTCGAAGATTGTGGTGAACAAGAGCCAGAACACCTTGAAGATGTATGTGAAGCCGGAGCATATCCGCGACGTGTTCCACCAGAGTGCACAGCAGACGGGCAACGAACCGTATATGGAGGTGGAGATTGGCTCGACAGACCAAGTGGAGGAGTTTGTAAACGCCGCCAAGGAGGCCAAGACTTTCACAGGCGACTACAGTTACGAGAACCGCAGGGAGAGTGAGATGTTCAACATGCTGCTCTACAATATCGGACCCTTCGTCCTGATTATCGCTGTCTGGATATTCCTCATGCGCCGTATGGGCGGTGGCGGCATCGGTGGCGGCGGCGGTGTGTTCAGCGTCGGTAAGTCAAAAGCCAAAATGTACGAAAAGGGCGGCGACCTGGGTATCACGTTCAAGGACGTGGCAGGACAGGCTGGTGCCAAGCAGGAGATACAGGAGATTGTGGATTTCCTGAAGAATCCACAGAAATATACCGAACTGGGTGGTAAGATTCCCAAGGGAGCCTTGCTCGTAGGACCTCCGGGAACAGGTAAGACTCTCTTGGCCAAGGCTGTGGCTGGTGAGGCTGGCGTACCTTTCTTCTCGATGTCTGGTTCTGACTTCGTGGAGATGTTTGTCGGTGTGGGTGCCAGTCGTGTGCGCGATCTCTTTGCACAGGCCAAGGCCAAGTCGCCTTGTATCATCTTCATCGATGAGATTGATGCTGTAGGTCGTGCCCGTAGCAAGAACCCCGCCATGGGCGGTAACGACGAGCGTGAGAACACGCTGAATGCACTGTTGACAGAGATGGACGGCTTTGGCACCAATAGTGGTGTCATCATCCTCGCCGCCACCAACCGTGCCGACATGCTCGACTCGGCATTGCTCCGTGCCGGTCGTTTCGATCGTCAAATCCACGTCGATCTGCCCGACCTCAATGAGCGCAAGGAGGTGTTCCACGTCCACCTGAAACCCATCAAGATTGACGATACCGTCGATATCGACTTCCTGGCCCGTCAGACACCGGGATTCTCTGGTGCTGATATCGCCAACGTCTGTAATGAGGCAGCCCTCATCGCTGCCCGTCACAATAGTGAGAAGGTAGGTAAACAAGACTTCCTCGATGCTGTGGATCGTATCATCGGCGGTCTGGAGAAGAAGACCAAGGTGATGACACAGTCCGAGAAGCGCAGTATCGCCATCCACGAGGCTGGCCATGCCACTATCTCGTGGTTCACAGAGTTTGCGAATCCGCTGGTAAAGGTTTCGATTGTTCCCCGTGGTCAGGCCCTTGGCGCCGCCTGGTATCTGCCTGAGGAGCGTGTCCTCCAGACAAAGGAAGCCATGCTCGACGAGATGTGTTCACTCTTGGGTGGCCGTGCCGCCGAGGAACTGTTTATCGGCAGTATCTCTACGGGTGCCATGAACGATCTGGAGCGTACCACCAAACAGGCCTACGGCATGATTGCCTTTGCCGGCATGAGCGACAAACTGCCCAACATCTGTTATTATAACAATGCCGAATATCAGTTCCAGAAGCCGTATTCCGAGACAACGGCCAAGATTATGGACGATGAGGTGCTCCGTATGATTAACGAACAATACGAGCGTGCCAAGACCATCCTGAGAGAACATGCAGAAGGTCACGCACAGTTGGCTCAGTTGCTGATCGACCGAGAGGTCATCTTCGCCGAGGATGTAGAGCGCATCTTTGGCAAACGTCCGTGGGTCAGTCGTGCCGAGGAACTCCTCGAGGCCCAGATGCGTGCCGATGCTGAGCGCATGGCAGAAGAACGTGCCAAGGAACTGGAGGCTGAGGCAAATAAAGCCTCCCAGGAAAACCCATCTGACCCATCAACCCCATCCGACCCATCATGAAGAATTTCATCATCAGAACCATCACGGGTGTGCTGTTTGTGGCAGCCATCGTCACCTGCTTCCTGAATCCAAGGGCTATGGTGCTGTTGTTTGCACTGGTGACAGGACTGACCATCTGGGAATTCACCGGATTAGTCAATGAGAAGGAGCATGTCACCATCAACCGCATGATCTGCACCGTGGCAGGTGTCTATTTCTTCCTCGCCATGGCTGGTTACAACAGCGGACTGACCCCAGCCACCGTCTTTATCCCCTACCTCGTGTCGATCATCTATCTGCTCATCGCAGAACTCTATCTGATCCAAGACGACCCTATCAGCGACTGGGCCTACACGATGATGAGTCAGATCTACATCGCCCTACCCTTCTCGCTGCTCAACGTTCTGGCCTTCCGCTCGGCAGGCTACGATATCCACTATACCTATCTGATTCCGCTCAGTGTCTTTGTATTCCTGTGGATCAACGACACAGGGGCTTACCTTTGCGGTTCACTGTTAGGCAAACATAAACTCTTCCCCCGCATCTCGCCGGGAAAGAGTTGGGAAGGCAGTATCGGTGGAGGCTTGTTGGTGATAGCCATCGCCGTACTGATATGGTATCTGACGGACAAATACGAAGTCAATGACCTCGGACTGAACGCCTACGAGTGGGCAGGACTGGGACTGACCGTCGTTATCTTCGGAACGTGGGGCGACCTCGTGGAGAGCCTTTTCAAACGTACCCTTGGCATCAAGGACAGCGGTAACATCCTGCCAGGTCATGGCGGTATGCTTGACCGCTTCGATTCGTCGCTGCTCGCCATCCCCGCCGCCGTCGTCTATCTCTACACGCTCACTTTATTTTAATTCGTATAAGACGGTGAGTGTCGGCCTGTAGGTATTCTTCAGCGTTACTGTAATAAAGCCGCCGTCAGCCTCAAATTTGGCAACCTTATGGTCATCGCCCCGATGCGGCATGTTGGGCCAACTGCCTAAGTCTTTCTCCAACTGGTCGCGGATTGCCTGCCAGAGATTGCGCGTACTGTCGTTGGTAGAGAGGTTGTAAGTCTCCTGCAACATTTTCAACGTGTCACGCTCCTGGGCAAGTATCAAATGATAAAGTTCTCCCTCCTTCACCATCACAATATTGGTGAATTCGGAATCTGTCTTAGCAGAGTCAACTGCAAAGCCGCGGGCTGTGAGAGAGTCACAGAACGTCTTGAAAGGCAGACCCATTGACAAGCCACGATAATCGAGGTATTTCTTCTCCCCACTGCTACAGGCACAGAGTGCTGCAAAGGCCACAAAGGCCACCAAAATCTTCTTCATAATCCTATCAGTTTAAAAAATCTGCTGCAAATATACGAAATAATTATTAATTACTAATTACTAATTACTAATTATTTTATAACTTTGCACTCATGTTTATCTTGAGTACCCTCATTTCGGCTTTGCTGGCACTACCGGCTGACACTATCCGCACCGAGCAGATAGACGAAGTCGTCGTGACATCAAACTCCGCCCGACAAAGGGTTCTCAACGTCCAGGCAGGAGCCGAACAACTGCAACTGAAAGAGTTGACGGCAACCCCTTCCCTATTTGGCGAGAATGATGTCATGCGCTCCCTCCAACTATTGCCAGGCGTCAAAGCGGAGAGTGATGCGTCCAGTAGTTTTCAGGTACGGGGTGGTACGGCCGCACAGAACCTTGTTCTCTTCGACCATGCTCCCGTCTATAATGTCGGTCATCTGGCAGGACTCTTCTCTACCTTCAACGAAGATGCACTTGGCAGTGCCACACTCTATAAAGGATTGTTGCCCGCCCAATATGGCGGCGCTTCATCTGCCGTCCTCGACCTGACGGGACGGACTGGCAACAAGCACGACTGGCACGGCGGCGCCTCCATCGGACTGCTCTCCGCCAAAGGTACCATAGAGGGTCCTATCGTCAAGGACAAGGCATCCTTCCTCGTCACTGCACGCCGCAGTTATCTGGATCTATTTCTCAAACTGACGGATGATTTCCGGCACAACACGCTCTATTTCTACGACATCAACGCCAAACTTGACTGGACCCTCACCCAACGGGATCAGTTGTTCCTGACCTTTTTCACGGGCTATGACCGTACCGCCTTGGAGGATATGATCGACATCCGTTGGAACAATCTGGCAAGTAGTCTGAAATGGCTCCATCATTTCCGTGGCGACTCATACGCCCAAACCACCTTATTATATAGTGGATACCATACCGACAACGGCATTGACCTCTTGGGCATGAATATCTGGTTCGACGGACATATCCGTCAAGAGAGCCTCCGCCAGGACTTTCATGTCGCCCTTGGCGAACATCAGTTCGATGCAGGATTCTTCTCCACGCTGATGAATGTCAAGTCAGCAGAATGGCAGTTTATTAACAAACACGTGAAAGAACAGCGTCGTGCCTGGGAGAACGCCGCGTGGATCAACGGCATCTTCCATCTGTCTGACCGTCTGACGGCTTCCGCAGGACTACGGGCAGGCACTTTCTCTCCCCTCGGTGGTTCACTCTATTACGACATCGAAGAGAATGGAGACATCGGCTGGTATTACAACTACGGCGACAACCAGATTGTGAAGACCCACTTCACCCTTGAACCCCGTGCCTCTCTCAATTATCAATTATCCATTCTCAATTTTCCATTCTCCATTAAGGCCGCCTACGCCCGCACTGCCCAGAACCTCCATGCCCTGCGCAACCAGAACACCTCCACCCCCTTCGACCGCTATACCCTCAGCAGTAATATCGTCAAGCCGGAAATCGCAGACCAGTTCAGTCTTGGATTCTTCGCCATGACCCCGGATCAGGCCTATGACTTCTCACTTGAAGGCTACTACCGGAAAGTTGACAATGTGCTCGACTATCGCGACGGCAAGAGTTTCAGCAGTGAGATAGAGATAGAACGCCTCATCCTCCCCGGTGAAGGAAAGGGCTATGGCGCAGAACTGTCTGTCCGCAAGAACACAGGACGGCTGACAGGATGGCTGGCCTACACCCTCTCCTGGTCGAAGACCCGCATCAATGGCATCAACGGCGGCAGATGGTATGACGCCAACAATGACCGCCGTCACGACATCAGCATCGTGGCTATGTACCAGTTGGGCAAGCGCTGGATGCTCAATGCCGCCTGGGTATTCAATACCGGTCAGGCATTCACCGCGCCCAGTGGGAAATACCAGATAGAAGACAACTGGATCTATTATTACGCCGAGCGTAACGGTTACCGTGCCCCCGACTACCACCGACTCGATATCAGTGCCGTCTGGTCGAAGAGATACAAGCGTAGCACCCGTGAGTGGGTCTTCAGCATCTACAATCTCTACAACCATTACAACCCGTACCTCATCAACTTCGAGGACAGCGAGAACGGTGCCCGCACCAAAGCCAAGCAGTATTCCCTCTTCGGGATCGTACCGTCTATAGCGTATAACATCAAATTCTGAAGCATGAAGAGATACCTTTTCTATATATTATATATAATGTGTCTTCTCACCAGTTGCGAGAAGGAGATTGACCTCGACTACCATCAGGTGGATCCCATCTACGTGGTCGAAGCCTCTGTCTCGAACAATGGCACGGAGGTGCGCATCAGCCAGACGAATGCCATGGATGATAACAACGGCATCAGCAACATCAGCGGTGCAAAGGTCACACTCTCTGCCGACAACGGACAGCAATGGGACATCCCCTACAGTCGTAATGGTTTCTACCGTTCCTCCACACTACGGGGCGAGGCTGGCACCACCTATACCATCGAGGTGGCTCTCGACGGACAGCACTACACGTCCACTTCCACCATGCAACGGGCACCCACACTCAATAAGTTCCGTTTTGTCTGGATGAAGGTGGCTTCAGAGCGTATTATGTTCGGCGACTTGCGACTACAGGATATCCCCAACGAAGATAGTTGGTATTTCATGCATATCTACCGCAACGGTATCGGTTACCGATGGGCGGTGATGCGCGACGACCAGAACCCCAACAAGGAACTGCAACAACTCTTCACCTTCTTCCGTGAGGGCAGCAACGACAGCGACGTCCTTCAGGAGGGCGACCACCTGTATATTGAAATCCGTGCCATCGACCAACGGGCATATGATTACCTATACTCCATGCAACTTATGGACAACACCGGTACCAATCCGATTCCCAATTTCACGGGCGGATGTCTAGGCTATTTCTCAGCCTATCACCAGATTACTTACGACTGTGTTTTTCATGTAGCAGACGCAGAGGAGGATGACTAACACTTCCGCAAAATCATCGTCACCGTCACGTTATACTCCTCATTTTCATAGCGCAGGGTCATGGTATCATCGGTAAAGGAAAGGACCTGCGCGAGAATCGTCTGCTTGCGTCCTTCCTCATTCATAAACTCCAATTTAAGGTTATTGTTGTCGCAACGGTATGTCCCTGCGTAGATGATATCTCCAAACTCATCATAGGAAGAGAAAGACCCATCGCGAACCATGCCATTATATTTCCCATCGGGCATAAAGATAAATCGATCGTAGGAAAAACTCTCGGGTTCAAGATCTGTATCGCCCTCGATGATGACATCGCCCTCTCCCCAGCCTCGCTGCCAGGTGCCTACGATCATCTCACCCAAGCGCCGACCGTCATCATCGCCGCCGCCACAGTTCCAAAAGGAAAAAAGGGCAACCACAATGGTTGCCCTGTATAATAACTTACTTAACATTGCCTACCTTAACGAGGTACTCTGCTATCTGCACCGCATTCAGGGCAGCACCCTTGCGGATCTGGTCGCCAGAGAGCCAGAAGGTCAGACCATTCTCATCGCTGAGATCCTTACGGATACGGCCTACATAAACATCATCCTTTCCTGCAGTCTCCAGAGGCATCGGATAGGTCAGCGTTGCAGGATCGTCCTTCAGCGTACAACCTGGTGCAGCGGCGATGGCCTTCTGAGCCTCCTCCACGCTGATGGGACGTTCGGTCTCAATCCATACAGACTCTGAATGAGAGCGCAATGAACTGACACGGACACACATGGCCGAGCACTTAGCATCGGTATGCATGATCTTACGTGTCTCATTGAACATCTTCATCTCCTCCTTCGTGTAGCCATTGGGCTGGAACACGTCGATCTGAGGAATCACATTATAGGCCAACTGATGGGCGAACTTCTTCACGGTCTTCACCTCGCCTTCTTCTACCATCTCCTTATACTGTTGCTGCAATTCAGCCATAGCAGCGGCACCAGCACCAGAGGCACTCTGATAAGAAGCCACATGGATGCGCTTGATATGACTGATGTTCTCCAATGGCTGGAGCACCACCACCATCATGATCGTCGTGCAGTTCGGGTTGGCAATGATACCACGAGGACGGTTCAGGGCATCCTCGGCATTGCATTCAGGCACCACCAAGGGCACATCGTCATCCATACGGAAGGCACTGGAGTTATCAATCATCACCGCACCGTATTTCGTGATTGTCTCGGCAAACTCTTTCGACGTACCGGCACCGGCACTGGTAAAGGCGATATCGACATCCTTGAAGTCGTCGTTATGCTGAAGCAGTTTCACTTCTATCTCCTTTCCCTTAAAGGTGTATTTTCTGCCAGCACTACGCTCTGAGCCAAACAACACCAGTTCATCCATCGGGAAATTCCTCTCGGCGAGAATACGCAGGAACTCCTGTCCCACGGCTCCACTCGCACCAACAATTGCTACTTTCATAAGCCTAATTCCTTTTAATTGTTACAATTTGGCTGCAAAGGTACGACTTTTTTTGGAAAGAAACAAAAAAAGTCGTACCTTTGCACTCAGAATGGCATTATTGGCATCATATTTACCAATCACAGACCCCACATTGATCTTTTTTGTGGTGTTGCTCATCATTCTCTTTGCGCCAATCGTGATGAGTAAACTGCGTATCCCGCACATCGTCGGCATGGTGCTGGCAGGCGTGGCTGTGGGACACTACGGCTTCAATATCCTGGAGCGCGACATGTCGTTCGAGATTCTCGGTAGCGTGGGTCTGTACTATATCATGTTCCTCGCCGGACTGGAGATGGATTTGGAAAGTCTGAAGAAGAACTCCCGCCGTTTCCTGATCTTCGGACTGCTGACATGTTTCATACCACTCATCCTGACTTACATCATGGCCCGTACACTGCTGGGCTATTCCGGCACGGCCTCGTTCCTGCTCGGCTGCATCATGGCCTCCAACACACTGATAGCCTACCCCATCGTAGGTAGATACGGTCTGCAGCGCCACTCGTCAGTGCAACTCTCTGTCGGCTCATCGATGATCTCCCTTTTCTTGGCTCTGGTCATGATTGCCGCCCTGTCAGCCTCGTTCAACGCAGGCAAGTCTGCCCTTTCCTCACCGCTTACCGCCCAATTGTTCTTCCTTCTGAAACTTGCTGCTTTCATTGCAGGTTCCGTATTTCTCATTCCCAAAGTGGCCCGCTATTTCCTGCGCCGTTATAGCGACGCGGTGATGCAGTATATCTTCGTCCTCGCCGTCATGTTCCTATCGGCGGCCCTGTCGAACCTCATCGGACTCGAAGGTATCTTCGGCGCTTTCCTCGCTGGTTTGATATTAAACCGATATATCCCAAAGGTGTCCCCCCTGATGAACCGCATCGAGTTCATCGGCAATGCCGTATTCATCCCCTATTTCCTGATTGGTGTCGGAATGCTCATCAATGTCCGCACCCTCTTCATGGGCGGCAATGTCATCTGGATTGTCCTGCTCATCGCCTTCTTCGGTACCTTCGGCAAGGCGGTGGCAGCCTATATCTCTAGTCTGCTGTTCCGTCTGCCCCAGCGCGACGGCAATATGATGTTCGGCCTGACCTCCGCTCACGCCGCCGGTGCCATCGCCATGGTGATGGTAGGCATGCGACTGGAGGTATCTCCCGGTGTCTATCTCGTTGATGACCACATGCTCAACGGTGTCGTACTGATGATCCTCGTTACCTGTGTCATCTCCACCCTGATGACAGAACATGCCTCACAACAGATCACCCTCCATGAGAAAGCCCATTTAGAGGCAGAGGACCCGAAGACCGACGACGAGAAGATCCTGCTCTGCGTGAAATACCCCGATATCGCCCCGCAACTGCTCACCTTGGCCCTGCTCATCCGTAACCAGAAACTGAGCCACCTCGGCCTCGTCGCCCTGAACGTGGTCTATGACGACCAGAACAGCAACCAAGGTCGCGAACAGGGACTGCGACTATTGGAACAGTTGCAGCAGCAGGCCTCGGCCTCGGAGGTGCAGATGCAGACTCAGGTACGCTTAGCCTCCAATATCGCCAACGGCATCAAGCACGCCTTCCGCGAGTTTGCATGTTCGGAGATTGTAATGGGTATGCACGTGCACACCGACATCAGTCCGAAGTTCTGGGGTGAATTCATCCAGAGCCTTTACAACGGTCTGAACCGTCAGATTATCCTTACCCGTTTCGTCCAGCCGCTCAACACCCTGCGCCGTATTCAGGTCTGCGTACCGTCGAGGGCAGAGTTTGAACCGGGTTTCCACCGCTGGCTGGAACGTCTGAGCCGACTGGCCGAACAACTCGACTGCCGCATCCAGTTCCACGGACGACAGGAGTCGCTCGTGCTGATTGCCGAGTATATCAACAACCGCCATCCCAATGTGCGCACCGAATATACGCAGATGGGCCACTGGAACGAACTGCCCCGTCTGGCTACCAGCATGGCCAGCGATCATCTCTTCGTCGTCATCTCCGCCCGTAAGGGTACTATCTCATATAAGAACGCTATCGAGCGACTGCCCGATGAACTTCAAAAATACTACTCTGGCAAGAACCTCATGATTATCTTCCCCGACCAATATGGTCACCAGAAGGAAGACCGCATGAGTTTCACTGAGGCTCAGCACCATGAGGAGAGGAGTATATATGACTGGATTCTTAAGAAGTTAGAAGAAATTAGAAGATTATGATTGACATTAAGGATATAAGAAAGAGTTTCGGCTCACTGCAAGTGCTGAAAGGTATTGATCTCCACATCGACCGTGGTGAGGTCGTCAGCATCGTGGGTCCGTCAGGTGCCGGCAAGACCACCCTGTTGCAGATCATCGGAACCCTCGACCGCCCCGATACCGGTTCTGTATGTGTCGATGGCATTGACACAACCACCCTTTCACAGAAGAAACTCGCCGACTTCCGCAACCAGCACCTCGGCTTCGTGTTCCAGTTCCACCAACTCCTGCCGGAGTTCACGGCTATCGAAAACATCATGATTCCCGCCTATATCGCCGGCACATCCCCCAAACAGGCCAAGCATCGCGCCAAGGAACTGCTCGACTTCATGGGTTTGGCCGACCGTGCCACCCATAAGCCCAACGAACTCTCTGGCGGTGAGAAGCAACGTGTCGCCGTAGCACGCGCACTTGTCAACAACCCTGCCGTCATCCTTGCCGATGAGCCCTCTGGCTCCCTCGACACCAAGAATAAAGAAGAACTGCATCAACTCTTCTTTGATCTCCGCGACCAATTCGGTCAGACCTTTGTCATCGTCACCCACGACGAGGCACTTGCCTCCATCACCGACAGGACGATTCACCTGCGTGACGGACTCATCGAAACCCCATCCCCATCGATACCATCAGAACCATGCTTAGACTCGGAGACTATCACAGACTCAGAATAAAAAAACGTCTCGAATATGGTCTATATCTTGACGGTGGCGACGAAGGCAACATCCTGTTGCCAAACCGCTACGTAACCCCCGACATGAAAATTGGTAACGAGATTGAAGTATTTATCTATCTGGATCAAGACGAGCGCATCATCGCCACCACCGAGCACCCCATCGCCAAGGTCGGAGAGTTTGCCTATCTCGAATGTGCCTGGACCAATGAGTATGGCGCTTTCCTAAAATGGGGATTGATGAAGGACCTCTTCTGTCCCTTCAGAGAACAGAAGCAGCGCATGGAGATAGGAAAAACCTATTATGTCTATATCATGGAAGACAAGAAAACCCACCGCCTGATGGCTACAGCCAAGGTGGAGCGCTACCAAAAAACGACCGGCCATGAGCGTGCCCTCGACTTCGCAGAAATCCTGCTCCGTTACCTTTATGAGCATGAAGGCTACTGCGACCTGGGAGACAAGTCGCCATCAGAGGCAATTGCCGCCCGTTTCGGAGTTTCCAAGAAGACCTACAAACAAGCCATTGGCGACCTTTACAAACGCCACATCATTACCCTCTCACCCGACGGCATCCATCTGCTATAAACCTGCCCTATCGTGCCTGAGATTCAAGGCTTCATTTTTCCCACGTCAGAATATTTAGATTTTAATAATTCCTAAATATTTCGATTTTGGAAAATATTCATTTTATTAATTTTTAAACATTTCGGTTTCTGAAAATAATCATTTTAATAATTTGATTATATTTCGATTTCAAAAAATAATCATTTTATTAATTTCTAAATATTTCAGTTTTGGAAAATAATCATTTTATTAATTTCTAAATATTTCGGTTTCGAAAAATAATCATTTTATTAATTTGATTATTTTACCCGTGTTGGGGGCAAGACCTTCCCGAGGTTCAGTATTGAACTTTAAAAGAAAAAAGAAATGGGAGTATGCTATTGCACACTCCCATTGTAATGATACTCTTCAGTGAGTACGAAAAGAAATTAAATTCTTTATCTTACTCTGCGATACAGATAGTGACACGGTTCATGTCGTTCTCTGCGAACGGCTGTACACGGCTACCCTTAGAGTCGTAGCTGATACGGCTCTGAGAAATTCCATAGTCGTTGATGAGTGACTTTACAACAGTGTCAGCACGACCAGCAGCCAAACGGTCATTGATCTTGTCGTTACCAGTACCGGCATCAGCATAACCCGTCACAACAACCTTTGCATTGGGATACTTCTGGAGGTATGTGGCGATGTCCTTCACTTTCTGAACCTCAGTAGCCTGAATAGCGGTCACGTTGATCGGGAAGAAGATGTCGCGGCGGATTGGCTCGATCTTCTCTACGACAGGAGCGGGAGCGGGTTTCGGAGCGGGCTCGGGTTTAACCACGGGAGCGGGTTCTGGAGCGGGAGCGGGTTCGGGAATGACAGGCACAATCTTGTTGTAGGTCTTGCCCAGATTAATCTTCAGGCCTACGAGACCATTGAAATACCAGTCAGCCTTCAACTTGCGCTCAGCCTTCTTAGAGTTGTACTTGTCGCTCAGGAGGTTTGCATTACCCTCGAGGGTCAAAGCCACAGCGTCAGAAAGCTTAATCGCTGCCTCAAGACCGCCACGACCGAAGAGACGAACCTTTGAGCCATCCCAGATGTAGTCGAGGTTGTAGGCGTTCAGGCTTGACAGATTCTTGGCAATGTCATTGGCTTCATCGTTAGAGAAAGCGACGTTAGCACCACCGCCCAAGAAAGCGGTCAGATTGAACACGCGGTTGGGGTTCCATCCGCAGAGCAGATTACTCAGGTTGAACATGAGATCAACACCAGGAGCCACATACTTGAACTTGTAGTCGTTGGTGTAAGGAGTTGCACCAACCTGAGTGCGGAAACCATTCCAACCACCCTTGCTCTGCCAAGCGTTAGCCTGGATGCGGGCACCAAAGACAGGGCTGAACTGATAGCCCAAACCCAGTTGTACGTTAGGAGAGAGCAAATCCTTGAACTTAGCCTCACCAAGTGTGTACTGAGCACCGCCCTCCAGATTCAGGAAAGCGTGCTTCTGGAACTCATACTTCGTGCCGTCGGCTGCTTCATAGGTAGCCTGGGCAAATGCAGTGGCACTGAACATCATCAGAGCGGCTGCCAAAAAGGATTTAATTGTTCTCATTTTCTTCAAATTCTGTTGATGAATATTTCGAATTCTCTATGTTGTCTCTTTCCGGATCCTTCAAGAACTCAGAGATTGTCAGATACCACTGACCGTTGATACGAACAGGGTTCAGGACACCTTTCATGGTAGTGGGGAGATTCTCCGGTGCACCTTCAGGTTTCGTCATGAACTCATAGGTATAACGAACATCCACATCATTATCACTGTAAAGATGGTAGTCGTCTATTGAGTACGAAAGGACAGGGAATTTCTTCAGGTTGTTCTTCAATACTGTCTTGTAAGAATCAGAAAGGGATTGCATCTCAGAAGATTCATTGACCTCAAACAACAAATCAAGTGCTTCGTCAACCTTGTTCTGCTTCAGCAGGTCAAGATATTGGGTAGCCATCTTCACGATAGTCGTCGAGTCGTCAGATGTACGAGTCATATTGACATCGTAGCGGGAATTTCTCTTAATGACCTCTTCCATGACGGATGTCTCCTTTTCACTCTTCTTGTCCTTACAAGACGAGAGGCTCAGAATTAATCCTGAAAGAATACACAGATATAAAAATTTTCTCATTTCTAAATAACTTCTGTTTTGAAAAAAGAGTGCTCTAACGAATCAGAGCACTCTTTAGTTATGTTAATCTACTGAATAACTCTTAGTATTCAATAAATGTCTGTGTCAATTACTTCTGACGAGCAGGAGCCTTACCGCGAGGATAGAGCTTGAGCTGTACGTACTTAGTAACAGAACCGAAGCCGTAGTTCATCGTTGCAGGAATGAATACATTAACCTCAGCCTCGACGTTAGAACCGCCATTGTTCTTGAAGCGCAGCCACTGAGTATCAGCAACACCCTGAGGATTGAACTGCTCGATAGAGAGAACCACGTTACCATTGGTGTAATCCTCAATCTGCTTAGAGGTCAGACCCTTAGTAGAGATATTGTCGATAGTAACAGTTTCATCAACAACAACGTTACCGCTAGCATCACGCTTCATACCGTACTTAACCTTGGTCAGATCGAATACAGGATCCTGACACTCATAGTAGTTGTACAGCTTGTCGGGATAGAGATAGAACTCACGGTTCTTAGAAGTTGTATTGTTGTTCAACCATGTAGCTGTATGAGCGTTAGCGGCCACCTCATAACCACGGAAGTCAACCATCGTGAAGGCACCAGCGCAGTTCACGAACGAACCAGATACGAGACCTTCCTCGAAATAGCCGTTCAACTTAGCGTTGATATCCAGAGGAGCAACCAGACAGATGGTGTAGTTCTTAATCAGCTCAATATTCCAACGGTTCCAAGCAAAGAACATACCCATTCTTACCTTCTTATTATTGGTGAAGTCAGGAGCAGCACCAATACCCTTAGAATTGATCGGGTTGATGAGGATCTGGTTATTCTGGTTGAAGTGATCAGCGAAGAGGTACGGACGAGAAGCACCGTCAGCATTGTTCCATGCCCATGAACCGTCACCAGAAATCACTGTTCCTGGCTCAGCGTTACCATTGGTAGCCTTATCATCGTTATACCAGTTCATCCAGATAGCGTCATTATATACAGTACCAATCTTAGTCAGCAGGTTGTAAGCACCAAATGCAGCACCATTCAGATTAGTAACCCACGGAGTAGGACGAGTATAAACGTTAGCCTGTGTATATGTACCTGCAACACCAACAGTTGTCAGAGGCTCCTTAGCAGTAGCTGTCCAGTACTGCGGATGAGCATCAACAGTTGCATCGGGCTGAGCCAGACGGAACTGATAGTCCCATTCACCGCAATTGTAGTTCTTGACAGTCTTAATCGGTGTGTTGTAGTACTTGTTAGCAACACCACCTACAGTCTTCTCCTGGTTGAAGGTGAAGGCGTTGAACAGGTTGTTGTTATATACACAGTATGCACCAGCGTTACCCTGCTCGTCAACATAAGCATTGGCGGCATCGATATTGGCAGGATTATACTGAGAATTGTTAGCCGTAGCACCAATCAACTGATCGTAGTAAGCCTTCGTGTTGTACTGTACGGGCAGCACATAGTGAGAGTTGTACTCATCATACCAGTAGTTCTGATAGTAAGACAGTTCCGGAGCATCAGGAAGTATAATCTTAAACTTCAGGGTTACTGCAACATCACCATACTTAGTACGGTCGGTTGACTTGAAGATTACCTTTGTCTGCAGAGTCTTTTCACGGGCAGGCAGAATGGTCTTAATATCATCGCCATTAACAATCCACTTCAACTCATTGGCATCAGCGTCAGGAGACTGCTGGTTAGCAACTGATGACAGGAAGAACAGGTGAACCTCACCGTTAGTTGTTGTTCCCATAACACCATCCTTAATACCAGACTTACCAGAAGCCAGTGTGAATGGGTTGGTATCGAACAGATGCGAAGCCTTCATAGCAGCAACGGAAGATGTCGGATCATAGATACGCTCAACCTGAGCCATTGGATAGTAGTTCTGGAACTGCTGCCAGCTCAGACCATTGTCACCAATCTCAGCATAAACCTTCTCAATGAACTGATCCCACTTGATGGTCATGGTGTTACCTGCACAGTTAAGGTAGTCAGAAGCCGTGAACTCAACGGGAACTTCAGGCAGCAGAGGAGTATTGTCAACGAACTTCAGTTTAAAGTAGGTCTGGTCAACCAGGTTGTGACGAACGGTATCAATCAGCATAACGCGGATGATAGGCTCCTTACCGATAATTGCACGGTTGTCTGTACGTCCCTTAGGAAGTTTACCCTGGATGATGTGCTTATCAGCATCAACAAACTTAATGAAGTCCTGCTGGTTTGTAGCATTCTGGTTGATAGCCTCAGGAGTTGCATAAGTCGTAGGAATAGCGAAGCGGAAAGCAAGACCGTACTTCTTCAAAGCCTCCTTGTTAATCTCAGTATGAGCAGGAGCCTCATAGCAACCAGTTACAAGCTGGAGAAGGTCGAACTGCTCGTCAAACTGAACACCCTCCTTCACATAGAGATAACCAGCGGGAGATGTAGCGTCAACACAGTCAACCTGAGAACGGAAGATGTGCAAAGAGTCGATGTAGTGGAACTGCATCGGGCGGTTACCCACGTGCTTAGCAGCAGTAGGATTGAACTCACGCTTTACCTGATTGCCCTGCATATATTTATTCAAAGCAGCAATACGTGGCTCAATGATTGTCTCGTCGATGAGGTTGAACTCAGAGTAGATCTCAGCAGCCTCCTGACCAGTCTTCTCGTCCTTAACACGAGGAACCATCAGAGATGCGATATTGTCT
>Ga0310690_10003644_pt1 | contig 22831 bp, 12 predicted proteins | sample AusTroGonzalo_MG_2_FD_207661 | JGI IMG/M metagenome (GOLD analysis project Ga0310690, IMG submission 207661) | Bovine rumen microbial communities from tropical cattle in Woodstock, Queensland, Australia - Gonzalo_04 (v2) (version 2) | ecosystem: Host-associated > Mammals > Digestive system >... | reverse complement strand
AAATTATAATATCTTTCTGGTTACGCTTAAACAATTCTGTTAAATCATTAACCAAATTATTAGACATCAAATCTGCAGATATCAACCATCCTCTGAGAGATTCCATATACCCTTCTGCTGATTTCTTATTTACTACTATCCCCTGAGGGTTTACTCGCAGCCAACTTTTATAATTATGTTTAGAAGCACTTGAAGATATGTCGAAATCCATTTCCAACGTATTGACATATTTAACGACTCCAGTTTGCTGAAGTGGCTCATTCTTTGGCTCAGCCAGTTCGTCAAAGACATAGTTGAGTTCTAACTTCAAATGTCTTGTTGAACTATCAGCCTGCTCCATAGTGATCTCAGGAGGGTTGGAGGTGTCTAAATTATAAAAGAGATACTTAAGATCAATGAAGTTGCTAAATGATTTTCGAGCACGAAGAGAATTGATTGCTTGGGGCATATCAGGATTTGACATTCCTAATGCTAATGCTATAGCCTCAAGCACAGTACTTTTTCCCGAGTTATTCTGTCCCAAGAACACGTTGACACGCGAAAAATCATCTATCTTCAGATGGTCGATGCCCCTGAAATTCTTGATTTCTATATTTTTAAATCCGTCCATATCTATAGTTATGTACACAATTCCTTGCAAAGATACTCTTTTTCCGTGAAACGACCAAACTTTTCTGCAACAAAGTGCTCATGACATCGGAATTTATGTTAACTCTTTCAATGATGTCAACTGCTGGGAATTTCATTTGTTGCGGTCGGTGACCCAATAGCACCAGCCGTGGGACTTGCGGTCGCTCTCGAACTTGTATTCCGGGCGGCTGAGGTACTGGCCGATTTTCACCAGGGTGCCTTCATCGGGCTGGTAGGCGCCCTTGAAGGCGTCCTTCAAACGGGCGGAGATGTCTTTTACGGAGAGCCAGTAGCCGTTCTCGGGATGCGTCTTCGGCGTGCCGTAAGGTTTCTCGAAGAGTGACAGCAGCATCTCTCCGATGCCGCTCATCTGCTGGTAGCGCAGGTTATGCTGCATGAGTGCCACCTCTTCCTCCTTGGTCAGGAAGTAGCGCTGCCGCTGTTCCACCTCGTATTTCAGCTGGGCATAGAGCTGGCCGTACTCCACAGGGGTTGTGAAGTCGATGTCGCCTTCAACCATGACGCAGATAAAGCGTCTGCTGCCCGTAGGGTCGGTCAGCGGCATTAGTTCATTGGTGGTTCCGACAAACGAGGCATAGCGGCGGTGCGAGGAGTATGCCGTGCCGTAGGGTGGACGGTATTTCAGGTCGCTGGTCGATACGAGGTACTTCAGCACCACCTGCTGGCGCTGGGTTATCTTGTCGAACTCGTCGAGGTTGATGAGGGCGAACGACGTCAGTCCGAGGTTCAGGTCGTGCTCATTCTTGAAATTGATGCGGTCGTTGTAGTATTCTCGCAGTGCACGAGGCAGCAGCATCCGGCAAAAACTCGTCTTGCCACAGCCCTGACGGCCTATTAATAAAGGTACGAGGGCGTTGCCCGTCAACTGTCCCTTACCCTGCCACATGGCCACCATCGAACGCATCCAGATATGGAACAGGTGCGGCCACTCTTCATAATCGGTCTTTACACGCTTAGCAAGGGCCTCTACCCTATCCTTTCCGTCCCACTTGGGCAACTGTTCGAGGAAGTCGTCCAAGGGATAGTAGAGCTTGATGTCGTTGGAGTTGACGTAGCGCATGATGTCCTTGTCCCAGCATTTGATGCCCTGGGACAAAGCCTTGATAGTGATGGAGTTGCGGGCCTCCGTCGTCAGATCATGGAACGCGAAGCCATGCCCTGTCCTCATACGGTATTCCGCCACGCCTCGCATCACGTTCTTGCGCAGTTCGTAGTTGCTGTTCAGGAAGATGTCGATCTTCATCATCAGCAGTGTTTCCGATGGGATGTATTTCGTTGGCTTCACCTGATTCTTCCGCTGGTAGTACTGCTTCTCGTGCTCCTTGCGGTAGGCATTTTCAAAAATCTTTGTCACCACATCGGGATATTTGCTATAGGCCAGCTTCATCAGCGTCTGACGGCGGGCGAAAGCCATGTCGAGTCCCGTCTCACGACAGTATTCCGCCAGACGGGTGATAATCAGCGTGTCGCTCTCTTCGCTATCGTCATCAGCGATAGCTGACACGTCGTCGTAGGCTTTGGTGAGGTTGTACTGGTAGATGAGACACTGTGCCTGGTAACGGTTACGGCCTGGCACGATGTCGTCCGGCAGGTCGCTCTTCGCCTGGATGGGTTTCAGGGCCTGTTCCAGGTCGGAGGTGTCGGTATAGAAGGGCTGTGCCATCGGGTCGTTGTAGAGGTCGGGGTCGGCACCGAGGTAGCAGGTGCGTTCCAAATGCGGCTCCAGTTTGTCGATGGTCACGCCGAGCTGGGCATTATACACCATGCGGGCCTTCTCATACAGATTCAGGTGGAACCGACGGATATCCTCTTCCTCCTCCGGCAGACCGCCTTTAAAGAGTTCTCCGCGACAGACGATTTTCACGCTGCGACCACTGGCTCCCACGAAGGCCAACAGCGTCTGCGGCATCATGGCAGCGCCCTGACGGATGGCGACGGCTTCGTCGTGACTCGTCAGGTTGTTCACCTCCAACAGCACCAGTCCCGTATAGGCCTTGCGGACCCGCTGCCGTTTGCGGTTCTCCATTTCCGACGCAAAACAGACGCGCGGCACCTTGTCGGTGAAGTTGCTGGCTCCCCACACGCTGCCGTCGTCCTGACGTTTGAGTTCCGTGTAAAGCGAGATGTTCATCACCTCCCGCACGGCATCATAGTATTCACACGACTGTATCAGTCGAATCACTTCGGAGAGCTCTGCTACTCTGAGTGTCTCCGTGTTACGATAGTTTTTGACGATAGTTACCTTATTCATATCCTTGATAGTATTTGCCTGCGAAGGTACGAAAAAATTTTCAAAATTCAAAATGAAAAGAGATAAAATAATGACTAACTATTCATCTTTTTCGATAATATGCTTATTATCAGCATATTAATAAATGAATAGTGCTTATGAATAGTGGTGCGACTATTCATCATTTTGCGTTTTCAGTCGAAAATCTGCAACTTTTGTTGCATTCAGTAAAAGTGTTACGCACTTGTAAAAACAGCGTAAACATATAGTCACAAAAATGGTGACATAATGTAATGCAGTCGATTATAAAGTGTTACGAATTGAATTACTATAGTGTAACTAACTAGTCTTCAATCGCTTAATGCTATATCTTACCATTAAAAGTGATATCTAAATGATTAAGAATGAATAGTTGGCAAATGAATCATAATACTATTCATTAAATAATTGACTAATAATAAGCAAATTATCTATTATAATGAATAAATGAATAGATAAATATGAAAATTTCGATGAGAAAATTTTGTAGTATCACAAATTATCACTAACTTTGCAAAAGAAACAAAAAAAACCATCCGAAAATGAAGAAAGAAGACAATACACCAAAGACGCGCGAACAACTATTCGCAGAAAAGGCAGACAAGAACTACGCCATCTGCCTCTCATCGTCATGTCCCTTGCGCCAACACTGCCTGCGCTGGCAGCTGCGTACCTTTACATCGAAAGACCGCCGCATCGCCGCCTGCGTCAACCTCAACAATCCTGCGATGCAGACCGAGACGTGTCCCATGTACCGCAACGACGAGCCAGTACGTATGCCCCTTGGCATCTCGAAGATGTACTACGACATGCCCCAGCGTATTGCCCATCCGCTGAAGCAGCACCTCATCCACCACTTCAACCGCAAACGCTACTACGAATACCATAGTGGTTACCGTCCCGTGCCGCCAGAGCACGAACAGTACATCCGTCAGGCTATCAGTACCTACGGCTGGACGTATCCCGTGGAGTTCAATGCCTACGTCGAGGACTATTTGTGGTAAAAAAAAAGTCTCGCATTTCTGCGAGACTTTATTAAAAAGGTCTCGCATTTCTGCGAGACTTTTTAGAAAAAGGTCTCGGACTCTCTCGAGCCCGAGACTTTCACATGTAAAGTTCTAAAAATTACCTTTAAGGTAAATGCCTTTATAAGGTTACTTACTTATTCACGAACTTCTTGCCATCCTGGATAACAAGACCCTTGTAGCTCTTATCAACCTTCTGACCGGCGATGTTGTAAATAGCACCAGTAGCCTTGTTGTCCTTAGTGGTTACGTTAGAGATACCAGAAGCCTCGAAGTAGGTAATATCACCGCCAACAACCTTGTAAGCGAAGTTCGTACCACCAGTAGCCTTGATCAGGTTCTCCATCGTCTTACCCTCTACATCGCTCTTCAGATACCACTTGAAGTTCTTGAGAGTATAGTCGTTAGCATCCTTGATTTCAGCCAAGTTGAATGCGATAGACTGTGCATCCTTACCAGCAGCTTCTGCAGGAATCGTGTAATCAGCAGAGAAGTGCTGCTCCTCAGTCGTGAAGTCAACGTTACCGATAGCTACATAGTGGATGTAAGCGCCTGGCATAGCATGAGTCTGTGTGCTGGAAGTAGCATCCTTGGTAGCTACATAGTCGAACTCAACAACTGTCTCTTCGCCTGCATCGAGAACACGGTTAGCAACAATGAAGAACTGGTTGTCCCAAGGCTGACCTGTACCACCTTCCTGCTCAGATTCGGTGTAGTCTCTCTCGAGAGCATTAACGATGCAAACGAACGGATTCTCCACGATGTCAATAGGATCAGCGGGCTTATCACCTTCAATCATCACGAAGTTCATCTGGCGTGCCTCGGTGTCAACCATTACCTGCCATACACCAGCTGCGGGGAGCTTAATCTTAGCAAGGCTGCCCTCTTCGTAGTCAATCCACTGGTCAGGATCGCCAGTAACAGTTGCCTTAGGCTTCAGTGTAGCGCCCTTGAATGAGCCATCATCACCGCGAACGGTTGAAATCATCAGCTCATTGACCCAAGAGCCCTGATTACCTTCTTCACCAACAACAGCCTTGTAAGCTTCCTCATCCTCGTCAAATACAAATTCAATAGCGTTGTCATAGTCATACTCCAAGCCAGTCTTTGTGTTAGAAGAAGCAACGAAGAGACCCTCGTCAAGCTTCATGCTCTGCCAAGAAATGTCATCGAAATAGAAATCAATAGCATCCTTGTCATTCTGGTTCAGCTGGAATGCGACAGACCAACCGCCATCCATATCACTCTCCCAAGAGAAAGTCTTTTCAAAGTCCTGCCACTCTTCTGTGAAGTTTACGTCACCGATAGCATGCCAGATGAGGTAGTTAGACGGATTCTGATAGTGAGTCTGAGTAGCTACTGTAACAGTCTTAGAAGCCTTGTAACGGAACTTAATCTTAACCTGCGTGCCAGCCTTCCAAGCCTTAGGAGACTCAATCCAGAACTGGTTGTCCCATGCAGAAGCATCACCCTCGGTGGTAGCAGCCTGACCATGAACAATGAAATAGTGGTTACCATCAGCTTCCTCGATTCTTGCGGGGAATGGATCCCAACCGCCATCGTCATTCAGATTGTAATCTTTCTCCTTACCCCATGCACAGATGAGATAGTTCTTAGACTCGTCGTTCCATTTCGTGTCAGCGAGATCACCCCAAGGTGTCTCAGCGTCACCCATCCAACCTTCAACAGGATTTGAACCTTCGATGATGACAGGCTGACCGTCCTTAGTAAGCCACTCTTGCCAGATCTTAGGTCTTGAAGGCTTCTGGAATTCATAAACTTTAATAGACTTCCACTCGATGGTAGCAGTAGAACCGCCTGGCTGTGCAACGAGGTTACAAGAGCTGCCAGCGATTCCGCTGTACTCCCATTCTACATCTGCCCATTCTGTACCGATAGCTATTGTAGCGCCGACCTGCTGGCCGTCACCCCAACCCCAACCCATGTTGACGTTGACATTAACAGCTTCTGAAGCCTTCACCGTGGCAACAATTCTGTATCTGCCATCAATGACCGTTGGGATACCATCAGCAACAAAATACTGATGCCAAGCCGGCTCAGCTAATTGAATCTTCTTGTAAACAGTACCACCCTGTGTCGTAACTTCACCGATGACGTTGTCTTCAGGTGTAACGTCTGCCTCGGTTTTGTAAGCGTACATAGCACCAAAGTCGGTCATGATACCATCAAACCACTCTGGTACATAACCCATTACATAGAATGGGAAACCATTGTAAGAGGAATAGTCTATTGAATAGACTTCCGCCCAATTCTGCGCCTTTGCCCCCATGAAACATGTCAAGAGAGCAACAAGAGTAATTAGTTTCTTCATAATAGAAATAAAATTAGTTAATAAATAAAGAATTAAAAAATAAAAATAGAGTTCATTTACTTTCCACTGAGTGCTTTACAGAATGCCTCGTATGTAGAGGTGCGCACCCAATCCTTAGTTTTGCTGTCAATAGCCCACAAGCCTACAGGATCGTTCGTATCAGCCATGTTCAGCTTACAGATACCAGCCTGCTTGTCGTTAGGAATCTTTTCCATATAGCTCTTGATGACATCAGCATAATAGTTAGCAAGATTCTGACGCTGCTCAGTCGTGATTTCCTTTGCAGCCACGTAATTGCCTTCTGCATTCACATACTTGATGTCGAAGTTGGAGATGCGGATGAGTTTGCCTGTCTTGGCAAGCTTGTCGAGCAGATTGTCAAGAGTGGTCTTGTTGGCAGTCTGCGTTGCTGCATCCTCGCTATAGACAAGCGTCAACTTGGCATTGATACCATCAATCTTGGCACCCTTTGCATCCCAAATGCTAATCCAGCTTTTAAGACTCTCCAGTTTCTTATCCTCTTCGAGACCTATTTCACTGATAAAGAACTTCAGTAACGAAGGATCGCCACCATGCTCTTCGTATGCTTCTCTTGCAGACTTCGATACAACAGGAGCATAGTTGTCACTACCCAGAACGTCCTGCCAGTAAATCTTCTCTGTAGAATGCTTGAGGTCGTACAGACCACTCTCCAATTCAGCCTTTGAGTCGATAGGCTCGTCAATGAGGTCGAACAACTTGATGCGTCCAGCATTGATATCCATCAGCTTGTCGCACCATGTGTTGACGGCATAGCGAATGGTATCTGCCAACTCCTGTTCTGTCTGCGGACGATGGTTGTCAGGATAGTAGCCTACCTGTACCTTTTGAATATAGATAACAGCAGAACGGGTATTCTCAATTCTGAGATAGCCATCTATTTCACCCTCAGCACTTTGGGCCTCAATCACCACCTTTGTCCATTTACCTGGCTTCAGCGTAAACTTACCATCAGTGGGACCGTCCACCTTTGTGCCAGAGAAGGTCACATTGTAAGATGCATCCTTGTCGGTCTTTGCCCAGAATGTCGTGGTATAAGTAGCTTTCGGATCTACTTCGAAACCTTCAACGATACGAACATTAGCCTGCGTTCCCACTTGAAGGGTGTTCTGATCGTCATATTTCACAATAGAAGCCTTACCCTTCTCAACAGTACCGTGGAATTCCGTCGAGTCATTATAGTTGACAGACTTTCCTTCCACATATTCAACAGGAATCTCAATAGGTGCTGTGAGCATAGCCAGCCAATCGTCTGCCTGATTGCTATTGGCAAAAAGCGGACTGCCATAAACATCATAACCTATTTCTTCCACATGGGCAAGCAGGTCACTCATGTCCAGGAAGTTCATCACACCTTTGGAATTGATGATACTACCAGCCATCAGAGTAGTACCGAAAGTCACATTGTCGAAATTGGTAACAGCTGCAGCATGTGCCAGTTCCTGCATGTTAAAATCGGACACCTTCAGCTGTGCACCAAGCGACATATTCGGATATGTGACCCTGTCGATATAAGATTTCACAGGAGCCAAATCCTTATACGGCTCCACATAAGACGGGTCTGGATCAGCCTTGAAATTATCTGTCACATTGTAATCAGCGCACGACACAGCCAGAGTTCCTGCTGCCAACACTAAGAGACTATTTCTAAAAAAAGTATTCATATTATTACCCTCCTATGATTATTTGACGTATTTAGGCTCGAAGAATTCTCTCTTGTTTGACTCACGAGTCTGAACAACAAGGGTATCAGCGGTAGATACCTGAATATCCTTGTCATTGAACTGTACTTCGTATGCCAGACGGAGGATGTCACGCTGAACAAGCTCACCTTCGTTACTACCCCACTGGTAGTCCTTGTACTCCTGTCGTTCAGTTCCCTTGGTGATGAATTCGCCGGAACCGGAAGCGGTGACATTCTCATCGTCGGTGGAAATCGTACACTGATCGCCATTGAACGTGAGAATGAGGTTACAGCGGATAGAAGCGCCAGAAGTCTTGAACGACACAGGGAAAATAGCCTGCGCCATGTTCTTGGTCTTGATAGAACATATCTCATCGTTCTGGTTTACAGGGTTCTCCTTGTAATGTTCGAGGTCCGTATTGACCAATGTGGTATCCTTACGCACAACGATTGTAGTCGTTCCCTTTTCAGTCACTTTGTCAACACCACGGCGGATATACTTTCCCTGCCAGGGGTTCATATACTTCACGCAGTAAAGCACATAGTCCTTTGCAAGGATACTCCACTCTTCCGTATTTGTGCGGGACGGATTATAACCTTCAAGTGGCGTACCCGTAAGAATACGGTCAATACCTGTCACATTGGTCATCCTCAGAGGAATGACATAAGTCGTCTCCATCGTTTTATCATTGCTGAAGAACTTGTCGGTAAACTTCACCTCTACATAGCCACGAGGCTCGCCATTGTATTTAATGACACTGTTAGCCAACTCGTCGTAGTTATAACAGTCATGTGGCAAAGGAAGCACACGAACGTATGGGTTACCACCTTCATCAGGGAACCAAAGACTGTCACAAAGGGTCTCGTCAACTATAATGTCTACCGTAGCGTCACGTCCGCCATAGGCACCACCCATGGTAGACCAAATGCGGCACTTGTGCTCGTTGTCGAGCGTGTTGTCGTAAATGTCGTTACCAAGCACGAGTGTACGCACCGGATACTGATAGGCGAAGTAGGCTGTTGTACCTCCTTCATAGTCTGGGAAATCCTTGTCTGCATTATAACAGGATGCAAACGTGAGCGAAAATACTCCCAAAGCTACTCCGTAAATATATTTTTTAAGTTTCATCATAATAACTTAACTTTTAACTCTTAACTCTTAACTCATTATTTCCATCCCTTGTTTTGCTTGAGGTTACTCCACTTCAGCACCTCACTCTTAGGAAGGGGTCCGTAGTACTGATACTTTTCGTCGTAGGCACGAGGCTCAACTTCGATGACGGTATATTTTAGCTCACCGGTTTCATCGTTGCGGTCAATCTGCATACCCTTAATAGATTCATTGAGCGGCATCAGCCAACGGCGGAGATCCCAGAAGCGCTTGTTCTCGAAGCAGAGCTCAATACGACGCTCGTTACGAATCAAGTCACGCATCTTAGCCTGATCCTTAGCGCATTCTTCCAAATACACATCACCTTCCGGGAGCGGTTGTCCAATCTCGTCAGTTGCAAGTCCTGCACGCATACGGATGGCTTTGATGACATCGTAAGCATTGATGCCATAGCCTCCCTCAGCAGGTCCATGACCCATCGGTCCCCAAGCATCGTTGGCAGCTTCAGCGTATGCCAAGAAGATTTCCGTGTAACGAATACGAGCATAGATGTGTTGCTGATCAATCGCAGAACCACTTGCTGCTGGACTTACATCATCACGAAGGAGCTTCCTCAAGTAATAGCCGGTACGCGTAGAAGTACTCGTGTTGTTGAGGTTGTCAAACGTCTCATTATTTGAGTTTGGATAGGTACCTGAAATGATTTCAGCTTTCGTAGACTTGATTTTTACGCCATTATAAACGATGTAGTGTGTAAGACGCGGATCGCGGTTAGCGTATGGATCTTGCGGATTATAACCAGACTTAGGATCAGTGATTGGAAGACCGTTGCGCATGGGGAAAGCATCCACAAGATTCTGTGAAGGATTGATACGGCCATTGCCATACAACGTTGGCGGGAAATGCTGATCCTCCTGAGCCGTGTTCTTATGACGGTCTTCGCGCCAAAGGATTTCCTGCATCTCTCCACCATTGGGTTCGAGCTTGGGTATATTCTTATACCAGATGTTGCCATCATTGTCGAATCCTCCTTCCAATCCGCCAATGCGCCAGAGCACATTGGCACAAAGCCCGGCTGCCTCAGCAGATGTCACGCCACTTTGATCACGGAAAGCAGGACTAGCAGCGAGCAGTGCAGCCTGAGCCTTAATAGCCTCAGCAATCTTAGCAGACATGAGGTTTCTTGCCTTGGTGCCTAAAACAAGGTTGTAATTAGAGGAGTTGGCACCAAGCACCTTATACTTTTCAGGAATCTCATCATCACTGTCGATGTCGACATAATCAAATGGGAGCAGTGCCATAGCACTGTCACAGTCAGCGAAAATCTGCTGGATACAGTCGGCAAAAGTAGCACGTGGCTGGTTGAAGTCAGAGCTACCGTCCTCGGGAGTTGTCAACAAGGGGACACCATAGAGCTTACCATCGTCTGCATAGCCACCATGAGCCATCAGCAAATAGTAATAGAGAAGGGCACGCAAGCCAAATGCTTCGCCTTTCAAGCGGTCGACGAACATCTGCTGCTTGGATAATGAACTGAGGGCCCACTTCGTCTTTTCTACAATAGTCAGGAACTCGTTGATATACTGGATACCATCCTTACAATTATCCCACTGAGACATTGGATTGTTGTCAGCAGCCCATGTACCAGTAGCCATCAGCGTATAATTGTAATTCTTCTGGTTGGTAACAGCATCATCCGTAGCGACATCCGTCCAATTGCCTTCAACATTCGTGATGTAAGGTAGACGGTCGTAGCCGTATATCAGCAGACCATGGGCATACTTAGACTCCTCAGGAAAGTCTTCCAGCTGTCGGTTGTTTTCCTTTGCCGGCTCAAACATGTCATCGCAAGATGCGAAGAGGCATGCTGAAAGTGGGAGGAGTAAAGCGAATACCCCTACAGCCACCTTATTATATATCTTGGTAATCATAATTATTAATTTCTAATTTCTAATTCATAATTTAGAGAGTTACCTTAACACCGAGATTATAGAAACGAGTCTGCGGTGCATAGCCAACGGCTGTCTCCATCAACTTGCGATTCTTGGAAATCGTCAAGAGGTCGTTTCCGTTCACATAAATAGAAAGAGCATTTACCCACTTGCCTTCAAACCATTCCGACGGGAAGTCGTAAGTCAACTGTATCTTACGGAGATTGAAACGGTCAGTGCTGTACATCCAGAATGTGGAGTTCGCAGCATTGTTGTTCGAGCTTGACGCCGTCAGACGCGGATGTGTGGCGTTGGGGTTAACAAATCCATTGATAGCGCCATTGTCACCATAGGTGTACTGTATACGGTCACGTGCAAAGACAGAATACTTGTTATCGCCCCACGCATAATAATAATTATTATTCTTCATAGCGTATGCACCGAATTGACCATTACCCAGTACAAAAAGCGTCCAGTTCTTATACTTGAGCGTGAGGTTCACACCAATGTTCCAAGGAGAACCGATGCTACCCAAGCCAGAAACCGTGGGATTACCGTTGTTGTCCAGAACGGTAATGTTACCCGACTTGCCAAGAACCACCAAGTCCTTGTTGTTGATGTCGCCGTCACCATTGACATCTTCATACTTCAAGTCACCAGGCATGATAGTACCACCCAACTTGGACGATGGGATACCTTCCTTCAAAGTGTACTTGCCGGTCTCTGCATTATAGTTAAAGTCACTGGGTTCATAGAATCCTACACAATTGTAACCCCAAAGTGCATCAAGATACTGACCCTCCGTGTACTTGTGAGTTGCCGTAGGATCTATGATTTCATCGTACTTCTTCCACTTGGTGGTGATATAGGTTCCTACAACGCCAAGCTGTGCGTAAACCTTACCAAACTGTTTCTGGGCGGTAATGCTGAAGTCAAGACCTTTACGGTTCTGGATGTTATTGTTCATGGCCGGTGCAAACTTGCTTTGGCCGAGACCACTCTGCAAATATGAAGGGAAAGACGTCGGATTCAGGATGATATAACCATCCATATCCGTATTGAAATAGGTCAGTTCAGCGTTAATCAGCTTCTTGAAGAACGAACCACGCAGGGTGAAAGACCATTCCTTGCGATGGATGAAGTCAAGGGATGGGTTGCTACCTGCCTGCGAGAAAGTACGGTCTGCAGAAGTACCTTCATTCCAACTGAAACCACTACCGGCAGTACCCCATGTGGCATCGTAAAGATAGTAGTATTTTTCACCCATATAGACATCAATATCCTCGTTCAGATTGCTATAGGAAGCACTGATCATCAGATCGTCGACGAAGCTGTCCTTCATGAAATTTTCCTTGGCAATGTTCCAACCAATGGTGAACGAAGGCGAGATGGCTTCGCGATGCCCCTCGGCCAGACGAGCTGAATGTACGCCGGCGAGAGATATCTCGGCAAAATAACGACTCATATAGTCGTAACCGGCCTGAAGAGCAAGGTTGGCATTGGCATAGCGATGGTATTCACCACTGCGCGTAGTCGTAAACATGTTTGCGAGCAGCATACCCGTCACATGATGCTTGCCAGCAAAGGTGTGGTCGTAGTCGAAATGGCCATTCCAGCTGATAGTCTGTCGATAGGATGAATTTGACATGGCCATGTGGCCAGTAACAATTTCATCATTCTGCTGGAAAAGACCTACAATAGCGTCCTTACCGTTATAGTTACTCCATCCATATGTATTAGTACCTAATTCAGGAATAAACACTGCATACTTGTTATTGTATGAAAGGTCGTACTTAGCAGCATAGTCAATAGAGAACACCGTCTTGAATGTCAAACCCTTTACGAAATTATTCATATCATAATTAAGACCGGCATCGAACTGGAACTGACGACTAACACCTTGTGTTTCGCCACCGAAATAACAATCAGCAATAGCATTGGTCTGGGTAGCTTTTGAACCACCTGGGAAATATTTACCATCAAGCAAGTTCAGCGACTTATCAAGGATGGCAAGGGCCTTAGTGGCATTCGGGTCAATCATATCAATAGGAATCAGCGGAGCAGCACCTTCCGGATAATTCGGGCGCATCGTAGATGCATCACCCCAGAAGTTACCCTTGTTGCTGTGAGCATTGTAGAAGGTAGCACTGGCATTGGCAAAACCGGTGATAACCTTATTTATAACAAGGTCTACATTACCACGGACGCTGAAACGGTCGGTGTAGTTATCCTTTGCCGGACCGAAGTTGATGAGATCCTCAAAGCGATAGTAGTTGATGTTCGTGTAGAAGTGAGCACGCGTACCACCACCCTGAATCTCCAACGTAGCGTCAGAACGATTATATACTTTACGTACATATTCGTCTGAATAGTAGTTGACATTAGGATAACGGTAAGGATTAACACCAGAAGCATAATTGTAAATGTCCTGCTGGGAGAACTTTGGCGTGTAAGCATTGCCAAGAGCACGGGCATCGTTACCGGCGGCTTCGTTGTAGAGGGTCATGTACTCTGCTGAACCCAGATACTCAGGGAATTCCTTGGCCACATGGAAACCAGTATTGGCGTTAGCGGTAATCTGAAGACCGTCCACCTTGCCACGCTTGGTGGTAATCAAGATAACACCCTTAGCAGCCTTGGCACCATAGAGTATGACAGCCTGAGCACCTTTTAAGAATGTAACCTGCTCTATTTCAGAAGGGAGCACGTTGTTCGACGGACGCTTGATACCATCGATAATAACGACTGGCAAGTTGCTGTTGTCGTTATTGTCGAGACGTTCATTGTCCATACCCCAAAGGTTGTTGCCATTCCATCCGCTAACAAGCGCATACATGTCTTCCAGACTACTCGTTGTATAGTCTTTCTTTGACAGTTCTTCCATATCAACGTAGGAGACACCTCCGAGGAGCTGGTCAGGATCCTTGTCGCGGAAAGCAACATGAACTTTCTTTTTTGCCACGGTAGAATCTGCGCTGGCAACGTCGTCATCGGCCTGTGCATTGACCGTCAACGGCGAGGCGACCAACATGGCAAAGAGAAATATATTTGTTTTAAAATTCTTCATAATCATTATTACTTTTATAGCGGTAGCAAATTTTTCACTTTTCACTATTCACTTTTCACTTATTACCATCCTGGGTTTTGGGCAAATCCTGGGTACAGATAGATGTCCTTGTCAGGAAGCGGGAACCAATAGTGCTTAGAGTCAAAATGACGGGTGATAAGTTCCTTCTTTACGAAGTTACCAACCTTAGCATCCTTAGGATCGTGATCCTTAAACCAAGAATCTGCTTCCAAACGCTCAAACTCATGAGAGTATTTCGACGTGTAAGGAGCCTCTGTCAGGAGCAGCCAACGCTGCAGGTCAGTCCAGCGGAAACCTTCGAAGGAAAGCTCCACGGTACGCTCACGGCGAACTTCATCCATGAAGAACTTCGGAGTTGTCAGGAACTTTGCTGGTATATGCTCCATCGGATAATCGTCTGTGTTGACACGGTCACGAAGTGCGTTGATGGCATCAACAGCAGTATAAGAGTTACAATAAGTCTTATCACTCTTAAAGACGTTGATATCATTATTTGCATAAGCGATGGCAGCCATTGCCTCAGCATACATCAGATAGATGTCAGCCAAGCGCATGTAAGGAAGATAGCTTTGGAAGGCATGATCCCAATCGTACCATCTGTCACCTTCGTTACACTGGTGAGGAACCAGTTTCTGGATAAAATAGCCCGTACTGCTACCATGGTCGATTTCACGCTCTGCACCACCCGTATAAAGAGGACAATATTCAAGTGCCTTCTGTGCGGCAGACAAACCATCAGTCTGGAGCACATAGTGGAAACCATCGAACACGATATCATGATAGAATCGTGGGTCGCGATCCTTATAAGGATGCTCAGGATCCCAACCGGACTCCTTATTCAGTACATAGACACCATTCTCTACGAGATAGATAGGCTGTCCGTTGGCCATACCGTACTGGTCGATGAGATTTCCCGTCGGGTGGTGGATGATGTTATCATGATCCACGAGACCTGCTACCTTCGGGCCAAAAATCTTGGCGCAGTTCCAGTTGGCAGAGTTTACACCGGGGTAGGCACCGCGGAAGATGGCCTCGCAAGTGCCAGGCATATTCCAGTTCTGCTTCTCAGTCCAGAAGATGTCAGAATAGCACGTCTCAGCATTTTCGTCACGCGTTTGATCGTACATACTGGAATACTTATACTGTGCAAGCTGATACTTTACAGTACCCTTTTTAACCAAGTCAAGCGCCTTACCTAAGGCCTCAGCAGCCAGCTTACAATACTTAATATCGTAATCGTAGGTCTTGCCATTGGAGCTGGCACCTAACAGCTGGGCAACAGCACCGTCCTTGGTCTTCTCAAACTCCTTCATGAGCGGAGAGCCGGCATGGAGGTAGCACTTACCCAAGTAGCAGAGTGCCATGAACTTGTTGACTCGCAGATCGTTCTTTCCGGAGGTCTGCATACCAGCGAGTGTCTCGTCCCAGTCGAAAGGAAGAAGATCGTAGGCTCTTTCGAAATCTTCTGCACAACGGTCAGCACACTCCTGGAAAGAAAGTCGGGGGAGTTCGGGGATGGCGTCAGACTCAAAAGCTTCGTCAATGTAGGGAAGCCCACCAAAGTAGCACATCAGTTCGAAGTGCCACCATGCACGGAAGAAATACATCTGTCCGAGCAACAGGTCGCGTTCTTCATCAGTACCGACAAGGGACTTGATATTCGCAATACCCATGTTACACTTACGGATGGAGTACCAAGAATTTCTCCAAAGTGAATTTCTGTCACCATTCAGCCAGCACTGGGTGTTGGTCCACCAGTTACGGTAGTTGCCCAGATCCACCTGGTGATCCATGTGTGCATAACCCTCTGGGTTGTGGACAGCGTCATCACCAAAATTCCATGCGGTACAATAGTTAATCTTCTCCTTATCAGGAATGAGGTTGTAGATTTCCTCGATATATCCCTGGAAGTTGCGGAAGTTCTTGAAGGCCTCATCCTCCTGCACGATAGACTCAGGATCCTTGTCGAGCCAGTCCTTGCAGGACGTGAAGGAAGCAACTCCTGCCAGCAAGAGCAGCGATCCACACAAAAGGGATTTGATGTTATTATAATATTTCATAATGTACGCGATTAAATATAAAGCTTAAATCCGAAGTTGTAACGTCTAACTGTTGGGTAAGCACCACCGCCACCACTGAATCCGTAGTTACTCTCACGGTCGTCAGGCATTTTTGTAATCAGGAAGAGGTTGTTACCATTGAGGTAAATCTTCAGACTTGAGAAACCAAGTTTCTTAATCCAACCCTTCGTCCAAGTGTAGGCAACCTCTACGTTCTTCAAACGGAAATAAGAACCATCGTAGAGGAACTGGGTACCATCGTTGTAGGATACCTGAGTGACGAAGCGTGGTACGACTACGTCGCCCGTTCCGTCTACCGGATTCCACCAAGTACCATTATCATATACTGTCAGCAACTTATTATTGAAAGAAGTAAGACCTACGTCACGGGTAACGCCTGTTACACCATAGAGCTGAGCAAAACAGCTCCAGCCTTTCCACTCCCAACCAATGGTAGCATTGTAGGTGTGTTCCGGAGTGCCTGTGTAGCCGTAAGGAGCCTGGTCGTTTGTCTCGTCCACCTTACCATCACCGTTGAAGTCAACGATGTAGTGGTCACCGATGAGTACCTGGCTGTCGTCCTTTTCACGCTCTGGCGTACTATAAAGTTCGTCATAGGTACCAATAAAGCCGTTGTCAATAAACGAGGTGTACTGTCGCTGGGAATAACCTTCCGCCTTACGGTAACTTGGAATCAAAGCGGGGTCATCCTTTTCAATAATTTCATTATGTGCGTAGGTGTAGTTACAATTGGCCCAGAATCGCATGCCATTCTTCAACACCTTATTGAAACGAATCTCAAACTCGAAACCGATGTTCTTCATCCTACCCTTATTAATATCAGGGGTCATAGCGGCACCATAGTATGAAGGCACAGAACGGTTGTTACCAGAGATGTAGATATCCTTACGGTCATCACGGAACCAGTCGAAGCTACCTGCGAACATACCATGTAGGAAAGCATAATCGAAACCGAGGTCTTTCTTCAGCACTGTTGCCCAACGAAGGTCTGGAGCAGCAACGGTAGCCTCCTTATAACCTACGAATGGACTGGCTGAACCATCGATTGCCATATTGAAACCATTACCGCCATTCAAGACTTCCCAACCAGTCAGGTAAGCCCAACGGGCACCGGCGTTATCATCACCGATTTCACCGATAGATCCGCGGATCTTGAACATATCAACAATGCCCTTATCCTTCAGCTTCTTCATGAATTTCTCTTCAGACATCATCCACCCCACAGCTCCTGAGCAGAAGAATGCAAAGCGGTTGGAGGGAGAGAACTTCTGTGAACCGTTGTAAGCACCGTTGAACTCGCCGAAATACTTGCTCTTATAATCGTAAGTAGTACGGAACACCCAGTCCTCACGACGCCACTCGAGGTCAGCATTAGAGGCATTGATACGACGTTTCCAGTTTCCCATGGCCGTAATGTTGTGGTCACCGAACTGACGACCCCAGAAAAGCTGGATTGACATTTCCGTTGCACGGTAGGTATCACTTACACTACCTGCTTCCGTTGTCCAGTCGCGGCTCTCATAGAAGTCAAAACCTGTAGTTGGAGTAATGTTGGTCTCATATAAGATCTGACCATCCTCAGGGAGCATGTAAGCTTTCTTCGTGGTATGCAAGTCAGAAATACCACGGCTACCCTCGTTGAACTGGTTATCCCAAGAGATGGTACCGCGTGCCACGAGACCTTTAGTGATGAAGTCAAGATTCTGCTCCAAAGCGAAGTCAGTAAATACGCGTGTAATGGTTCTCAACTCATAACCAGACGTAGCCACACTCATCGGAGAGTTCTCGATGTTGGAAACAAGCGGATAGTAACCCCACGAGTAATCAGAGAACTGCACAGGGAAGAGGTTGGGCGCCATACCATAGGCACCTGCCCATTTCTGCTGCTGGAAGAACTCACCATTATTACCATAATAATAACGTGGAGTCTTCTGCTGTGCATTAGAACCTGCCAGATTGACCTTGAACTGTGTAGTTTTCGTAATCTGGAAGTCCAAATTTGAACGTACATTCAAACGATTATAGGTATAACCGCCTTCATAACCCTGGTGGTTATCCCAAACCTTAGTCATATCACCTTCGTTCTGGTAGTCGAATGCCACGAAATACTTCACGGCCTTTGTACCACCAGAGAAATTGATGTTCGTGTTATAAGACAAGGCAAAATCCTTGAACATCTCTTCTTGCCAGTCAACGTTTGGATAGCGTTCTGCCTGGCTGTAGTCGCCGAGGTAGTTGCCATGAGCATCATATTGCGCCTTGACCGTATGATCCTGATTGCGGAAATTGTTGATGAAGGTCTGTGGACGATAGTAAGTCCAAGACTCGTCACCGCCAATGGCAATCTCATGTTCAAGAGCCTGATTGCGGTACATATAGCCGTCGTAAGAGTCATACTTACGAGGGAGCTTTGACACGGCCTTCAACGTAGCATTGAAACCGATATCAATTCTTGCCTTACCTTCCACACCACGCTTCGTGGTAATCAGAATAACGCCGTTAGCACCTTCCACACCATAGACGGCGGTAGCAGATGCGTCCTTTAATACTGAGACGGTTGCGACTGATGTCACATCGACGGACTTGATTTCACGTTTGACACCATCGACGAGAATCAGAGGCTGAGCATCCTGGTTCCAAGCTGCAGCACCACGAATGTAGATTCGCGGGTCTTCTTCACCGGGCTGACCGGTAGAAGCAATGGTTGCAATACCCGGAAGGTTACCAGTAAGAGCCGCACTGACACTACCGATACCCGCTGCTCGTTCTAGAACTTCACCTGTTGTCTGAGTGATGGCACCCACCACTGAGGCCTTCTTCTGTTGGCCATAGCCAACTACTACGACTTCTTCCAACTGGGTGTCGTCCAGTAGCGTTACGTTGAACGAACGCTGTTTACCGATCTTAACTTCCTTGGTGGTCATACCCACATAGGAGATCACCAGTACCGTCTGTTCCGACGGCACCTTCAGTTCGAAGTTACCATCGAAATCAGTCACCGTACCTGTGGAAGTTTTACCTTTCACCACTACCGAAGCACCTATCAAGGCATCTCCGGCACCGTCTGTGACTGTACCCTTTACCGTGATGCCAGTTTGAGCCTGCATGGTGGTGCAGAATGCCATCAGCATCAGGATGGTTGGAAGAGTCTGTCTAATCAATTGCTTTAGATTCTTCATTTTGACAGATTTTGATTCATATTATGTTTTTGTTAGTTAAAATCATGAATTTCGGTGCAAAGATACGCTTATTCTTTCGAATAACGTTTGTAGGATGTAACACGGTTTTTGCCATTTGTAACATTTCTTAAATATCTTTGATTTATCAGTGTTTTTTGTTACTTTTAGCTTTCCGTTTTAACATTCTTCGCGTACCTTATTATATATATAAGAGCCAAGGAGCTAAGACGTTGTCCGTTTAGAACCCATCCTGACCTCTGGGGCTAAAAAAAGGAGGGCGATTCGCATCGGCCTCCAATTGATTTTACATACCAAAACTACTAACTCTTAGTAACTATTATAAGTCTTAACTTAAAAATAAAGCGATTTGAAAAAGAATTTCTAGTGCAAAATTACACAAAATTCACAACAAAGACTTTGCAATTTGTAACACGGATTTTAGAATTTGTCGGTTCTGGTTTTCGAAATTACAGCCTGCAAGCATTTTGTTACATTATAAAAACTCCTTATGATACCACGAAACAAAATAATGCTTAACTTTGCAATCGAAACTCAAACTAACAACAAAATAATGATTATGAAAAAGTTATTGACAGTATTGTTTTGCCTGTGTGCATTAGGCGCACACGCGCAGGATCCTAATTTTTACATCTTCCTCTGCTTCGGACAGTCGAACATGGAAGGTGCTGCACGTCCTGAAGCCCAAGACTTGAAGAGTCCCGGACCACGATTCCTGTGGATGCCGGCAGTAGACTACCCCGCTACAGAGACACTTCCCGCCCGGAAGATGGGTGAGTGGTATGAGGCCATTCCCCCACTCTGCCGTCCGAATACGGGTTTGACGCCAGCCGACTGGTTCGGTCGTACACTCGTGGCATCGCTGCCCGAAAACATCAAGATTGGCGTGATTCATGTCGCCATCGGCGGTATCGATATCAAGGGATTCTTACCAGACAGCATCGACAATTACGTGAAGACAAAAGCTCCGAACTGGATGAAGGGTATGCTGGCTGCCTACGACAACAATCCCTACCAGCGTCTGGTCACACTGGCCAAGAAAGCACAAAAGGACGGTGTCATCAAGGGTATCCTCATGCATCAGGGTGAGACGAACACCGGCGACCCGAAGTGGGCAGGCATGGTGAAACAGGTGTACGACAATCTCTGTGGTGACCTGCAACTGAAGCCTGAAGAGGTGAACCTTTATGCCGGAAACATCGTACAGGCTGGCGGCAAAGGTGTATGCATCGGTTGTAAGAAGCAGATTGACGAACTACCCCTGACGCTGCATACCTCACAGGTCATTTCTTCCGACGATTGCACCAATGGTCCTGACCGCCTGCATTTCGATGCTGCCGGCTATCGCGAGCTCGGTTGCCGTTATGGTGAGGCCGTAGCACGATTCTTAGGTTACGAGCCCAAACGTCCGTACATCGATATGCCCAAGCGTATCGAGGTTCCCGAAGATGCCGTCACTGCCGAGACTGCCATTCCTGGCAATGAGTTCCCGAAGATTGACAAGGAGCGCCGTGCCTATTTCCGCATCAATGCCCCGCAGGCCCGCAAGGTCGTTGTCGACATTTGCAGCAAGAAATATGACATGCAGCCCGACGGCAAGGGTGGTTTTATGGCCGTCACCGACCCCCTGCCCGTAGGATTCCACTATTATTTCATGAATATCGACGGCGTGAACTTCGTCGATCCCGCCTCTGAGACCTTCTTCGGCTGCAACCGCGAGTCAGGCGGTCTTGAGGTACCCGAAGGTCCTGAGGGTGACTACTACCGTCCACAGGTGGGCATTCCCCACGGACAGGTGCGCAGCATCTACTACCACAGTCCCAACTCGAAGTTCGGTGAGTGGCGCCATGCCTTGGTCTACACACCTGCTGAGTACGAACTGGCCAAGAACGCCAAGAAACGCTATCCTGTGCTCTACCTGCAGCATGGCATGGGCGAAGGTGAGACCAGCTGGGCTATTCAGGGCAAGATGCAGCACATCATGGATAATGCCATTGCCAGCGGCGAGGCTGTGCCAATGCTCGTCGTCATGGAGAGCGGTGATATCAAGCAACCCTTCGGTGGCGGCAATAACCAGGCAGGCCGTTCGGAATATGGCGCAACCTTCTATCCTGTTCTGTTGAACGACCTCATTCCTTATATCGACGCTAACTTCCGCACAAAGACCGACCGCGAGAACCGCGCTATGGCTGGACTGAGCTGGGGTGGTCACCAGACCTTCGACGTCGTGCTTCAGAACCTCGACAAGTTCGCTTGGCTCGGCACATTCAGCGGCGCCATCTTCGGTCTCGACGTGAAGACCGCCTACAATGGTGTCTTTGCCAATGCCGACGAGTTCAACAAGAAAATTCACTACATGTACATGAATTGGGGTTCTGAGGACTTCATCAAGAGCGGCGACATCGTGAAACAACTCCGTGAGCTGGGCATCAAGGTCGACAGCAGCGAGTCTGCCGGTACCGCCCATGAGTTCCTTACCTGGCGCCGCGGTCTCCATGAGTTCATCCCGCATCTCTTCAAGAAATAAGGTATCAGAAACATGAAAACGTATTTTCGTTATATCTTACTTGCAGTACTCGCCTGCTGCAACATCACCGTCTTTGCCGATACTGACGAGGAGGTGGAAAAGGAAGACAATGATTTTTATGGGACGACACCATATATTGAGCTGAAAGACATGCCCGACCTATACTCGTGTATGCCTGCACCTCCGGCCTACGACAGTCCTGAATTTGCCAATGACATGGTACGCTTCTGCTGGGGTAAAGTGGAGCGTTTAGACTCCATCCGCGTGGCTATTGCTATTGCCGACGCTGAGTGGAATGATTTGGAGAAAGTGTACGCCAACTGGAAGGATGCCTTCGGACTGGAGGTGACCAAGGAGGGTACACCACATATTTATGCATTGCTGAACAAGAGTCTACGCACCACCGACCCCACACGTCGCCACGTCAAGGGAATGTACGCTCGCCAACGTCCTTTCGAATGTTTCAACGACAGTATGCCATCGCACGAGGAAGACGATCTGCGCGGCGAAGGCAGCTACCCGTCAGGGCATTCCCTGCGCGGATGGACCATTACGCTGCTTATGGCACAGATAGCGCCCTCGCGGGCTTGTGAGATTTACAAGCGTGGTATAGACTACGGTCTGAGCCGTGTCATCGTAGGAGCACACTGGCAGAGCGACGTTGACAACAGTCGCGCTGCTGCCAGCCTGCTGTTCAGCGTGTTGCAAAACTGTCCAGAATTCCAGATGATGCTGAAAAAGGCTCAACAGGAGTATCAAGAGAAAAAATAAAAAATCCTAAAGAGAATACGGTATTTCAAGTTTTTTTTGTATTTTTGCAGGCAGTATTATTCTTTGCTATGTCATAAAAATGAAATTACACTTATTTAGACTATTAGTATTGCTGGCGTGGCCAT
>Ga0310690_10003643_pt1 | contig 22837 bp, 30 predicted proteins | sample AusTroGonzalo_MG_2_FD_207661 | JGI IMG/M metagenome (GOLD analysis project Ga0310690, IMG submission 207661) | Bovine rumen microbial communities from tropical cattle in Woodstock, Queensland, Australia - Gonzalo_04 (v2) (version 2) | ecosystem: Host-associated > Mammals > Digestive system >... | reverse complement strand
ATATTATTTGGGTGGAGAAGGAGTATTATCTGTTTCTTCTTCTAATTGTAATTATATTAAAGCATTAATTAAATTTAATATAGAAAATTTAACAGGTTTTTCTGGAGCTAATATATTTTCTTTTTTTACTGGAACTATTTATGAAAATAAAATAAAACCCTATTGTTTATTAAAAGATTTACTTGATAATGAACAATATACAATAGAAGAAATTAAAAAATATTTATATAATTTTAATTTTATTCCAACAGAAGAAGATATTGAAAATATAAACAATGGTATTTATTGGATTAATAATATTATAATAAAAATGTTTGATATAGAAATTTTTACAAAATTATTTCCTCTTTTTTATTAATTTAAAAAATCTTTTTTGATTTTTATAAAAAATTATATTATAATATATATGTAAGATAAAAAAAGGAGTAATTTTTATGTTTGATGATTTTGATACTCAAATTCAGGTAGAGGAATTAACTCTTGAAAATTGGTCATATCATTATGAGGAGGAGTTATGAAATTTACAAAGCCCCTTTCTGTTGAGGAGTTAATCAACGAACTTCAAAAGTATCCAAAAGATGCTCAAGTGTGGTTTTATAATAATGATGACCGATACTTTTTAGATCACGGAAATATTTGTATTTTAGATGAAAAAAATATAGGCATTTCTAGTTTTCCTTTTTCCAAAGAAAGTTTCTGGAAAAAATAATCTTTTTTGATTTTTATAAAAAATTATTATATAATATATATGTAAGATGAAAGTTCGCGGCAAAACTAAATAGTAAGGCCAAATTAACGCCGCTACCTTACTTAACTCGCTCCCCGTTAAAAATTATTTGCGTGGGGGACTTGAACAGCCATAAAGGTATTCCTCATAAGACAAGTTGAGGTTGGTATTGACGGATGACACGCAAATGCTTTTTTATGGGGCTATAACTCAATGGGAGAGTGTCTGCCTTGCACGCAGAAGGTTGAGGGTTCAAATCCCTCTAGTTCCACCATTATGGCCTTTTCCTCTAATGGTTAGGAGGCCAGCCTTTCACGCTGGAAATGTGAGTTCGATTCTCGCAAAGGTCACCACTTGCGGCGATAGTGCCGTAAAACCGTTAACACGGATTTTGAGAAGTAAACTACCACCGGCGCCAATGGCGATATGTGGCTTAGCGGAAAACGGTATATAAAGAAGCGAAGCAACTTCTCAATATGGCTCTGAGGGAAAACAGGCTGATCCGTTGGATTGTCGATCCAAAAATAGTGGGTTCGAGGCCCACCAGAGTCGCCAATAGATCGTAAGGTGATCTTATAAACCCTTAAAGCTCGTAGACATGGATTACTACTCAACTACCACCGGCACTCAACCTCGGCGTCCTTTGAGATATGCGGGTCAGTGATATGTGGCTTTGTGGCTAACGAGGATAAATAAAAGGCAAAGTAAGTAGATAAATTTCACAAGGAGAATAACTATGATTACTTCTATTATAATCATCGGATTAGTTTGGCTATTCTCCGGTGAAATCTTAGAACAAGAAGAAAAAGAAAGATTAATAGTTTGGACAAATATTCCTAAAAGCGATAAAGTAATTATACTTTTTCATATTGGTTTTACTTTTCTTATTGCTTGCTTAACTATTATGAATATTCTTCCTTTTCTTTTTTAAAATTATCAGAATGTGGTGCTAGTATGGACAGCCTTCTCGTGGCGGCACTGATTGCGCTAATTTTAGTCCATCCCAATGGCTTATACAACTCGGTGCAGAATAGATACCACTATGCCGAGAATTTAACCGACCGAAAGGACAGAATTGGAAAGTTAGAGGATACCCTAACTTTTTCATAAGGGGCATTTATTGTGAAATAAGTGTTCTCTGCATCGAATGATGTGGCTGTATGGTTAGATGTGCCAACATAATCGTGCAAAAAAGTATTGTCTTGTCGCTTCCGCAATAAAAGCTAGGCGTTAAGAGCGTAAGCTGAACCCAAGTTAGGTTTTAATTGGCAGTTAAGACAAACCTTGGGAATGCCAATAAGGAAGTTTGTAGTGATGTCATAGTAATATGACTATAAGACAAGGTCAAAGTATGAGTAGCCAAATACAGTGACTTCTAATGATATTTTAGGAAATATATTATTGGATGCTGAATGGTTGGTGAAAATTAGAGGTAATCAATCCTCTCAGGCAAAGATGTGAAGAGCATTTAAGGATAGCTGGTGTGTCTATCTGATGATAAGAAGTTATAGGATCGCTACCTGTGGCTCAGCCTTATCATCGCCTGTGACTGAATATTTGCAAAGGTTAAACAGTTGGTAGGGCGAAGGCTCGTATATGATTTATTGGGTTTAGTCCAGAGTCAGCTCCAGACTTTAAAACACTTAAAGAGATAAACTGCCCTACAAAAGGTCAGAGGCTACCTTTAAGTATCCCTTGCGTTGGCTGATAAGAGCAGGGTAGTGTTAGATAACGCTTAAAAATTATCTAGGGACTGAGCAAATGCCCTCAGACTTATGAGTTCTATAGGACTTATAGGAAAGTTGTAAATGCGCAGCGCTGGCAGCCGACTTTAATGTTGCCGTGCATCGGAACATAGCGCAGTTTGGTAGCGCGCCTGCCTTGGGAGCAGGAGGCCGCAAGTTCAAATCTTGCTGTTCCGACCAAGGAAGTTAGGGAATCTTGACTGTTAGTATCATATGCTACGGCAGAAAGGAGAAACTGTATTTGCAAATATACCTAATAAGGCACTTCCTACCATAAGTTAAGTAGCGGAATAGGTAGACGCATAGGTAGTGGGCACTATGATGGCTGGTGGAGGTAGGGAAACCGTAAGAAAGGACGCAACAGGAAGTGGTAAATTTAGTTGGGGCGTCATCCATCGTTGTAAGGTGCAAATCCTTACCTTAACTTAAAAACTAAATAATTGAGTAGTGAGTATAAAGCCATATTGAATATGCCACAGGTACAGCTTATTACAATAGAGCCGGTACAACTCTGTAATAAGGTGGCAGGAATTAGATAGTTGGTGTAGGTGGATAGCACGCTGGCTCCTAGGTGGGGCCGGAGGGTATAGGTTCAAGTCCTATGACTATTGACCAAAAAGAAAATTCCTTAAAAATATGAAAATATGAAAAAGCTATGTAAAATAGGTAGAAGCTTGGTCGGCGGAGAAAGACCGTGGGTAAGTTAGCGCTGACAAAATCCCACCATAGCTCCTAAAGGTGAAAGTCCTTTGGCTCAATAGAAAATAATCTGTTCGTAAAAGGAGGTTTTGCCTATGATGTTAGCCAAAGTTTCCAGAAACGAGAAAAATCAGAATATTTTAAAATGACGCTTCCTCGGCGTCGTTAAAAAATAGAGGGTTTAAGTGAAAATTCACTACGCAAATATGATAGGGAAGGATTGCGTATAATAAATGTTCCTTCCCAACGATGCGGGGTGTAGCAGTGGGAAGCTAGTCTGCCTCATAAGTAGAAGGTCGTGGGTTCGAGTCCCACCCCCGCAACCAATATAAAATAGTAAGATCTTCAAAGAGGGATCCTGTTTATTGAAATGATTCACCTCACCACCTTAAACCACCACCTCTCATTTTATAAAAAATAGTCTAAACAGGCTGAAGATTGACACCTCTTGATATATCTAAAAAAGACTACACATAGCAGGAGTCTTTTAGAAACTTGTGTGTTTTAATCTCCTTTCTTTTGTTTTTATAAGGTTTTCCATTTTTTTTCTGTTCAACACAAGTAGATTTTTTTACCTGCTATTTTTTTTTAATGTCGCCTAGGTTGGTCCCAAGCCCAAAGTAATAAGACAGAGGGAAAAGAATTTTTTTGAAAGGGAGGAATTTCAATGAAGTTCTATTCTGAAAAGCTCAATAAGTTATATGATACTTAGGAGCTGTGTGCTCAAGCAGAGAGCGAGCACGATAAGGCTGTAGCGGAGGCAGAGGCTAAGAAGAAAGCCCTCGCAGATGAAAGAGCAACCCGTGCTAAGGCTGTTGAAGAGTTGTATAAGCAAGCTGTAAAAGCAAAGCAAGAATACGACAAAGCCCTTCAAGAGTTTTTAAAGGATTATGGTTCTTTTCACGCTACATTTAAGACCACAGATCCATTTTTTGGACTCTTTGATTGGTTTTAATCTCTTCTAATTTAGTCGGGGTATATGCCCCGACCCTTATGGTGAGTTGGCCGAGTTGGACGATGGCGCTCGCCTGCTAAGCGAGTATACCTTATTGGTATCAAAGGTTCGAATCCTTTACTCACCGCCACTATCTTAAAATAAGGAGAGAATAAAATATGAATGATGTTCGTTTGAAACTTTCCCCCCCTTGGACATTGTATATTAAAAAGTTGGAAGCTTTATTTGACCCTGATCCTTTGATTGCGTTTAATATTGATTATAACGCAGAAGGAGGTCCAAAAGTGGTTTTGGCTACAACCGATGGAGATAAGGCTGCGGCACTAGTAAAGCTTCTTCCTGACCATAAGGATTTTGGTGGAGTAAGACTTAATATTATGGTGGATTGCCCTCATATGAGCAATCTTGCTTTTGAAACTCCAGTGAAGGTTTTTGAAACCGCTTTTAAGAATAATCCTGTCTTTGCTTATGCGATTTGTCCTTGCGAGGAAGGATATTGGTGGTTCGCAATTACTTATGTGGTATTTAAGAATTGTGTTGTTCAGTTTTTTGCCGATAATATCAATGATTGCCACGGCATAATCAGTACTTTATATCAAGATATTGCTTCTGAAATTTTTGAAGATGGCAGTATGAATACAAATATTTTTTATAATACGGACATTGAAGTTGGTAAGCTTGGCAAGCCTCTTGGCGAATGGCCGTAATTAAAAGGCTCAATTGAGCCTTTACTTTTGGAAGAGTGTCCGAGTGGTTTATGGTGACGGTCCTGAAAACCGTTGATGTGAGAGCATCCGTGGGTTCAAATCCTACCTCTTCCGCCAATATGCCAGCGTGGCGCAACTGGTAGCGCACCTCACTTGTAATGAGGATGTTGGGGGTTCAAGTCCTCTCGCTGGCTCCATTATAAGTATGACACTTCGCAATAGTACGAAGCTAACGAGATCAACCGTTTATAGGTAATTTGACAGTTTTGCCTATAATTGGTCCATAGGATTAAGATGTGCGATCCTGATTGAAGTGTTTGTTCGCATCAAACTGTATGGCAAGGGTCAAGCTATTCCGGAGATGGCAAATCCGCTTATTAGTATTTATTACTGAATAAGGAGAACCCAAGATACCCGTGTGGGGCAGTCGCAGAGCCTACAAGGAGGTTAAAGTCCTCCTACTATAATGGGGTGTAGCCAAGTGGTAAGGCCACGGACTTTGAATTCGTCATTCGCTGGTTCAAATCCAGCCACCCCAGCCAAGAGTGTAATATTATTAGTATAAAACTCTAATATAAATTATTACACTAAGATAGGATGTAGGATTAGAAGTGTCCATCATTTAAAGAACGGCTTATGGACGCGTGATAAGCCCTTGGTCAAGAGACGCACTATCAAGGTTAGGGTTCATCCTTATCCAAAAGCCCAAAAATAAAAGAGAAAAAGGTGAATAAAAATGTTTGATTACCCGTTTAGTAAGTATAAGTTTTATTTTGGAAATGGAAAAGTGATTGCTGTTTCTACCTATGCTGGAAGAATTGTAAAGGGCGTAGCTAAATGCGATCCTTCTGATAATTTTGATATAGAAAAAGGTAAACAGCTTGCGGCCGCCCGTTGTAATGCTAAGGTCGCTGCTAAAAGAGTAAAACGGGCTCAGTTTGAATTGGAAAAAGCTATTAGTGAATTTTCCAAGGCCAGTTCAAGAGTTGGCACAATGAATGATTATCTTACAGATGCTCTTAAGGCAGAAACCATTGCTGAAGCAGAAGTTAAAAATATTTTAGATGAAATGTAAAATAATTGATTTTATAAAAAATAATTGTTATAATATATATAGAAAGTAAAGATATTTATTTTCTATATATTCTATATCCCCCCATAGTGTAATGGTAGCACGGAAGGCTCTAACCCTTCAGATACTCGTTCAAATCGAAGTTGGGGGAGCCAAACTTCTTTCTTTAATTATTTTTTAAAGACACTTACAGCAAAATAAAAGAGATAATTAGGTTATTGTTTCGGCTTACTTATGTGTCTTGTTATTATGCGGATGTGGCGAAATAGGCAGACGCAAGGGACTTAAAATCCCTCGCTAGTAGTAGCATGTGGGTTCAAGTCCCACCATCCGCACCATAAGCCTTTACTATATAGTAAAGGTTTATTTATTTATATATTAAAGACCCTTACAGCAAATAATATTATTTTAATGGGTTTTATAACCACCCCCTACTTCTTTAATTGCTTAATTATATTTTTTTTTGGGTCTTGTTTTTATGAGCCATTAGCTCAGATGGTAGAGCAACGGACTTTTAATCCGTGTGTCCAGGGTTCAACTCCCTGATGGCTCACCAATTTTGCGTCAGTAGCTCAGTTGGATAGAGCAACGGACTTCTAATCCGTAGGTCGTAAGTTCGAGTCTTATCTGGCGTACCAATGCGGAGTGAAGTAGCGGTGCCCGCTAACTTATAGATTTTATCACCTATAAGTTATAAAGTAAAAATATTATTAGTAAGAATTGATAACTCTGAATTTAATATTAGTAACTACACCGTGAAATCTTTATTTTAGAAAGGTTTATATTAAATATGACTGAAGAACGTAAAAAATATTATGAAATAATTTTTCAACATCTTTGTGATATTAATCAAATGTTTGAAAATATAAGAAAAATTCTTGGTTGTGAAGAACCTGATACATATGATGATCCTGTAAATACAGCAATTGATGTAAGTTTTGAACATCTTATTTATCTTTATTTAGAAGAAAAATTTTCTATTTATGGTGTTTGGGATGAACTATGGGAAGATTTATATAGTTGTTTTTATGAATATAAATATAAAAATGAAAAATTTTCTCTAAATAGTCTTGATGAAACAATTATTAAATGCTTAAATGAATTTGTGGAACGAGAATATGCTTATCCAGAAGAAATTGAAAAAGATTGGGAATGTGTTTTATAAGATTTAAAAAATATATATATTTTTTTATCTAAAAGATTTCAAATAAATTAAGGAAAACAATATGAGTTTAACCGATATTTTTCTTAAAAATTATCCTCCGGATGAAACTGGAACAACTGAAATTGTGTGGATAGAGGATCTTATTCAAATTGATCCTCGTTTTCAAACCAATAATGGTTGCCAGTGGGCAAGAAAAGGATCCGCATTAGATAATAAATATATTTTACGTAGATTTAATGCAAAAGAAATGGGAATTACTTCTGTTGCGTGGAACAGAGTTGTTGCTATACAATTACAAGGTTTTAAAGAAAATAAAGAAAATCATAATATTCCTGCTGAAGTAAGGCTTACTCTTCGTGGTAAACCTTGTGTAGTTTTAGGAGTTGTATCTTCCGATATGGAAATTGATCATAAAAATGGCAAATATGATTCTGAAAACTATACGATCGAAGATTTTCAGCCTATGACAAAAGCTGCCAATGATGCCAAAAGAGAGCATTGTAAAAAGTGCAATGCTTCTGGTTGTCGTTTTGATGCTACTATCTTAGGTTATCCTATCAGTTATATCGAAGGAAATGAAAACTCGCCTTTTTGTCGAGGATGCTTTTGGTATGATCCAATAGTATTTAGGAAGGCGCTAATGAAAGGAGTTTAATATGTTCTAGTATACTAATCAAGATTGTTTCGATCTTTTACCAACAATAAAAGATAAAACTATTGATTTAATTCTTATTGATCCGCCTTATGAAATTTCTCGCCCAACCAATTTTTAGAACGGCGAAAAAACTGGACGAGATACAGATCGTTTTAGAATTTCTATGGATTTTGGGAAATGGGATAAAAATTTTTCTGGATTAGAGTTTGTAATTAAACAAGGATATAGGATTTTACGCGACGGTGGTACTTGTATTTGTTTTTATGACTTATGGAAAATTGAGACTTTAAAGAAACTTTATGATGATAATAAATATAAACAAGTTAGATTTATAGAGTGGTTAAAAACAAATCCAGTGCCTATTAACAGTAAAATTAATTACCTTACTAATTCACGAGAAATTGCTGTTTCAGCTATTAAAGTATCTAAACCAACATTTAATAGTTCTTATGATAATGGACTATATCAATATCCTATTTGTCAAGATAAAGGACGTTTTCATCCAACACAAAAACCACTTGCTTTTATGGAAGCACTCATTGAGAAACATTCCAATGAAGGAGATTTAGTATTAGATTGCTTTGCAGGTAGTTGTACTACTGGTGTTGCGGCATTAAACAAGAATCGTAATTTTATTGGTTGTGAAATTGATAAAGAATATTATGATAAATCTATTCAACGCTTAAAACCAATTTTACCAGAGAATACAATTCTTTCTGAAACTATTTAATTTTTTAAAAAAAATATTTTATAAATTACTAATCCTCCTGTCCAGGAGAATTCAAATAAACAAAGGAGAAATATATGAATAAATTTATGAATGGTTTAAAAAATAATGCCAATTATATTTATACTGAAAATGGAGCAATGACCTATAAGTCTACTAATAATTATTTGCTTGACCTCTTTTCTTTAGGTGGAGCATATAGAAATAGGTCAATAGAAGATTGTATTCTTTTATTTAAGGATGCTTTTGAAGAAAATGAAGTATATGCTTTAAAGTGTTTATTTTATTTACGTGACATTAAAGAAGGTCAAGGAGAAAGACGCTTTTTCCGCACTATATGTAAGTGGCTTGCGGAAAATCATATAGATGTAATTCGTAGAAATTTAGAATATATTCCTTTATTTGGTCGTTGGGATGATTTATATACTTTTAATTCTACTCCATTAGAAGAAGATGCTTTTGATTTAATTAAAAAACAATTAAAGCTTGATGTTCAGTGTAAAACTCCTTCTCTATTAGCTAAATGGTTAAAATCTGAAAATACCAGTTCTCAACATTCTCGAATGTTAGCTAATAAAACTCGTATTTATTTGGGGATGAACCATAAAGAATATCGTAAAACTTTAACCATTCTTCGTAGTCGTATTAAAGTTTTAGAATCGCTTATGTCTGCTCGTCGCTGGGATGAAATTGAATTTGATAAAATTCCTTCTCGCGCAGGTATGATTTATAGAAATGCCTTTGCTCGTCATGATGTTGAACGCATGATGTCTGAAAAAAATATTCGTTCTTATGAAGATTTTATAAAAGATGAAACTACAAAAGTAAATACGGAAGCATTATATCCTTATGAAGTTGTAGCTAAGGCTATGTCTTTTGGAGGTTTTGGATACTTTTTTAAGTCTTTGGGAAGAAAAGCTACGGATTTAAATAATATTGAACGCATTACTATTAATAAATATTGGGAAAACCTTAAAGATGTTTTTAATGGTTATTCCTATAATGGTATCTGTGTTTGTGATACTAGCGGTAGTATGTATGGAACTCCTCTTGCGGTAGCTCTTTCTATTGGTATGTATTGTGCCGAACATAATACTGGTGTTTTTGCTAATCACTTTTTTACTTTTAGCACTACTCCTACTTTTGTAGAAGTAAAAGGTGTTGATTTTGTAGATAAAGTTTGTAGAATGTCTGACGCAGATTGGAATGGTTCTACTAATATTGAAGCAGTATTTGACCAAATGTTAAATATTGCTGTTCAAAATCATTGTAGCCAAGAAGAAATTCCAGAAGGAATAATTATTGTTTCTGATATGGAATTTGATGCCGCCGCAGGTTGTAATAATTATTATAATTATGAACCTATTAATGAAACTTTGTTTGAAACTATTGAAAAACGATGGAATAATGCTGGATATAAAATGCCTCTTTTGACTTTCTGGAATGTTGATGCTCGTCAAAATAATATTCCTATGAAAGCAACAAAATATGTAAATTATGTATCTGGTTTTAGTCCTATTTTGTTTGAACAAGTTATGAAAGGTTTAACTGCGGTTGACCTTATGATGGATAAGCTTAATAGTAAAAGATATGAGTGTATTCATTAATATATATAAAAAAAATAAAGGGAAGACTTTTAATTAAGTCTTCCCTTTATTTTTTTTATTATAATGATGAATCATATGTCCAAGACTAGGCTTTTTTCCAATTTGAAGTTATCTACCATGTTAATAGTTTTGGTTCAAAAGTTAAATCTGACCAAATACATCCTTCTTTTAATGTATATTTAACTGTATAAGTTCCAGGCATAGTAGCACTTAATTCTCCTGTTCTTGTCATATATGTAGTATTATAATTGTTTTCAGTCGGAGATTGAGCTGATGCATTATAAGTTTTTGTTGCATTTGTTAAAGTTGGAATAGTAACAGAAGTATAAACCATTATAGCTGTAATTCTAACTGCTCCACCATCAGAGTGTCCTTGTCTAATTGGACCAAAATAATCTCTAAAAGCTGATTCTCCATTTGCATTTATAGCAGAACCTAAATAATAATTATTATTTAATAAACATCCAGAAGGATAATTTATAGCATTTGATGAAGTATAAACATATCCAGAGCCACCTCCTGCTCCAACCCTTGTAGCAGCACCACCACCATACCAACCACCGCCACCACCATTACCAGCTGTAGCAGAATTCCAACCAACACCTATTCCAAAAGATCCTTTAGTAGTCTATAGTGTAGTACCACTATAAGCTAAACCACCATCAACCTAAGTTCCACCAGTACCAGGTAAATAACTTGAAGTAGTATTAGAAGTGCCATTTCCACCAATATTACCACCACCAACACCACCATTACCATAATAAGAGGTGCTATAATATCCTGCTCCTCCTCCTCCGCCAGCTACTATAACTCTAGCATATAAGGAATCTGTACCAATTCTTATATCGGAAGCACCCCCACCTCCAATTCCACAATAAGAGGTACTGCTTCCAGTTGCTCCATTACCACCACCATTAAAACCACCACCATCTGTACTACTAGCTTCTGTAACTCTACTACCCTATCCTCCAGCATATAAATAAAGAGTTGTATTTTCCATTATTGTTAATATACCAGAAGCATATCCACCTTTTCCTCCAATATAAGTACTATAAGTTCCGCCTTGAGCTCCCCAGCACTCTAATTTATAAATACCCATTGGTAAAGTTACAGTTTTTGAAGAGCCATTATAATAATATTCTATTATATCTCCTGTTTTTATAGATGAAGTAGAAGGCATAGTTCCATTATATCTTGTTCCTTCAACACTTAAAACAATAATTCTAATATATCCATTTCCTTCATTTCCAGTTGAAAAACTCTAATCAGGACCAGCGATATTAGCACTTCCTGCGGCATTATAAAACTATCCCATATAATAATTACTATCTAATAAACAACCATCAGGATAATTAGAAGCATTAGAGGAGTTATAAGCATAACTAGAGCCACCACCACCGCCACTTTGTCCATAATAATAACTACTAGAGTTGGAACGAAAACCACCTCCACCGCCGCCATACCAGCCGCCGCCACCACCACCAGAACGACTATAATTACTGGTTGTTGAAGTTGTAGCAGCACCACCAGATCCAAAAGAACCAGCGGTTCCAGTATAGCCACTATAACCACCAGCTGCACCACCAGCAGTTTGAGTAGCACCTTTAGCATTATAAGTTGTATTATATCCTGTTCCATCTCCCGCAGCAGCACTACCTCCACCATAACCACCAGTATAACTACTACTATAACTACAGCCACCGCCACCACCACCAGCGACTATAACTCTGGCATATAAACTAGTAGAATTTATTCTTATATCAGAAGCTCCTCCTCCAGAGCCTCCATAATAATAACCACCTGCGCCACCACCATTCCAGCCACCAGCCTAAACACCTAATTCAGAAGAAGCTGTCCCTGCCCCTCCTACATATAAATAAAGAGTAGTACTTGATTGTGTTAAAGGTAAAACACCACCTTTATATGCACCTTTTCCTCCTGCTCCATTACTAGTTGAACCACCAGAAGCACCCCAACATTCTACTATATAAACACCCTTTGGTAAAACCAGTGTTTTATATGTTCCACTATAAGGACAGTTTAATATATCTCCCATTTTTAAATTAGAAGCAGAAGGAATATTTTTTGTTAAATCATAAGTTGCCATATCTATATCTCCTTAAAGTGTAGAATCATAAATCCAAGGTTGAACTTTTTTCCAATTTGAATTTATCTACCAAGTATATACTTTTGGTTCAAAAGTATTATCCGACCAAATATAATCTGGTTTTTTTAAACTATAAGTAACAGTATATAATCCTGGAAGAGTAGCATTAAAAACTCCAGACCTTGTAACATAAGTAGAATTATAATTTGTTTCAGTTGGAGATTGAGAAGATGCATTATAGGTTTTAGTTGTATTTGATATTGTTGGAATAGTAACTTCAACATATGTAATAATAGAAGTAATTCTTACATAACCATTTCCAATCTATCCAAGAAACATAATTCCAGAAGTATTTAAAAAACTTTCATTTCCACCACGTAAAATATCTGAGCCTAAATAATAATTACTATTTAAGGTACAATCAGAGGGATAATTAGCCGCAGTTAAAGAAGTATATGTATAGCCAGAGCCACCTCCGGCTCCGCCTCTTCTTGAACCTCCACCACCATACCAGCCGCCTCCGCCGCCATTACCGCAAACACCACCATTAAAATGAACTCCTCCACCAAAACTATCAGTTGAAGAATTTGTAGCTTCTGTTGTACCATTATAAGTAATACCTATAGCAGTCTAAGTACCTCCAGTTCCAGGATTATAACTGGTACTACTAGAAGTTCCTTCTCCTCCTATAGAACCACCACCATAACCACCAGAACCACTCTAATCTGCACTATAATATCCTGCAGCACCACCTCCACCAGCTACTATAACTCTAGAATATGGTGAATCTGTACCAATCCTTATATCAGAAGCACCTCCGCCTCCGATACCATAATAAGAACTAGTACTATAAGCATTGCCACCGCCATTAAATCCTCCACCACCTAATGCACTAGTAGTAGTATATTTACTACCTTGTCCTCCAGCATATAAATAAAGAGTTGTGGTATCGGATAAAGTTAATATACCAGAAGCATATCCGCCCTTTCCTCCTAAATAAGTTTCATCATAAGAACCACCTTGAGCTCCCCAACATTCTAATTTATATATTCCTTTAGAAAGAGTTAAAGTTTTTGAAGAACCGCTATAAGGACAATTTAATACATCATTAGTTTTTATTAATGAAGCAGCTGGAATTGAAGATGTTAAATTATATGTAGTACTATCATTTGCAGAAATAACTATAATTTTAATAAAACCATCACCCGCATGACCAGTAATGGTAGTAGTTCCATCATAATCTGTAAAAGAATTACTACCTATTATGGTTGAAGCAGAAGTTAAATAATAATTAGAATTTAATAAACATCCAGAGGGGTAATTAGAAGCTGTTGAAGAAGTATAAACATAACCAGAACCTCCTCCTCCACCAGCTCTCTAAGAACCACCACCACCATACCAGCCACCGCCACCGCCTTCTAAACAGTCAGTTCCTGCTTCTGCGGAAGCACCTTGTCCAAAACTTCCTAAAGTAAAATAAGTTGTACTATTAGAAGTTGTACCACTGTAACAATCTCCCGCAGCAGTAGCAGTGCCTCCATTACCAGGTTTATAACTAGAACTTGTATTCGTTCCGGCCCCACCACTTGTACCACCACCGACACCACCAGAACCACTTACTGAAGAAGAATAATATCCTGCTCCTCCTCCCCCACCAGCTACTATAACTCTAGCATATAATGAATCTGTACCAATTCTTATATCAGAAGCACCTCCGCCTCCACAACCTGTTAAATTACCAGAGCCAGAAAGTGTTCCTCCTGCCCAATTTCCATTGCCTCCACCATTAAATCCTCCACCTTCTGGACCAGCAGAAGCAATAGTTTCATAACCTTGTCCTCCAGTATATAAATATAAAATTGTATTTTGAGCGGATAAGGTTAATATACCAGTGGAATATCCTCCATTACCACCAATATTATTAGTCCATCCTCCGCCTTGAGCTCCCCAACATTCTAATTTATAATTTCCAGCAGGTAAAGAAATTGATATAGAAGTTCCACTATAAGGACAGTTTAATATATCTCCAGCTTTTATTTCAGATGGTTCAGGTATATTATTTGTTAAATCATATACATCACCCATATTATATCTCCTTTATCTCAGCCTAATCCAAATACGATTATTTACTTTTATATTACCAGTACCCCAAGTTTCATATTCTGGAACCTCTGAAACTGTACCAATAATACGCTCTGGATATTCTTTTATTTCTTCTCTAGTCATTTTTGATACTGTTCCATTTGGACCACTACAAACAGCATCACCTGCACCAAATAAATGTCTATCTTCATAAGTATAAGCTAAAACACGTCCACAAACAGCTACTGGAGTAGAACATCTTGGATTACCTTTACCAATAATAAAACCATAAGTATCAGAAATAATTTCTGCTCCTGGCTATAATCTATCTGTAGAACGAATTAATCGTCCATTACCTAATTCAATAATTACTCTACCTGGTTCTATTTCAAAAGATTCTCTATATTCAGCATAGTCATTCCAAGCAGCACCATAAAGAACATTATTCTAAGCATAAACATTTTCATTATAATAAAGAGTATCATCAGATTCGCTTTTAATACCAACCATATAAATTTTATCTAATGTTTGAGAAATAGAAGAAACTCCTCCACCAACTCCTTCAGAAGTAAAATATAACTATCCAGTAGTTGCAGAAGTTTCAGTTGGCATAACTGTATCATAATTATAAGATTTACGAAGAATAATTTTTTCTTTTAAATTTGTAACTCCATTAACAGTAAAAGCACCTGTTGAAGGATTAACCGTAGGAGAATTTGTATTTGCAATAGCACCATAACCATCATGATAAGTACTAATTGATGCATTTGCTGCAGTTTGACTTGCAGTACTATTTCTTAATAAAAGAGGTAATTCAATACTATTAGTAGCTTTATATGTTCTTAATAAAGTATTAGTATTACTATCATAAAAATTAAGAACTCTCCAAATACCTGTTATTGTACTTGTACTATCGGCTCCGGCTAAAGCATAAGTAGTTACTGTCATAGAAGATTCATAAACTAACATTAATGTAGTACCAGAAGCAAAATGAGTTGTTACTCTGCTTGTACCACCAGTAGCAATAGGATAATAATTAGCTTCAGTATTTCCATTAATAGATAAATAAACACCAGCCGTATTACCAGCACTTGGAGTTCTTATAACAATTATTTCACCATTGGTTGGATTGTGTCCTAATGAAGCATACCATTCATATGGTAAATACCTAGGACTAACACTGCTACCTAAATCTCCTCTATTAGAGGTAATAGCAGTAAGAGTGGTAACCATCTTAATATTTTGTAATTCAGCATTAGTACCACTAAAAGTTTTTGCATTTAAAACACCACTAGTAGCATAAACTTCATTATCACTATAAGTTTGAGGATTTGCAGCTTGACTAGTTGCACCAATTAAGTAAATTTTACTAGAGGTATCTGTTGAACCAGCAGTATTTTTAGTATCATTATCTACTTGTGATAAAGTAATGGTTCTATCAGTTGAAGCAGTAATATGACCCGCTTCATCATATTTAATATCAGTTACTGTAATAGTTCCGCCATTAGCACTAGCTGTTGTAGCAGTAGAACCATAACTTGTTTTTGCAGTAAGGCTTGCTGAATGTCCAATCGTGAAAGTATCTGAGCCTGCCGTTGAACTATTATTAGCGGCAACTGATAACCATTTATTACCTGGATTAATTGTTAAAGTTTCATTATAAGTTGAAGCTTGTGCTGTTGTAGTATTTGCAGTAATAGCAGAAGTACTACTACTCGCAGCACCTGCTTTAATTTGACCATATCCAGGATCTCTATTATCTGTAGGTGTATTCCAACTACCATCATTTCTTAAATATGTTGTTGTGCTAGTACCAAATGAAGGCCCATTAGTAATTTTACTAGCACTTTCATCATTAATAATAATTTTATCTCCACTAGCAATAGTGGGGGCGGTTGCGGTGATATCACCACTATTAGTTATATCTCCATGAGTATGAGAAGAAGCAGCCCTACTTGTATCTGTCGGGTGTATATGATCTTCTCTTGCATAATCAGTGCTTGTACCTACTGTAGCTGTACCATCCATGAGAGGAGCAGCATCTGCTGCAGAAGGAACAACAATGCTATTAGCTTTATTATAAGCATTATAAATACTTAATGAAGAACCACTATTTACCCAATATGTTCCATCATAAGTAAATATGACTGTTTCATATGGTCCCCAAGTATTATATGTTGTGCCATTTCCTGTAGTTTTTGAATTATATGCTGTACTGAAAGTTATAGTCTTAGCTGTACCTGTACTTGACCCATCAACTCTTAAAGTAGGAGTAGTTGCACTATTACCATATTGAAATCTAACAGCAACCATAACACCTGCTGCTAAATTAAAACCAGAACTATCATCTAATGTAGCTACTTTTGCGGCAGTTCCTGCAGCGGTAGAACAAGAAGCTGTATAAATTTTAGTTCTAGCTAAAATTTTATCATAAACTCCATCACTACTTACTAAATTATTAGCATTCCCATCTGTAGGAGTAGAATCTATAGTAGGAAAATCTGATATTTTAGATTTTGTTATTGTAGGAATATCATCTGCAACTAATGATCTAAATGTAGGAGCAGCAGCAGTTGATCCAGATGAAGGACCTGCTAATACAAGGTTCTTATTTTGTGAAGAAAATGATATAGTAGTATTTAAAGAAGTATTTTGTTCTGTACTTGTACTTGATTGTAAAGGACTTGATGCTTGTACTCTAACACTCGTAACAGTACCTTGAGGTATAACTGTTGAATCTGGTAATGCTCCTACATCAGAAGCACTTAAAATAACTGCACCTGTTTTTGTATTTACTGAAGTAACAGCAGATGCAGGAGTTGCCCAACTACCATCATTTCTTAAATATGTTGTAGTACTTGTTCCAAAAGATGGGCCATTTGTAATTTTACTTGCACTTTCATCATTTATAATAATTTTATCTCCACTCGCAATAGTAGGTGCTGTCGCAGTAATATCTCCTCCATTAGTAATATTACCATGAGTATGAGAACTTGTTGCGGCGCCTACCTCACTAGCAGTATAACTTGGTTTAGTAGAAGCTTTTGCCCAATCTGAGATATCAGAACTCTAAAGATATCCACTTAAATCAGTTGTTGTACCTAATTGTTCCCAAGAACTTCCATTCCAAACATGTTCTGAATTATCAGCTGTGACAATCCAAACATCACCAGCAGTATTATTAGTAGTTGGAAGATTTGAGACAGTTGTTTTAGTACCCTTATAATTTAAAACTGATCCTAAAGCAGAAATAGCTGAAGAAACAAATGCTGTTGTTGCAACTTTAGTAGTATTGTCTCCAGAAGATGGAGTTGTTGAATTAAGATAGGCATTATTATCATATTTAACAATCACATTGTTTTCTGGTGTACTTGTTGCTTTATATAAATAAGCTGTTGTTGAAGAAGTGGCACTTAAACTAGGTAAATAATAACTACCTGCTGAACTTGTAGTAGATTTAGTTAAAGTAACATCATTCCATTTTCCAGTATCACTTACTTTATTATTCCAATTAGTAATATCTGTAGAGGTAATTCCTGCTGCCGCAGAATTAGAAAATATAGGATCTGTTTCATTGGCAATTCCAGAACCCGCCTAAATTGCATCATAAACACCACCACTAGTAACAAGATTATCACTATCAGGAGTTGGCTCAGAATCTATATTTAAAGTACTAGTTGCAGTAGTGCCTGCTGCACTAATATTACCCTCACCATCACCTTCTAAGATACCTTCAACTTCAAATATAGTTCTAGCCTAAGCATCTTTTAAATTATAAGTTGTATTATTTAATTTTATTTTAGAAAGGTCAGCCATCTTCTATTGAACCTCCTTTCATATTGATAACTAAAGTTTCTTCATCTTCTATAAAATATTCATTATTATTTATAAAAGGAAGTTCTACCACCTTAGTTTTTCCATCTCCAATTTTTATACCATTAGGTTCAAAATCAATATATATAATAACTTCTCCTTCTTTTGGAACAAAATTTTTTGCTTTATTCCAATTTTTAGAAGTATCTTTTTTTACTAATACATTTTCTTTAATCATAATAAAAAAACGGCTAGGGATATAATTATATCCCTAGCCGAGAAAAAATTATATCCCTTATCCTTTCAAAGTTTTATAATTTTATTTTACCAAAAATTTTCTATCTTTTCAAGAAAATTATGAACCACTAGTAACTCCAAAAGTAACAGAAGCAGTCTTTTCACTGCTGGTATAAGTTGGAGTAATGGTTTCAGAAGTAACAGTTACTGCGCCATCGGTGCCTGCGGCAGAAGTAGTTGTAGCAACTGTTGGGGTAACACTCTTAGAAGTACCAGAGAAACTACCAGTAAATGTTGGTTGAGTAACAGTAGCACTTGTAGAAGTGTAAGTTGGTGTTGCATTAATCATAACACCAGTTCCAGAGAAAGATGCTGTGGCACTAGCAGAAGTAATACCAGTAACAACACTTTCACTACCAAAAGTAGGAAGAGCACCACTCAAAGTTGGGTCAGTATAAGTAATTGCACCAGAAGCAGTAACGGCATTACTTGTTCCAGCAGTAGTAAGAATTAAAGTTTCAGCATCATCGCCAGTTCCGATAGAAGCAACAACACCCTCAGTCGCAAAAGCACTAGTCATATCTGTGCCTTTTGTACAACTACCAGCAGTAAGTTGATATGCTGTACCTGCATTGGTTACAGTAGCAACTGTTCCCGTGCTTGGAGTTACTGTAACATTTGTTACTGAAACTGAACCTGTGGGAGTATATGTTGCAGATTGACCATCTTCTGGGGCTGCTGCGGCAACAGTAACACCAGTTGTTTTATCATAAGATGCTGCGGCCGCAGTTCCAGCAGTAATAGAAACTGAACCAGCGGGAGTTACATCAAGAGAATCGTAAGTAGCAGGAACAGAAACTGGTGTAGAAGATACATTATAAGAACCAGCTTTACCAGTTGTAAAAGAATTCATACTATCAATGGTAGTAATTTTAACACTACCATTATCTTTATATGCAAGAGCATGTAAACCAAGAGCTGTTTGTAATTCAGAAGCAGCAATATTATCTTGCATATCAATGCCAGCAATAGTAAATGTTTTTACAACATAAGCGTTTTCAGAACCAACTTCACGCCAATCTGTACCATCATATAACCATTCAGAGCCATCGCTTTCAACAATAAAATCACCTGCGGCAGGTGCTGGATTTAATGCAATGGGGTCATCATTTTCATCTAATGGAGCATGGTTAGTTTCTGGACGTAAATTTAAAGCTTGACCGATAGCGCCAATTTGACGACCAACATAATCATAAACTTGTCCCGCAGTAGGAATAGTAGTATTATTTTCTGCGAAAGCATTTGTACTACCTGATACATTATAAGTTACAATATCACCAAAACTATCTAAAACTTGACGAGCAGCTGCGTCTTTTAAATAATACGTAGTATTTCCAAATTTAACCTTGGATAATACATTATCATTATTAGCATATGTTTGTGCCATAAAAAATTATCTCCTTTCTTATTTTTAAACTGTAAAAATTAATAATTCCTCATTATCTTTAATAGAGGCTTTAAATCTTAAATCCAATTCATCTGTAATACTTTTTTGGGTCATAGTACCATCTACATTATATCCAGTAGTAGAATAAAGCTTCATTATACCTGCTTGTTCACTTGTCGCAGTAGCAATAATATTAGAGGTTCCAATTCTTATATATCGTTCTCCATTAAAATAAAAAATTTCACTATTTCCTTTATCAATATAAATTTTATTAATCATAGCTGGCGCAATAGTATTTTTTGTAATATCACGATAAAAAATGCCATTATCATAATATCCAAACTATACCATATTCCTTAAATCTTCATCAATATAGGGTAATTCTCCATATGGAGTAAACCCATCTCCAACCTTTGCTCGTAATCCTATTGCGGCAACATCAACAAGAACAACTTCTCCACTAGCAGGAATAAAAGTATCTTTAATTCTTTCAAAATTATAATCATTATCTCTTCTTAATCTAACACTAGCATTAATCTGTTTACTCATGGACCAGTCCCCCTATCAATTACATCAGAAGCAGAACCGCCATAAACAACTGTAATTTCATCAATTGCTAATTCAATTGCTTCTTTAATAGAAAGGTCTAAATCATCTTTCATTTTATTTAAAGCTAATTCAAGCACTTGATTAGTAAATTCTTCTGTCTTATCATTAAACATTTTAAATAAATAATCTTTTACCTCATCAATATTTTCAATTTTTTTAGTAAATGTATTATATGCAATAAATGTTGGCGGGACAATTCTCCAATCTACATAACGAGGATTTGAAAAATCTCGTTCTGTATTATAATGAGGACGACCTTCGCTGCTTAAATATTGATATAAAGACATTTTAAAGACCTCCTCTATTTTTTTCTTTCTTATCTAAAATAAATGAAAAATCCAAGAAATGATTTAATTAATTTTACCCTAATTTGATTTTTAAAAAAAAATATAATATAATATATATATAAAATAAAAGGAGAATAATTATGGTGGATGAATATATAGATGATGAAGAAATTATTGGTGAATTAAGAGAGCAGATTTTAAATAAAACAATAGAAAAAGAAGATAGAACATATCATACTTTACCTTCTTTATATAAATATCAAGAATTTACTAAAAGCGACCCTGAGCCTGATCCTCCAATAGTAAAACCAGTAGTAAAAGAATATTATTATTTTATTCCTAAAAAGAAACCTTGTATTTGGAAAACTGGAACTCCTAAATGGTGGGCTTGGCCTATTGTTTTGGTTGCTCGTTTTATTATTAAAATAAAGGAGAACCATCATGCGATTCAAATTAACCATATATAAAAATTTTGAAGATATAAAAAATAAAATACAAACAGAAGATTATCCCGAAGATTTGCTTTTTTATTCTTTATATAAAAAAATAAAAGGTTATGCGCCAAGACCTAGTACACAAAATTATTATAAAAAAGTAAATTCTATTGAAAATCTTATTCTTTTAGAAGCTGAAGGTTGGGTTTCTTATGAAGAAGATATGATTGAAATATCAAAAGAATTTTTTACTTTATATTTTTGTTTAATGGTTCAAGATTCTTGTTGTAGAAATATGGGATATTATTGTTTTCATAATGGAAAAATTAGTGGCGGAAAAGCGCAAATTATTTATCCAGAAATAAAAGAAGAGGATTTTAATGATGAAGATATTTGAAAATGAATTAGATAGATTAAGATATATGCTTGATGAAGCAGATATTCCATATGAAACTTTTAAAGAAGAATATGACCCCATTTTTACAGATTTAAATTCAGAATTTCATAATGGTAATGGGAAATATAAAAGAAATCAGATTATTTATGGAAGATATTCTCCTTGTGGATGGAAACTTGATGGAATTTGTCAAATAGGTTCTTATGGGTATGAAACGGGATTAATTGAAACTTATGGTGATTTAGGCGTAGATGAAGAAGATAATCCAATGGTTCTTACCGCAGAAGAAGTATTTAATTTAATTTTAATAGATTGGAATACTATGGAGGATAGATTTAAAAATGACAACTGAACTTATTATTTTTATAATTATTGGATTACTTTTAGAAGTTGGTATTTTAATGATTTATAATCAACTTACTTTAATTTATAGTCAGCTTGAAGTTCTCTCTACTGCATATATTTTAAAAGAAATAAATTTTGTAAAAGAAGATAATGATGAGGTAAAATAATGACTAATGCGGATAAAATTAGAACTATAACAGATGAGGAGTTAGCCTGTCTTATTGCTAATCCACGAATGTTTGATCCACCATGGTGCTTATTAAAATGGGATTGTCCACATCTTGAAAAAGACCCAGTTCCATGTATTTTATGTGCGCTGGACTGGCTAAAACAGGAGGCTGACTAATGAAATTTTTAACTCCTGGGGACCAGGTGGAAATAACCAGAAGACTGGCCCAAATTTACGTTGATTGTGCATTGCTGGACCACGATGATTCGGACCATTTAGTAGCCCAAGATATTCTCAAAAATCTTGCCATAATTGCCAACTTTGCTGGTGGAAAGAAAATGCGGAGAGCCGTTCCTGAACTTGCAAAGCAAATTGTAGATGTGGTAATTGGAAAGGAAACCGACAATGACTAACGCAGACCGCTTAAACGCTATGACCGTTGAGGAAAAGGCCGTATTCTTTGCTAACTTACAAAGCACTCTCTTTGAAATAGTTAAAAAGGAATTTCATATTCCAATAGAAAGCATGGAACTTGATAAAAGCGCAGTAATACAAGAGATGCTCGACTGGCTAAAACAGGAGATAAAGGAATGAATATTACAGTTCCTATTATTTGCATTTTCATACTAGGGTTTGTCTTAGGATTGCAACTAGGATTAAATTCAAGTGATAATGATGACAATGATCGCAAGGAGGTAGAAGATGAACGAGATTTGTACTGACAACCGCTTTGACCTCATAGCAAAATATAAACAAGATTTACTTGATAGCACAAATATCGAAACAAGCCCAGATGAAATGGCGGTAATTGATAATATCTTGTTTCGCTTTTGGTAGATGGGATGGCTTTT
>Ga0310690_10003641_pt1 | contig 22841 bp, 16 predicted proteins | sample AusTroGonzalo_MG_2_FD_207661 | JGI IMG/M metagenome (GOLD analysis project Ga0310690, IMG submission 207661) | Bovine rumen microbial communities from tropical cattle in Woodstock, Queensland, Australia - Gonzalo_04 (v2) (version 2) | ecosystem: Host-associated > Mammals > Digestive system >... | reverse complement strand
GCCCGTGCGTGGCTGTCATCGGCGACTCCACCTTCACCCACAGCGGTATGACCTCCCTGTTGGATGCCATCTACGAGAACACCCCCATCACGGTGTTGATTCTCGACAACAGCACCACCGGTATGACTGGTGGTCAGGATTCCCACGCTCTCGGCGTGCTCGGCGAGATCTGCAAGGGCCTCGGCGTGAAGGAAGACCACATCCACCGCATCAACCCGCTGAAGGGTCATCTGGACGAAAACGTGGCCATCATCGAGAAAGAGCTTGAATATCAAGGCGTTTCCGTGATTATCCCGACCCGCGAATGTATCCAGACCTTGAGCCGCAGAATGAAAAAACAACAGGCTGCGAAGAAATAGGTTAGAAGGTTAAAAGGTTAAAAGGTTAAAAGGTTAGAAGGTTAAAGGTTTATGCCAAAAGCCAAGAGCCAACAGCTAATAGCCAAAAGCCAAAAGCCAAAGTTAAAAAACAATAACAAACAAGAACGAACAATACTGTTCAAAAACAAGAAATTAATATGAAAATCGATATAATTTTAGCAGGTGTAGGCGGCCAGGGTATCCTTTCCATCGCCACGATCGTGGGCGCAGCCGCCATCAAAAGAGGAATGTACATGAAGCAGGCCGAAGTGCACGGCATGAGCCAGCGCGGCGGCGATGTGCAGTCCCATTTCCGTCTTTCCGACCAACCCATCGCTTCCGACCTCATCCCGCTGGGCAAGGCCGACATGATTATCTCTGTGGAGCCGATGGAGTCACTGCGTTATCTGCCGTGGCTGAAGAAGGACGGCTGGTTGATCACCAACGACCAACCCTTCGTGAACATCCCGAACTATCCCGACTTCGACGCTTTGAAGGCTGAGTTGGCAAAAGTGCAGAACTGCGTGGCCATCAACGCCGACCAAATCGCTAAGGATCTCGGTTCCGCCCGCAGCTCCAATATGGTGATTTTGGGTGCCGCTTCCCCGTATCTGCAACTGCCTTACGAGGAGATCGAGAACGCCGTGCGCGAGAACTTCGCCCGCAAAGGTGAAGACATCGTGAACGTGAACCTCGCCTGCATGAAGGCAGGTCGCGAACTCGCCGAAAAGAAATAGTTTACTCCCTGCCTGATGAATAATCTCATAGAATTTTTCAAGAAGGCATTTCATATCATCGTACTCGCCGTTCTTCTGATTCTGAGTATCGTGATGCTGGGTACTTCGTTGTCTTTCAACGAACACCGTCTCGCACGTGGTGTGCAGAGCATCGTGGGACCGATTCAGAAGAGCGGTGCGGGTATGATACACCGTTTCCGTTTGGGTCCTGAGAACGAGGAACTCGTCAAGCAGAACGTGGAGCTGATGCGCGAACGCGAGAACATGTTCATTGAGAAGGAAGACACCACGCTGACCGAGATGAGCCAGCCCGACTCCCTCCATCGCGAACGTATTCGCTTGTATGACTACACTTACGCCCATGTGATTTTCCGCACGGTGGATCGCGCTTTCAACTACATGATTGTTGACAAAGGGGCCAAAGACGGCATTTGTCGCGACATGGCGGTGCTTTCCCCCTCTGGCGTGGCAGGCGTGGTGACGGATGTTTCCTCCAACTTTGCCACGGTGCGCCCGATTCTGCACCCCGAGTCCCGTATCAGCGCGGTGGTGACCCCCGCCAATCAGAACGGTACCGTGATCTGGGAGGGAGACAACCCGCGCGTGGCCTACCTCGAAGCCATCCCGCAACACTCTGAAATCAATATCGGGGATTCCGTTTTCACCAACGGTTATTCCAACATCTTCCCCAAAGGACTTCTCATAGGAACTGTGAAGGAAGTCCAGGTCGGGAACAACGCCAGCTTCTTGACTATCAAAGTAAAACTGGCTACCAATTATACGGATATCTATACCGTCTATCTGGTTGAGAATCTGTTTAAATCTGAATTAGACACCCTGAAAGCAAACTTCAAAGATGAATAACATTATATCCAACCTCATAAGATTTATCATCCTTCTGATAGTGCAGATTGCGATATGTCAGCATATTTGCCTGTTTGGATATATGACGCCGGCCCTCTTCCTGCTGGCCCTCTTTTTGCTGCCGTTGGAGTTGCCGCTCTCTTTGCAGTATCTCATCGGATTTGTCACAGGCTTTGTTGTGGACTCTTTTGCACATACCTTGGGAGTCTCCATGTTTTCCTGCACCCTGATGATGTTTTTCCGCCCCTATGTCGCTCATTTCCTGAACGGTAGCAATAACAATAAATTCGAGAACATTGACCGGCCAGTCCCTGGGGTGAAGGACTTCCGCTGGATATTCCTCTACACCCTCATCCTCACTTCCATCTACCAGATTTCTGCGGTTATGCTGGGTACCATGTCCTTCCGCAACTTTGGACACACTCTCCTCGTCATCCTCGGCAACACCTTCTTTACGGTGTTCGTTATCCTTTGTGTAGAATATATTTTCCATCCTCGTCTGAAGAATGAAATCTAAAGTACGGAATTTTATTCTCTTGATATTCAGTAGTATATTGATGTACTCCTGTAGTTCTGTCAAGCATTTGCCCGAAGGGGAGGTGATGCTGGTGCGCAACAGTGTGGAGGTGAAAGATGAGAAAAATCCTGACTTTGACAATCTTAGATCCTACGTCCGTCCTGTCACCAATAAAAAGTTTATGGATCTTTTTCGGGTCAAGACGGTCTTTTATGATTGGGGACGGCCGAGTTACGATAAAAATGGAAACACGAAGGACAGCAAATTCCGCCGTTTTCTTCGGGAAAAGATGGGTGAACCGCCCGTATTGTACGATTCCAACGAAATTGTCAATTCCGAGAGCCAATTGAAAATCGTCATGAAACAGCTCGGCTATTTTGATGCCGAGATTAATCATCAAGTCAGCTACGTCGGGAAAGAGAAGAAAAAGGCCAAGGTGGATTATTCCATTATAGCCCATTCCCCTTATATAGTGAGTAGCGTGGATTATGAGATTCCCATTTCGGAATATAAGCGCATCGTGGTCATCAATCAGAAGAATTCGTTGCTTTATCCAGGGATGCAGTATAACGAGAACATCATTAACGATGAGCTGACCCGCATTATCAATCTCATTCGTGATGAAGGTTATTATTATGTGGAGAAATCCATCATACGCTGTGAAGTCTCTTACGATCCGCTAGACAGCTTGGGCAATGACCCCAGATCGGTTAACCTGACGATTTCGATGAACATCCCACAGAATGAAAATGCCTCCCGATACCTTTACAAGTATTACTTCAACGACATATACGTGGATCCTGATGCACAATCTTATGCGAATGGAGAGCGGGAGACGGATACCATATTTTATTTGTGGAGTCCAAACGCTGATAGTGCGCGTTTTTTCTTTATTGAAGAGAAATGGGATGGGAAGATAAAGCCTTATTTTTCATATAAGACATTGGCGGATGCCATTTACAGTCGTACCGGCCAACCCTATTCCCAAATGGTGCGCAGCAGTAGTAGCCGTGCCCTTAACAGCTTGGACAACTTCCAGTATGTTAGCATCTTGTTTCGCGAAAACGAATCGTTGTTGGATACCGTGAACAAAAGGGGAGTTCTGGATGTTTATTACAAGCTGATTCGCCAGAAGCAACACAGTATTGGAGGACAGGTGGAATTGCGTAACGATAAGTCCGCACTTTCATTAACCTACACGAACCGAAACATCTTCAAAGGTGCGGAACATTTAACCATAAACCTGTCAGGTGGCTATTTTTACTACTCCTTAAGCAATCTTTTTAGCAACAAATGGTACTATTCCTATCCGGAATTCGGCGTGTCTGCCACGCTCGATTTTCCCAACCGACTCTTTCTTTTCAACAATCACAACATTGACAATTCCATCTCCAAAAGCACTTCGTTGAAGTTCGGTGTCAACTATTCAGGATTGTATCAAAAGTTGATGTATTATTCTTCTTTGGTTTATCGATGGTCACCGTCGTACTATATTTCCCATAATTTCATCCCTATTGATGTCAGTACCATCAATAATCGCGACAAAAGCTATTCGTCGTTGTTTAATTACGCGAACTATCCCGTCTCCTATCAGGCAAAGTTTAATAAATTTTTCTTGTTGTCGGCCAAATATTCCTTCAATTTTCTGGTTCCCAAATTAATGGAATCCCGAAAACATAATATGCACTTGACGATAAGTTGTGAGTCTTCTGGATTGTTACTCAAGGGGTTGAATGCTTTGTTTTCACCTAACGAGCGTTGGGTGCTCAGCCGAAATGGACTGGATGACGAAGGTTATAACTATACCACCTTTGAGAAAGTGGATGTGCTGTGGAATTACACGTATACCATCAACAATAACAATTCTTTGGCCATGCGCGCGGATATGGGAGTGATGATTCCGTTGGACAAAGAGTCTGAAATCCCTTACGAAAGAGGATTCTTCATGGGTACGAGCAACAGTATGAGAGGCTGGGGGTATCGTGGTTTGGGCCCTGGAAGTTATCAGCGCGGATATGACACCCTCTACACCGGCGATATCAAGCTGGAGATGAATATTGAGTATCGAGGAACTCTCTATCGGTCGTTTAAATATGCCCTTTTCGTAGATGCTGGTAACATCTGGTTGTCGAAAAAGAATAAAGATATGCCTGGGGCGGATTTCTCTTTCAGCCGTTTCTATAAAGAGATAGCTGTGGATGTTGGCTTAGGCCTTCGGTTGGATTTCAATTTCTTTGTGATCCGAATCGATTATGCCGTTCCGATATATGATCCTAACCGTAGCGATGAGCAAGGCCGTGTGATCAACGGAAACTGGTTGCATTCTCCTCATCGATGGCGGTTTGGCAGTGGATTTAAACTCGCCATCGGATATGCATTTTAGCTGTTCGTGATAGCGGAGAGCATTTGCCATAAAAGCCGGGTGGGGAGTCCCATGACGTTGTAGTAGGAACCGCGGACCTCACGGATGCCCACGTAACCGATCCATTCTTGCACGCCGTAGGAGCCTGCCTTGTCGAAGGGCTGGTAGGTATCTATATAATATTGTATGATTTCGTTGGACAACTCGTCGAAGACCACTTCGGTGGAGCGGTAGTCGGTGAGTGTCTTGAGCGGAGTGGCCACAGTCAGACCGCTATAGACGGTGTGGGTGTTGCCCGATAGCATCTTGAGCATCCGCTCTGCGTCAGCTTTGTCTTTCGGTTTCCCGATAATCGTTCCCTCCACGACCACGATGGTGTCGCAGGCGATGAAGAGGGTCTGCGGGTCGTACTGGGACATGTCAATGGGCGACAGTTTCAGTTTCGACAAATGCATCACAATTTCTTCGGGTGTCCACAATGGATCGTAGGTCTCCTCTACGTCGGTTTTCATCACCTCAAACTCAACCCCCATTCCCGCGAGGAGTTCTCTGCGCCTCGGGGATTGCGATGCCAGGATGACTTTTCGTTTTTTTAATTCTTCGAGCAACATTCTTACACCGTTTATGGGCTTACAGGCTTACAGGCTTACAGGTTTAGAAGTTAAGCTCCTAAGCTTCTAAGCTCCTAAGCTCTTAAGCCTCCAATTGAATCTTTACATCGTTCAGCACGTTCATATAATTGATAAACGCCTGATAGGGTGAAGAATAGACTTCGAAATTGCGTTTAACGAAGCGGTGGCCGAACCATTTGGAACTCATGAAATTGAAGTGGTCGGCGGCTTGGAGTCGCAGCCAACTCAACTTGGCATCCATGTTGTCGGATTTCTTATAGAGCGGTTCCAACTTAAACAGCTGGTTGAAAGCCTCTTGCTGTAGTTCGTTTCCGAGCCACTCGTTGGTGTCCTTCTCTTCTCCTGAGCAAGAAATGGGCCATGGAGCGTGCATTGTGGCCGCACTGGTGTCCAAATCCAGCACCTCTTTCGGGGTGATGAAGGTGTAATTTTCATGGTGGATGAGGGCATTGACCAGTGCTTTGAAAAAGTCGAAGATGCCGGTGTCGGCGGTGTAGTGCTCGCCGATGGTCTCATAATCCCAGAAGAGGTTGATGAGCGGGGTGTCGCTTTCAGTATGGATGGAGTTGAGGAAGCGCATGTATTTCTCGGCAGTCAGCGGATATTGATCCCAACCTTGGTCGGCAAACCGCAGGGTGATGTCGTCACAAAGCTGGTAGGAACGCAGCAGCAGACGCACATCGGTCTGGTAAGGGTTGCAGTAAAGGTAAGTGGGACTTTTCCAACCGAGGATGTGGCGGGCGCCTTCGGTAAGGATGACGCGGTATCCGGCATTGCCAAGCCATTCGCCTATCTCATCGGAGTAGATGATTTCAGTATTGCAGAAAGAAATCGGTTTCACGCCGAAAGTGTCCATCAGCAGTTCTTCCTGCAGTCTGACCTGCTCCATGAAGGCGCTTTCGCCGTACAGGGAAGCGATACTGTGGGTGTAGGTGCTTCCGGTGATCTCAACACAACCGGTGGCGACGAGTTCTTTGAAGCTTTCGATGACTTCGGGGCAGTAGTTTTTGAACAGCATGATGGAGCTGCCGGAGATACTGAAGCTGCAGCGGAACTGGTCGGGGGCTTGCTTGATGAGCTCCAGCAACATCTTGTTCATCGGCAGATAGCAACGTTCCGCCAGACGTTTCGTCAAATAGAGATTCTGGTAATCATCAAAATAGTTGTGATCCTGATTGATGTCGAAAAAGCGGTACGTGCGCAGACGGTACGGCTGGCTAATCTGAAAGTGGAAACATATTTTATTCATAGCGAATCGTTTTTTCGTAAATTTTGATTAATTTTTTAGCCACATATTCCCATTTGAGGTTGTCAACCTCGGCGGAACCTTCTTCAGCGAAGAGTTTCGAGAGGGCAGGGTAGTGCAGCAGACCGTAGATGGCATCAGCGGTGGCATCGATGTCCCAGAAATCGACCTTGATAGCGTGGGTAAGCACTTCGGAAACACCGGATTGCTTGGAGATGACCACGGGCACTCGTGCGCGCATGGCCTCCAGCGGGGAGATGCCAAAAGGTTCGGAGATGGAGGGCATCACATAAACGTCGCTCATCCCGAACATCTTGTTGATGTCGTCGCCGCGAAGGAATCCGGTGAAGTGGAATCGGTCGGAAATGCCCAACTCGGCCACGCGCTCGATGATGTGCGGCATCATGTCGCCGTCGCCGGCCAGCACAAAGCGCACGTTCGGATCTTTCTCCAGCACGCGCTTGGCGGTCTCCACGAAGTAGTCGGGGCCTTTTTGGTAAGTGACACGTCCTAAGAAGGTTACAATCTTTTCGGTGACGAATTTACGACGCTCCACTTTTTTGTCGTTGGGCTCCACGGCATTATGCAGGGTGAAGACCTTTTCGGCGGGAATGCCGTATTTGTTGATGACGATGTTGCGGGTGAGGTCGCTGACGGCGCACACCGCATCGGCGGCCATCATGCCTTCCTTTTCCATGCCATAGACGATTTCGTTGTAGTTGGTCTCGCCCGAACGGTCGAATTCCGTGGCGTGCATGTGCACTACCAGCGGTTTTCCGCTGGCGCGCTTGGCGGCGATGCCCGCGCGGTAGGTGAGCCAGTCGTGCGCATGGATGAGGTCGAAATCCTCGTTCCGCGCAATCTCGGCGGCGATATTGGCGTATTGGTTGACCTCCTCCATCAGATTCGGACCGTATTTGCCGGAGAAAACGTATTTCCGTTTTTCACCGGAAACCGGGAACACACCGCTTTCCATCTGGTTGATGACATTGTAGTAGTCGTCCAAGCCCACGTAGGGGATAAGCTTGCTGTTAACCTGAATATACGAGGTCTGTTCGTTGCGCAGGAAATATTCGGAAGTCCGCGGGTCAACTTCCACGTCACTTCCGTTGACGATCTTGACATACGAAGTGTCTTCGTCGCCGGAAGCATGGGGCATCACGAAAGTCACCTTGACGCCGTTGAGCGCCAGGCCTTTGGTCAGCCCGTAACAGGCGGTGCCCAGACCTCCGGAGATGTGGGGTGGAAATTCCCAACCGAACATTAAAACTTTTATCGCCATAATAGTAAGTTATCGTCTATTTCTTGATTTGTTCAATTTTCCATTTCATATAGAGCAGGGCGGCCACGCTCCAAGCCTGCGAAATGCAGCCGTTGGGCTTGTATGGCGGGTCGCCGTCAGTGATTTCGGCAACAGTGGAGAGTCCGTAAGAACTCATACAGCTGTCAAAACGGTAGAGTATCTTGTTGAGCACGTCAGGAGCGCTGTCTGGATGCACTTTCAGGATGCAGTCGGTGAACGGGAACAGCAACCAAGGCCATACAGTGCCCTGATGGTAGGCCGCGTCACGCTCAGCCTGTCCGCCAGCGTAGTGACCCTTGTAATCAGGGTCTTTGGGTGAAAGGGTGCGGATACCCTTGTCCACAAGGAGCTCTTCGGTGACCCGCTTCAGGATTAACTGTCTGATTTTCTCGCTGATAGGTGCGAAAGGCAGGGAGGCGGCGATCAGCATGTTCGGGCGCACTTGGAAGTTCTTATAGTCCCCATCGACATAGTCGGCGAGGTAACCCATATCTTTTGACCAGAAGGTGTCTTTGAAAACAGCCGGGAAGTTGGTGGCGATGGGCTCCCATTCAATAAGGAAGTCCTTGTCCTTGCTTTCGCGCGCGAGGTCCAGTGCGAATTTGATGCCGTTGTACCACAGCGCGTTGATTTCCACTTGGCAACCGGTGCGAGGGGTGACGGGACGGCCATTCACGACCGCATCCATCCAAGTGAGTGCCAAACCTTCGCCGCCGGCATAGATCAGACCGTTTTCCAGCATCCGGATATTGTTCATGGTGCCGTCACGGTAGGCGCAGAGGATTTTTTTGACCGCTTCGCCGTATTTTGTCCATACTTTCTTGGGCTTGTTGATATAATCGCAATAGATTTGCAGACTGCGCAGGAACCAGAGCGGAGCGTCCACGGAGTTGTAGGCGGCAGTGGTGCCGGTGCCGATATTGGGGAAGAGTCCCTCTTTGAGGTCGGCAATCATCGTGTCGGTAATCTCTTCGAACAGGTCGAATTTGCCCAGGGGCAGGGTGAGACCAGGCAGCGCAATGAAGGTGTCGCGGCCCCAGCGCCCGAACCACGGATAACCTGCGATGATGTCGGTGCGGCCATTGCGTTTCACGATGAACTGCTCGGCGGCGTTCTGCAGACATCCCGAGAAAGTGGAACGGAAAGTGTGTTTCTTCTCCTCCTGCGCGTAGATTTCGGCAATATCTTTCGGGTCGACCGGTTCGGTGCCGATGCAGAGGTAAAGTTCCTGATTCTTCACTTTGGCGGTCAGGGTGCCGGGACGCCAAAGATCCTCGTGCCCTTCATATCCGCGTTTCAGTTCCTCGTCATATTCTATGTTGTAGTACCAATCGGGATGATGTTGGTAGAGAACATCGTCGGAGAATTGGAAATAGACGGGCGTGTAGCGGTCGTACATGCAGAATCCCACCCCGTTGTCTACAATTTGATAGCTGGTGTTTACGTCTCCGTTGGCGTGGGTGAGTTGGTGGATGTTGCGGAAAGCCAGCATCGGCTCAACCTGCAGCGACACCTCTTCCACATCGTCCAGGAAGGTGTATTTGATGATCAGGCGGTCGGCATCGTTTTGGAACAGCAATGACTTCTGGAAGTTGAACTTCCCGACGCGGAAATCGTATGTGGGCACACCGTCTGCAGAGAACTTCTGCAGGTATTTGTTGCCTTTCGGGTCGATGACATTACCCTTGTACTGGTGGATGCTGAGGTGGAAGTCCATGTCGTTCACCACGATATTTTCGTTGATGCCTGAGACCAGCAAATGCCGTTCCCCGTTGAAGTTGTCCTGGGGAACGATGAGCAGTCCGTGGTATTTCCGGGTGTTCAGTCCGCACAAGGTGGTGTTGGCGAAGGCGCCTGTTCTGCTGCAACGTAGTATTTCCCTCTCCTTCGAGAAGCCGATGTTCACCAATTTGTCTTTGTCAAACGCGATATAACTCATCTTTTCGTTGTCTGTTTGGTTTTAATATGCTCGTAATCAAGTTGATACATTCTGATTTTTGCACTGTGATTCGAGACAAATATATTGATTTTGCAAAGATATATTTTTTTACTGATACGATGTGAATGTTTTTTTCATTTTTTTTTAACCTTGGGGGCTTGGATGACGAATGGCGATGAAACGATGAAATCCGATAAATGGGCGCAAAAAAAATCCCGGGCCGTGAGGTCCGGGATTTTGTAGAATGGTATTAAACCGAATGATTAGCGAGCCACCGTGAATTTTTGGGTGGAGGTGCCGTTTTCGGTCTCGATTTTCACCGTGTAAACACCGTTAGCGAGGCTGCTGGTGTTGATTTGGGTGTTCATGTCGTTAGCATCATAAGAACCAACCAATTGACCCATCATGTTGAAAATTTCAACACGGTCGATGTTGGCGCTAGCATTGATGTTCAGCACATTGTTAGCAGGATTCGGGAAGATAATGGTCTTGACACCATGATTCTCAACACCGGTACCAGCAGTCACGCTGAAGTTGTCAACGTTCATTCTGAACATGTCGGTAACGTTGAAGTGACGGATAGCGATGTGGATGTTCTGGCCACCGTAAGGCAGGTTAACAGTTTTCTGTTTCCAAGCGCCTTGGACACGATGATTACCGCCATCGGGGTCAAGATCTTCCTCATAGAGAAGTGTGAAATCACTCGGGGCAACACCGCTGGTAGATACATAAACACCGTAGTGTTCAGCTGCATAAGATGCATCCTGTGCACAAACATAGAATGACAGAGTAGCACCCTGGCTCGGGATAGCCAAAGCAGGAGAAATCAGCCAGTTGTCAGGTGTTAATGGTTCACCATTATAGGAAGAAGAAGTGACGCATCCGTCTCCTTCATAAGGAGTCATGGTAATATTAGCCCAAGTGTCTCCGTCGCCGTCCTGATCAAGAATAGTCCAGCAAGTGAATTCGTCGCCGTCAAAGCCTTCGAAGAACGGGAGTGTCGCAGGAACGGAGCAATCCAGTGCACTACCGCTAACGGTAATGGTTTTGTTGGCTGAGCCACTGGTCAATGTGATAGTGCCGTTGTGGCTGCCAGCTGCAGTTGGGTTGTAACGCACATACAAAGTGCCGCCAGCAGCAGGAATAGTAGCAGTGGAGGCGAAAGATGCTCCATTGGCGGAAACTTCAAAATTAGCAGGTGCAGAGACTGCGATATCGTTGGTCAGCAATGCGCCGGTGATAGTAGCTTCTTTTACAGGAGCAGGAGAACCTATAAGGATTGAACCGAATGAAATGTTTTCGGGGTCAGCCATTATGGTAGCATCATTAAACAAGGTGAAATTATCAATCCAGAGCTTATCGGTATATGTTGAATATACGCCGAGCTCAAGCACATTGATGGCAACATATTTTGTGTTAGCGGGAACATCTGCGTTAAAATAGAAGAATTCTTCAGGATATTCAAAAGGCACAGAAACAGTGTTGAACCAAGTGAAGTCAGATGCGTTGGTGCCAGTGGATGAATAACCAACGCGGAATGTTGTCGGAGAGGTAGCATAGTCACCCAAATAGTTGCGATAGCCAAATGAAATGGACAGAGGAGTGGTGCTGTGGATTTCAGGAGTCACAAGCATATCTAATCCAATCATACCAATCATGAGGTCTTCGGTTTCTTGATCATGATAAACTATAGTGTAGTTATTAGCGTCTTCATAACCCCAGCAAGTAGGCGGGTAAATACCATTGTTGAAGTTTTCGACAAACGGGAAAGTAGAAATACCACCAGAGCAGTCAGCACCACTACCTGTCAATGCAACGCTAGCATTGTGGTTAGTGGAAACGAAGGTCAGGTTCTGGCTGAATTGGCCGGCAGCGGTAGGGGCAAAACGTACATAGATGGTGTCGTTAGTTAACATAGCAGCATTGGCAGGGATGGTCAGCGTGGTGGCAAAAGTAGTACCGTTAAGAGAAATCTCAAAAGGAGCAGCAGTGGTCAATGTGAAAGCTTCGTTCACATTGGTAGTGGATAACACCACTTGTTTAGGAGCTGAAACAGAGCCTACAGGTGTTACGCTGAATTCCAACGCATCTGTACTGAGCTCGACGTTTGAAGCAGGCACGTTATTGTTGACACTGAAGTTGGTGACGAGGAAGTAATACTCGTCAGCGTCGGAAATACAATGGATACCTATACGATAGTTACCAGTAAACGGGGTGAGATCCAGGACTTGGGTCTGGAATCCGACAGTGGTGACATCAATAGCGCCGGTGAGTGCAGTTTGGTTATTGTTGGCATCGATGGCAAACACTTGGAATCTTTCGGGATATGAACTATGGTATGCAGTATAGTCAAAATAACCGAATTGTGCACCTGTGAGGGTGAAGACGGGAGAAATCAACCAGTCGTCAGCGTCGTTAGAGGTGGAGTATGCGTAATAGACAAGGCTGTCTGGCGAGCTGAAAGAGAAGGTTTTACCATCGTTATTGGCATCAATGATTTCCCAGCAAAGGTTACTAGCATCATTGTCGAAGTAAGTGGTGTATGGGAGCGTAGCAATGCCGCAGCTGACAGCTTCACCCGTCAGGGTGATGGTGTCATTGAAGCTGGTGGAGCTGACAATCAGATTCTGGTTGAAAGTGCCAGCGGTGCTAGGAGCAAAACGAACATAGAAAGTAGTATTGTCCAGCATATCAGGATTAGCGGGGATCGTCTGTGTAGCAGCGAAGGTGTTATCATCGAGAGAAATCTCAAACGGAGCCGTTGCGGTCAAAGTGATAGCCTCATTCACATTGATGGTGCTCAATGTCACAGCTTGGCTAGCAGTGGTATTACCAGAACCAATGGCACCGAAATCCAAAGCGTTAGTGCTGAGAGACATAGCCGGAGCAGCTGTCAGGATGCTGAAGTTGTCTACATAAAGGTAATATTTATAATAACCATTGTATTTGATGGCTACATATTTGGTGCCGGCAGGAAGTTGATGAGTGACTTCTGTCCAGGTAGAGTTCACTGTTGAATAATCGGCCAACACAGAGAAACTACTGGGGGTGTTGTTGGTTGTGGAATACATCACCTTGAAGGTGTCGGCAGGATTATAAGCTTTGTAAAAGAATTTAACCACATAGGTTTCGCTTGCGTTCAAGGTCAGTTCAGGGGTGATAAGCCATTGATTGTAGTCAGTAGCGTTGTAGTAACTGCTGAAACGGAAATCATAGATGCCTTCGTAAGCATTTGCGTCTGCATAGATACCAAATTCCATATCATTGGCGGGATCAGCGCTGATCATCTGCCAGCAATCAATCGAGCTCTCAAAGCCTTCTGTGAAGGGGACGGAGAAGTTGCTGCAGTCAAAAGCAGCACCCGTCAAAGTGATGGTAGCATCGGTGGCGCCAGTAGAACTCAAGGTAATGGTGCCGTTGTCGGTGCCGATAGCTGTCGGGGTGTAGCGTACGTAGAGGTCGCCACCAGCCGTCGGAACAGTAGCAGTGGTACCGAAAGTGGTGCCATCAGCAGAAATCTCAAACGGAGCAGCTGTAACAGCCGTCACAGGAGCAGTAAGAAGATAATTGTTAACAGTGACCATAGCACTGGCCGTACTGCCTAAATTAACATTTCCGAAATTCACAACATTAGTAGATGGGATGATCGTGGGGCTAGTGGGGTTTACAGTGACGGTAAGTTGGCAGGCGTCATTACTTCCGTTCATGACCATCAAGAAATGGTAAGTACTACCATCTACGAAGACATAGTCATCAGCACGAGTAGGATCAATGCCACCGCCAGCGATCCACATGCGATCGCCTGGAGTCGGATTGGTAATGCAGAAGTCATACGTTCCAGCAGGAATCGTAATGGTTGCGGAGCCGTCTTGAACTATGTTTTGGGTGCTCAGAGAGCCGTCTGCATTTACGGGGACTTTGTACTCGAACTCAGCGTAAACGGATGCGGGAGCATCACCACTTTCGGTTAATCCACCGGATGTAGGAATGACTGTGCCGTAGGTGTTGTGGTCGGCATCCAGCAAGAGTTGGTAACCAGTACCGTCTTGCCATACATTGTGGGCTTCCAAAATGATTGTTACCTGCGCTTTCGCACAGAATGTCAGCGCCAAAAACGCGACAAATAAAGTAAAAATCTTTTTCATTTTTTTTTGGTTTTGATGAATAATTAGGTTAATTGAATATGTATTTTTTCTTTTCTTTCTTTCCTATTTTACATAAATAAACACGCCGCAAAGATACTATTTTTTTATATAAAAAACATATTTTGCGTTTTTTTTGACATTAATGTGTATTCGTAATTTGTGTACTTTTGCAACCCTGAATTTTATGGAAGTAACAATGTGCGACTATCGGCTTTTTACCGTTTCGGAAATACGTGAGTGTGAGCGCTTTACTATGGAAAAGCGCAGCATTTCGTCGTTGGAACTGATGGAGGATGCTGGTCGGGCTTGTGCCGATGTGCTCTGCGAAACCATTTGGAACAGAGATGTGGAGAATGTTTACATCTATGTCGGCACTGGCAACAATGGCGGCGATGGTGTGGTCATGGCCGCGCACCTTGTCGAAGATGATTTTATACACAATAATATATATATAGTCATCTGCGCTCCTGAAAACGCTCGTTATAGCAAGGAGATGCAATACCAATTGAAACGTTGGAAAAAGCTTGAAAAAGAGGAAGATACCGCTCATACGATATGCTATTCTGCTGACAATCAGCCTAATCCGACAAAGAATGACTTGATTGTGGATGCGCTCTTCGGCATTGGGCTGAATAAGCCTGTCACTGGTTTCTTCGCCGAAGTGATCCGTCATATCAACGCTTCAGATGCCTATACGGTCTCTATTGACACGCCTTCGGGGCTTTTTGCCGATCAGCCCACGCCTGAGAACAGTGCAGTGGTCATTGCCGACAAGACCTTCAGTATCCAATTTATGAAGACGGCCTACCTGTTGCCGCAGAACTACCCCTATCACGGCGATGTGGAAGTGGTAGATATTGGTATGGAAGCCCCTGAAAATATGGAGGGAACCAATCGATTTCTCTTAAAGGATGCTGAGATTCGGAAACTGTTGCGTCCACAGAGTCCTTACGCGCACAAGGGTACGTTCGGACATGCGCTGCTGATAGCGGGTTGTGATCGGATGCCCGGTGCGGCGGTGTTGGCGGCTACGGCGGCGATGCGCGGCGGAGTGGGCAAACTCACCGTTCATACAGTGCGCTCCGTGCGTAATATTCTGGCGGTCTCCTTGCCCGAAGCGATACACAGTATCGATGACAATGAACAGGTGGTCAGCCACATAGATTGGAATCGTTTGCAGGAAAACATCACAGCACTGGGCTTCGGTCCAGGACTGGGGTTGGCAAAACCGACAGTATCGGTCATGAAAGACATCCTTGACACGGTGAAACTGCCGCTCGTCATTGATGCCGACGGTCTTAATATGCTGGCAGAGAACAAGACATGGTTGGCATTTCTTCCGCCCAACAGCATCTTGACTCCGCATTTTGCGGAATTTGAACGGTTGGCGGGCAAACCTTCCGATGACTTCGACCGTTTGGAGCGAGCGAAGCAATTTGCACGACGCTATTCGGTAATTCTCGTGTTGAAGGGCCATCACACGGTGGTGACCTTCCCAGATGGACGGCAATTTTTCAATACTACCGGCAATGCGGGCATGGCCACGGCAGGCAGCGGAGATGTGCTTACAGGACTGATTCTCTCACTGTTGGCGCAAGGCTACGATCCCGGAAAAGCGGCCGTGTTGGGTGTCTATCTCCACGGTGCGGCGGGAGATGCCTATGCTCGCGACAACGACCCTCGCACGCTCATCGCTTCTGATTTGCCTCGTTATTTTTATGTTTTTGATAGTTTTGATTATGAAGAAATATAGATTTTTTACTGCGATTGTTTTTGTGATATGGGCTTGCTCAGCAACGGCCCAGGTGAACATCCGTATTGATTTGGCGAACACCAATACCTTTGATTCCGTCTTTGTGAAAAGTGCGGCTAAACTGCAGTCCAAGCAGAAGTTGAGTGCGCCGTTCGGTCCGTCGGTGACCTTGCAGGATAAGGAGTCGCTCAAGCCCGGCATGTATGAAATTCTGGGCGACAGTACCTTGCTAGGCGCTATCCTTGTCCCCAATGAGAAGAATCAGAAGTTCTCTTTGAAAATTGACGGAAAGAAGGTTACGTTTCAGAATTCAAAGGAGAATACTGCCTATTACGACTATTTGGAAGGTCTTAAAGCTTACGACAAGCAGCTGGATTCTTTGAATGCGCTTTTTGAAGAAGCGCAGAAGAGTATGCCACAGTACATGTTGAAGGTCTTCGTGGATTCGCTTTCTGCTTCCGCGCGACGTATCAATGATGACATGCGTGCCTATCAGCGTCGTTCTGCAGCGGCCTATCCTAACACGCTGGTGGGTTCTGTCATTGCCACCTCCATGTATCTGTCGGATCCGCCACAAGAGGTTGTTGGCAACCGCAGACTCTTTCAGGAGTACTATATCGAGCATTTCTTTGACAATTTCGCGTGGAATGATCCCCGGATTTTCAACACACCGGTGGTCGAGCAGAAACTCAAGGAGTACTGCAACATGATTTACCAACTGGATAATCCCGATTTTGACAAATACGTGGTGAGTGCGCTGGACAAAGCCAAAGTCAACCAGACTTCATTCGAATATCTGTTTGATGCGCTGGAATATGTGCTAGGTCGTATCATCTCCCCATACAAAGTGGAACATACCTACATTGCTATGCTGAAGGATGCCCTGACCTATCCCAAACTCGATGAGAATCGGCAGAGACGTTACACCCGCGAGTTGGGTTTCATCAACAAGAATCTCAATGGCGATACGATACCGAATTTCACCATGGTGATGGCCAACGGGGACACGATGACGATGTATGACATCCAGAGCGAATATACAATCCTTTATTTACAACATCCCACCTGTCCGACCTGTCATCAGGTGCGCAACCGCATGAAGGAGTTTGCGAAACTCAACCAGGCGATTGAGTCCGGCCGGTTGAAGGTGGTGATGGTCTATTTTGAGGACGACCCGCAGGTCTGGAGCAACTACGTGAATTCTCGTGAAGCCAATCCTAAGTACCTGCACGGCTGGAACTTCGATCAGTCCATTGCCGACAACAACCTCTTCGATACCCGCACCATCCCTTACATGTTCCTTCTTGACAAGGACAAAAAGGTGATTAAGAAGGATTTGCTTTATAACGAAATTGAACCCTATATAGAATACCTTAGGATTAATTAGTAAAATTGATAATTGTGGGGGTGGTAGTAATGGTTCCCCTAACCTATTAACCTTTTAACCTTAAAAAAATGACCGAGAACCTATTTATGCTGATTTTCATCGTGGTCATCGCCCTTTTACTGTTTTTGGATTTGGGCTTGTTGCATAAAAAAGACCATGTCGTTTCATTCAAGGAATCCGCTGGTTGGACGGCGGTGTGGGTGTCGCTCTCACTGCTGTTTTTCCTGTTGATTCGTTTTCAAGGAGACAAAATCGTGGATGTTCATGACAAAGAACATTTTGTGGCTCAGAACGAACTTTATGAACACCATGTGACATACGATGATGCGCTCTCTTGGGAAGAAAATATCAAGCATTACAAGAATCAGCTTTCGTTGGAGTACCTTACCGGCTATCTGATTGAATTGTCGCTCTCCATCGACAATGTTTTTGTGATGATCATGATTTTCCTCTCGTTCGGGGTGGAGAAGCAGTACTACCACAGGGTGCTCTTCTATGGCATTCTCGGGGCGATTGTGTTGCGGTTCATCTTCATCTTCGCTGCAGGAGCACTCATCCAAAAGTTCCATTGGCTGTTGTTGGTTTTCGGTGCGTTCTTGATATACTCCGGTATCAAGATGTTCATAGACCGAAACAAGACGGAATCTATCGATGTGGAGCACCATCCGGTGGTGAAATTCCTGACAAAGAGGCATTTAAGCACATCGCAATTCCACGGTCATGATTTCTTCACGAAGGTGGATGGTCGATGGCTCTGCACGCCGCTTTTCGTGGTGCTGATGATCATCGAGTTTTCGGACATTATCTTTGCTTTCGACTCAATTCCGGCCATCTTTTCGGTCACGCATGACCCGCATATCGTCTTTTTCTCCAATATTTTCGCCATCTTGGGCTTGCGTTCCATGTTCTTCATGCTGGAGAGCATCATGGACAAGTTCGCCTACTTGCGCATTGGTCTGTCAGTGTTGCTCACCTTTATCGGTGTGAAGATGTTCTTGCCGTATGTCGGTATCGAGGTCGGCATTGTGGCGTCTTTGGTGGTGATTGTTTCGATACTGACGTTGAGCATTTTGCTTTCGGTGCTATTCCCTCCAAAGAAAGCGACGAATTAATGGATAATGGATAATGGATAATGGATAATGATGGGGGATTCGGAAGGGTTCCCCATTTTTAGTTAGCAGTTAGTGAGTAGGGAAGAAGTAAGAGGTAAGAGGTAAGAGGGAAGAGGGAAGAAGGGACGTTTCACGATTAAGCTCCTAAGCTTGTAAGCTTGTAAACTTGTAAGCCTGTAAACAAAAAATAAGCGGTGCTCGTTACACCGCTTATTTCATAAGATAATTATTACTAATGGTATAAAGACCGAAGGGTTATGCGTATAACTCTTCGAAGATCTTTCTGAGTTCAGGGCTTTCGCGGAGCTCTTGGAGAGTGAACTCGGCGTGGCCTTTGGTGTAGCCGTTACCCATGATCATGTTCACGTCGCTGCCGATACCCTCAGCACCGAGGCTGGCTTTCGTGAAGCTGGTAGCCATGCTGAAGAAATAGACGATACCGTCGTCTTTCGTGATGAGCACAGCGGTCATTTCCTGATCGGGAACGTTGACGCAGTTGATGGTGACATCGGCCATCTTGCCGTCGGTGAGCTTTTCGATGAGCTCATACACTTGGACCGGGGTCATGCCAGCAGCAGACTCCACGACGTCGCAGAAACCGAGGTCTTTGATACGTTGGGTGCTCTTCGGGCTGTTGGCGATACCGATGACCTTACCGGTGACACCGACACGTTTCTTAGCCTCGTAGCAGCAGAGCATACCGCTCTTACCACCGGCACCGAGGATGACGACGGTTTGACCGTATTGGCACAATTTAGCGGTTTGTGCAGGAGCACCAGCCACGTCCAATGCGCTCAAAGCGAGTTTCTCAGGCATGTCGGTCGGGATCTTAGCGTAGATACCGCTCTCGAAGAGGATAGCTTTACCCTTGATGTCGACTTGGTCAACGTCAGGACGGATTTCGAGGATTTCGTCGATGCGCAGCGGGGTGAGGCTGAGGCTGACGAGGGTAGCGATGCGGTCGCCTTCCTTGAGGTCGATTTTGCCCTTGAGAGCATCACCGATCTTCTCAACCTTGCCGAGCAACATACCGCCAGAACCGGTGCGGCGGTTACGGTGCTTGCCCTGCAGTTCGACGTTCAGGAGCATTTCTTTCTTCACTTCTTCCATGATTTTTTCTTCGGAAGCGCCGGGACCAGCTTGTTCCTTGGCGTAGTTGTGAATGTCGGTAAATGAAGCGGAGTCAATGTTCAGGGTTTGGACGTCAATGAGGATTTCATTGTCCCAAATCTCGTCCATGTTATTGTCGAGCTTGTTAGCGGGCTGCGGGAGAACACCCTTGGGTTCAATCACGCGGTGCGTACCGTATTTGTTGCCTTTTTTCTGCATAATTTGAATGATTTTTAGAATGATACAAAACTTTTATGCCTCAAAAATTGAGGTCGCAAAGATAGTATTTTTTTGAAATCTGCCGTAAGGTTTGTGAAAATATTTTTTCAGAACGCGGTTTTAGCGCCTGTAGAGACGATGTGCACATCGTCTCTACAAGTGCCGACACACGTTTTCCATCATTTTTTTTCACGGCAATCTCAAAAAATTGTATATTTGCGGCGTTTTTTAATTCACGTATTTATAACTAAGTATTCATATTTAAATATTAAGACAAAATGGGAAGAGCTTTTGAATATCGTAAAGCAAGAATTTTCAAGAGAAACGCATATTTAGCCAAGACTTTCACTCGTCTGGGCAAGGAAATCACGATGGCTGCCAAGGCCGGCGGTCCCGATCCCGAGCAGAACTCCAAACTCCGTCTGCTGATCCAGTCTGCCAGAAACGAGAACATGCCGAAGGACAACATCGATCGCGCCATCAAACGTGCCTTCGAGAAGGACATGTCCGATTATAAGGAGATGGTTTATGAAGGTCGCGGACCTCACGGCATCGCCATCCTCATCGAGGCTGCTACCGACAACAACCAGCGCACCGTCGCCAATGTGCGCAGCTATTTCAACAAGTTCGGCGGCTCTCTTGGTACCTCCGGTATGTTGGATTTCTTGTTCGACCATAAGTGCATCTTCACCATCGCCCGCACCCCGGAACTCGACATCGAGGAATTCGAACTCGCCATGATGGACTTCGATGCTGAAATCGACGCCGACGACGAAGAGGTGATCATCATAGCTGAATACAAGGCCTTCGGTCCTATCCAGAAATATTTGGAAGACAACAAATACGAGATCAAGAGCTTCAAGTTCGACCGTATCCCGAAGGAACTCAAGGCCCTCACCGACGAGCAACGCGCCGAGGTCAACCTGCTCCTTGACAAAATCAACGAAGACGAAGACGTGACCAACGTCTATCATAATATGGAGGAACCTGAGGAAGCAGAGGAATAGCTATTAGCTATTGGCTTGGAACGGTTAGTTAAACATAGACTTAGAACTTAGACATAGACTATTAAACCTTAAACCCTAAACCCTAAACTATAAACCTTCTAACCTTTCAACCTCTTAACCTTATAACAACCTTCAACAACCAATAACCTATAACCATTAAAATCATGTACTATTACAAATTCAAAGTGTATTACGACGAGGTGGAGGACTTCGTACGCGATGTGGACGTGCTCGCGAACAGCAACTTTGAAGACTTCCACCATTTCCTCTACGAGTGTTTGGGCTTGCAGGGGAACGAGTTTGCCGCCTTCTCCATCTGCGACCAGAAATGGAACAAGCAGAAGGAGATCACCATCATGGACACGTCAGAGGATGAGGAGGTGGAGGCGCCGGAATATGATGACGAGGATTCGTTCAGCACGAAGACGCGCCTTCCGAAATTTGTCATGAAGGATGCCATCCTGAAGGATTTCATCACGGATCCGCACCAACACATCCTCTACGAGTACGACTTCATCGACCCGAAGACGTTCTATATCGAGTTCCAGAAGGCGGCGCAGACCGAGAATCCTGAGGAGTTCCCGCGTTGCACTTATCAGAAGGGCAAGCTTCCTGTGCGGCTCACCGCCAAGGATCTGCCGCAGCCTGATGTCGATGAGGCGCAATTGCTGCTCGATGATCTGGAAGAGGATGATTATGACGACGGATTCGATGACGGCTACAACGAGGAGGATTATAACGACTTGAATGAGTTCTCCGACTTTTAGCGGTCCCACTTTGTACATATTGACCGGTCCGACGGGCGTGGGCAAGACAGCCTACACCATCGAACTGGCGCAGCGCTGGCAGGTGCCGATCATCTCGGCAGATTCCCGCCAGTTCTATAGAGAGATGCGCATCGGTACAGCCTATCCCACAGAGGAAGAGCTGGCCGCTGCGCAACATTTTTTTGTCGGGATGCTCTCCATCCACGACTATTACAATGTATATAAATTCGAGCAGGAGGTGCTCAAGTTGCTCGGGGAACTGTTCCAAAAGTACCCGGTGGTGATCATGACCGGCGGCAGTCCGCAATATCTGGACGCGGTGTGCCATGGGGTGGACGAGATGCCCGACCCTGACCCGAGCACGCGGCAGTACGTCATCAATCTGTTCCACAACAATGGGGTAGGGGCTTTGCACGCACAACTACAACTTCTTGATCCAGAGTATGCTGCCGCGGTAAATCCCAACGATTCCAAACGGATAATGCGTGCGTTGGAGGTGAGTCTGCAAACGGGAAAACCCTATTCCGAGCATTTGAATAAAAAGCAGGTGGTCCGGGATTTCAACATCGAAAAGCATTATCTCAACCGTCCGCGCGAGGTACTGTTCGACCGCATCAATCGCCGGGTAGATAAGATGATGGAAGACGGTCTGTTGGAAGAGGCACGAGGTTTGTTGCCGTATCGTGACCTTAACGCCCTTAACACCGTGGGTTACAGGGAATTGTTCGACTATTTCGACGGCAAGTGTACGTTGGAGCAGGCGGTGACGGACATCAAGACGCACACGCGCAGGTACGCGAAGAGGCAGATTACGTGGTTCAAGCGAGAATACGAGGAGGTGATGATTGACGTGTGACGTATGACGTATGACGTGTGATGTGTGATGTGTGACATGTGATAAATGGGGAATGATGGGAACGGCCGTAATATAGGGGATTCGTTTCGTTCACGGACGCACTCCGTTAGGAGTGCAGGGCTCGGTAGAGAATGCGGCACAACGTTGATTTCGCACGCCGTTAGGTGTGCGGGCATATTTTTGGGGCATTTTTGCATTTTCAAAATAGAACGTTTTTTTTCAACACCCTGCAACCTTTTGCCTTTTTTGCATCCTTATTATATACGCGATAATTTTTTGTATTTTCGCGGTGTAATACATTTTTCATTTTTCTCAATAGAGACACCATAATATGACGTCTCTACAACGGACAAACGAAATAATTGATTATGAAACGACAACATACACTCTTTGGGATTCTTTTGGTGCTGCTGTTCACGGTGCCGTTCGCATCGTATGGACAGAACAACTCTTTTGAGTCACTGTGGGCAGTGCATGAAACAATTCCTCATCACCATCCCAGTTTATGGATCGCACAGTTGGACAC
>Ga0310690_10003640_pt1 | contig 22842 bp, 15 predicted proteins | sample AusTroGonzalo_MG_2_FD_207661 | JGI IMG/M metagenome (GOLD analysis project Ga0310690, IMG submission 207661) | Bovine rumen microbial communities from tropical cattle in Woodstock, Queensland, Australia - Gonzalo_04 (v2) (version 2) | ecosystem: Host-associated > Mammals > Digestive system >... | reverse complement strand
TCTCACCGCCGTGAGCCTTCATGAAAGTGTAGGTCATGCCGCCGCAGAGGATGAGCTTATCGACCTTGCCCAGCAGGTTCTCGATGATACCAATCTTGGTGCTGACCTTTGAGCCGCCCATGATGGCAACGAAGGGACGCTTGATGTTCGAGAGCACGTTGTCAACGGCCTGCACCTCCTTCTCCATGAGGAAGCCGAGCATCTTGTTGTCTGCGTCGAAATAGTCGGCGATGACAGCTGTGGAGGCGTGCTTGCGGTGAGCGGTGCCGAAGGCATCCATCACATAGCAGTCGGCATAACTTGCCAGCGTCTTGGCAAACTCTTTCTGGCTGGCCTTCATAGCCTTCTTAGCCTCGTCGTAAGCGGGGTCGGTCTTCTCGATGCCGACGGGCTTGCCTTCCTCTTCGGGATAGTAGCGGAGGTTCTCCAGCATCAGGGCTTCGCCCATCTTCAGGGCAGCTGCCTCTGCCTGGGCCTTGGCGCAGTCGGGAGCAAAAGCGACGGGGCAACCCAGGGCCTTCTCCACGGCAGCGCGAATCTGACCGAGGGAGAGCTTGGGGTTCACCTTGCCTTTGGGCTTGCCCATGTGGCTCATGATGATGGCGGCTCCGCCATCGGCGATAATCTTCTTCAGGGTGGGAAGGGCGCCGCGGATGCGGGTGTCGTCCGTAATCTCACCATTCTCGTTCAGGGGCACGTTGAAGTCAACGCGCACGATTGCCTTCTTGCCGGCAAAGTTAAATTCGCTGATTGTCATAATGTAAGTTTATAATTGGTTTGTTGTATTGATTAACCTCTTTCTGAAGTCACATTGCCTATTTTATGCGCTGCAAAGTTACTGAAATTTTCCCGAACCACAAAGCAAAAACGCTTTTTTCTTGTCCAAAATCATCACAGGACTGGATGCAAAACTCTCCCTGCCAAGCTGGATTTGCTATTTTCATTCCTTGAAAATATATTTTCAGACTTTGAAAATATATTTTCACGTCAAGATAATATATTTTCACGTCATGAAAATACATTTAAAGGCGAGAGGAAAAACAGATGAGAACAAAAGATGAGGGAAAAGGATTAAACCTTCTGCATCTTTATATGTCTTATAATATAGTATGGGAAGGAATTGTCGATACTTTGCTGTGCTATGGCTGGTGCTGGCTGCCACGATGGGATTGGCCCAGACGCCGCCGGCAGTGCTGCTCAACATACGCGGGACGGTCTTCGAGAACCAAAGCCTTCAACCGATGGAGGGGGCTGTGGTGAAGCTCTTCAACGAGCGAGACTCGATGATTGCCGGCGCTGCAACGAAGCAGAACGGGCAGTTCCTGCTGCCCGGCATACGAGCGGCAACCTACACGCTGCAAGTCTCATTCATGGGATTCAAGACGCAGACGTTCCGCCTGACGCTGCCCAAGAAGTCGGGCAACTTCAAGGTGGCAGACGTGATGATGCGCGAGGATGCTACGGTGATGGCAGAAGCCGTGGTGGAGGGGAAACTGCCCGAGATGACCGTCGTAGATGACACGGTGGCCTACAACGCCGATGCCTTCAAGCTGCCCGAGGGCTCGATGGTGGAGGACCTCATCAAGAAACTGCCCGGCATCGTGCAGGACGAGAACGGCGGCTACACCTTCAACGGAAAGAACATCAGCCAGATACTGGTCGATGGAAAGGAGTTCTTCGGCAATAACCGAAACATGGTGCTGCAGAACATCCCGGCAGAAATTGTAGATAAGGTGAAGGCCTACGACAAGAAGAGCGACATGGCACGCATCACGGGCATCGACGACGGCAACGAACGGACGGTGCTCGACCTGGCCATCAAGAAGAACAAGAAGAAGGGCTTCTTCGGACGGGCTGACGGCGGATACGGCACGCACGACCGCTATAGCGGCAACCTGAACACCAACAGCTTCAAGGGCGACCAGAAGTTCAGCTTCGTGGGCAATGCCAACAACACGCAGGGCAACGGCCTGACAGACCGGCAGAGAGTGGGCGCCACAATGAACTGGGAGAAGCGCAACCCGAAGAACGGAGGGAAAGACAGCGAGCTGGAGCTGAACGGCAGCGTCAACGGTGAGTTCCAGCAGAGCAGCAGCGCATCGCAATCCAATACGCAGAACTTCGAGCTCAGAAGCTCGGCCTACTCCGCCAGCAAAAGCGCCACCAGCAACAATTCAGGCAATTTCAGCTTCCAGTACAAGGTGGAATGGAAACCCGACTCGACGTGGAACCTCCTCTTCCGACCCGAGTTCAGCCTAGGCAGAAGCAGCAGCTCGGGCGACGGCGAGTCGGCCAACTGGAACGACGACCCCTTCCTGCTCTCCCCCACCCCGCTGGCCGACTACCGCAGCCTGGCCAGTCGCATCGGTGTGAACCATCGCATGAGCTCGAACTGGAGCCACTCGAAGAACATCAACGCTTCCGCCTCCCTGCAAGTCAACAAGCGACTCAGGAAACCCGGACGGAACATCACGGTCAACCTGGGAGGCGGCTACGGCGACTCGGACAATGAGAGCAACAGCTACTCGCAGACAGACTACTACCTCATCCATGCCCTCAACGGAGGAGACTCCACATACCATAAGGTGCAGTACAACCGAGGCGCGAACTACACCTACAACTTCAGCGCACGGCTCAGCTACAGCGAGCCCATCGCCTACCAGACTTTCCTGCAGCTCAGCTACAACTACCGCTACAACTTCCGCGACAACGACCGCAACGTGCGCTCCATCTTCGACCCCTACAACGACATGCTGGGCGTCAGCACCGACAACTACGACCAGTTCTACCAAAGCGAGTACGCCGTGCCCGACAAGCAGCAATGCAGCTACACTCGCAACATCGGACAGAACCACGACGTCCGACTGCAACTGCGCATGAACCGCACAAAGTACCGGCTGACCATCGGAGGCAACGTGCAACCGCAAATCAGCAAGGTGGACTACCAGAAGGGACGCATCGACACCCTGCTGCGGAGAACCGTCGTCAACGCATCGCCCGTCGCAAACTTCCAATACAAGTTCAGCCGCCAGGAACAACTCGAATTCCGATACAACGCCGACACGGGATGGCCCAACATCACCGACATGATTCCCGACACACTCTCGGACGCCAACCCCCTGAACATCCGCATCGGCAACGCTGCCCTGAAGCCCAGCTTCACGCAGCACATCAGCCTGGAATACCGCAAGGCAATCCCCGACCGGCAACGCACCACCGCCGTCAACATGCAGTTCCACACGACACGCAACGGCACAACCAACCGCACGGAATACAACGAGGTGACGGGCGGCAGGGTGACTATGCCCGTCAACGTCAACGGAAACTGGAATGCCTCGACCTCCTTCAACTTCAACACCGCCCTCGACCAGGACAAGCATTGGCGCATCAACACGAACACACAGGCCAACTTCTCGAACGCCGTGGGATTCCTCTACCGAAGCAAGGACAAAATGACGGTGAAGAACCAGACACGCACAGGAAACTTCAGCGAATGGGCACGCCTGACGTACCGCCAAGACTGGGAGAGCGGATGGCAAGTGGAGGCGAACGTGAGCGGATATTTCCGCTACAACCTGAGCCGCAGCAACAACGCAACGGCCTCGAACCTCGACAACTATAACTTCAACTACGGCGGAAGCTTCGTCCTGACTTTCCCGTGGGGCATGACCATCAGCAGCGACATCAACCAGCAGAGCCGCAGAGGCTATTCCGACGCTGCCATGAACACGAACCACCTCATCTGGAACGGCAGCATCAGCCAGCGCTTCCTGCCTGGCCGACAACTGACCATCAGCCTGCGGGCCGTTGATATCCTAAACGAAAGAGACGACGTGAACCGCAGCATCAGCGCAACAAGCCGCACCGACACGCAAAGCGAGATGGTGCGCAGCTACGTAATGCTCACGGCCAACTGGCGCTTCGGGCGCTTCGGCGGACGCAGCCAAAAGGGCGGCGACCGCAGGGGAGACAGCCAGAGGGGCGACAGGCAAAGAGGCGAAGGGCAGAGAGGCGGCTTCGGCGGAGGAGGCGGAGGCTTCGGCGGAGGTGGCGGAGGCTTCGGGATGTAATTCAGTATCTGTATGCTACGCCAATGGTGCCGTAGATGGGATACATCCTGAACGAAATGGCATCAAAGTCCCTGCGCCAGATATTCGTCAGACCCCAGTCCAGCTTGCCGAAGACATTCATGTGGCGCATGGCCTTCCAGTCGAAGCAGAGCTCCACGCCAGCACTGAGGGGAAGCATGTCGGCCGAAAAGTCGTAATGCGTCTCAACATCGCTTCCTATGAATGTCTTTTCGCCAACGGGCGTAAGGTTGCGCAGATAGCCAACGCCATCCTTGTTCTCATAAACTTCGCCCGTGAAGGTCTGCTTGAAATAGCAACTCATGTAGGGACCGGCACTGACATTCCATCTGGGGCTGATGCAATAGGTGACGAGCAGCGGAAGCGTCACGCCCCACATCTCCGTGCTGGTGACGTTGGTGCCGGTGAAGTAGCCAATTTTGGTCTCAGGCTTCCCAGCCGAGCTTTCGTCCACCTCGTCGTAGGAGACGTAGTAGTTCTTGACGTCTGCACTCGTGTGGAACCCTTCCCAAAAGAAGTGCGCACCGATGCTGACACCCCATCGCTTGCTGAACATGCGATAGCCGTCGATGCCAAGGCTGATGCCGCCCCGGGGACTGAATTCGTTGATTTTCCTGATTTCCTCCGGCAGAGGCACGGGGGTGGTGCCGCCTATGACATAGCCTGCACGCAGGATGAAACCGCCCTGCTTCAGGCCCAGCGTGGGACCCCACTTGTGCCATGAGGCATCCCTGCCACCTGAGGGAAGTGACTGTTCAGCATGCAGCATGCAGCAGGGAAGTAAGAGAGAGAGGAGTGCTATAATCCTATATTTCATATCTTTAATTTGTTTAGCGTGAATAATGAGTCCTATTCGCAGAACAGCTGCAGGTTATCGACATAGAGCTTGCTGCCGATGGCACCCTTGAAGTAGCCTCCCTGCCAACTGCTGGCTATGCTGATGATAATGCCGTAGCCCTCTTCAGCCAGGATGTCGGGGTCGGGTTCGGAGGTATATTCCAAGGGAATGCTGAACTCCTGCCACTCGCTCGTGATGCCATGAATCGGGTTGCCCGTCAGCAGGTCGCTGCCGTCGGCATCAAGGTTGTGCGGCAGACGGCCCTTGCCAATGATGTAGGGGTTGGTCAGCATGTCGTTGCCGTCCGGCTGAACCTTGTTCCCCGATTCATCTACATTGCGATAGAGCACCACATAGACATCGGGCTCGTCGATGATGCCCTCCACAGGCTTTCCGTTGCGGTCCTGATAGACGCTTCCCGGCTCATAGCGAAGCCAGACGCGCAGCATGACAGGCTTGAACGTAAAGGGCGAACCAAACTGCGTGGCCTTCAGGGGATCCTTCAGGGCATTGGCCACGTCGAACACGCCGTTGAACATCGAACCGGAGGCAAGACGCATGTTCACCATACGGCCGAACGGACCGGTGTCGCACGTCTCGAGCTTGAGGCAGGTGCTGCCGTCGGGGCCGCCTCCAACGACGGGAGTGGAGGGATAGTCCATCGGCTTGGCCGACGACATACTCAGCTTGTAGCCGGGATTGCCATTCTTCCAGGTGCTCTTTCCTGTCTCGTCGATGAAGACGCTCGGCGCCTCCCAGACATAGTATTTGCCCGTGCCATCCAGGTCGTAGTTCTCGAAATCGGAGGAGAGATAGGCAGCACCCTCTGGTCTGTGCTTGACGTAAACATTATAGAGGCGGCTCCATGCCTTGTCCTCGGAAACGACGCGGAAGCGATGAACCTGCTCGTCCGAGAAGTCAACGTCCGTCCCGTTGACGAAGGACACGAACTCCCCGTTCTCGGTTTCCAGATAGACTGTGGCTCCGGGCGTAACCTGGATGGTCGTAGGGACGAGATGTATCTCGGTATAGGTCTTTATCAGGAAAGCCAAATCACCGCTGATACGGTCTTCGCTGGGTATCAGTAATGTGTCGCCGACATTACGGAAATAGCGTTGGGGGTTCTCCAAATGAAGTGAAATAGCTTCGATGTCGCACTCTGCATTCTTAGGCTCATCCTTGATGCAGGAGACAAAGAAGAGTGGGATGGCGGCAAGGGCCGCAATGGACGCTTTATTCATGTCTTTGCTTCGGTTTTTTAAAAAACGGGGGCAAAGGTACGACAATTAAGCGAAAAGCGAAACGTGAAACGTGAAAAATTAAGAGTTTGGTCCTTTGGTTTCGGTACAAATGCATTATTGTACCGCTTTTCCCTGCTCATTGCTCCACAATCATGCGCTTGATGACGATGTCGGTCAGGGGACGGTCGTTCTCGTCGGTCTCCGTCTGCTGTATGGTCTTCACCACATTCATGCCCTCGATGACCTCGCCAAAGACGGTGTAGCCGCCATCAAGATGAGGCGTACCGCCCCGCATGACGTAGTCGTCTATCATCTGAGGCGTGAGCTCCACACCTTTCTCCTCGAGCATGGCACGCACCTTTCGGATGTCGGCAGCAGCCTGCTTCTTGCCATAGACGATGTAGAACTGGCAGCCACTGCTTCGCATTTCGGGATTGACATCGTCGGGTTCCCTGGCTGCGGCAAGCGCTCCGCGCCAATGATAGAGGTATGGCAGGCATATCTCGGCAGGGATGGTGTAGCCGTTGTCGCCCTCGCCCAACAGCTTGCCGGGCTCTGCGTCGCGGCTGTCCGGGTCGCCGCCCTGAATCATGAAGTCCTTGATGCAGCGATGAAAGAGGGTGCCGTCGTAGAAACCCTCGCGAGCCAGCTTCATGAAGTTCTTGCTGTGCAGGGGCGTGTCCTTCGACAGGGCTACGCGGATATTGCCCACGTTTGTCTCGATGCGTACGATATGCCGCTTCTCCTTCGGTTTAGCCTCGACAGAAAGTATGCCGAGGCAAAGGAAGACTGCTAAAATGATTCTACAATTCATGGTTCATAATTCATAGCTATCAGGCGGTAGCAAATTCTTCATTCTTTCATTCTTATAATGATGTCGGCAACTTCTTTGCCACATTGCCTTACATTATAGTATCGTTCAGCCAGAGCGCGGCCTCGCTGTCCCATTGCCTTGCCCTCTTGCGGGTGGCTGGCAATGTAGTGCAATTTCTCCTTCCATCCGTCCACGTCTTTCGGCTCGAGCCAAAAGCCGCACCCATCTGCCTCGATGTCCATCGGCATCTGGGGATTGCGCGTACAGAGGATGGGCAGACCCAGGGCGAGAGCCTCGACAACGGTGGTCAGTCCGACGGTATAATTGCTCTTCTGACAGCAGATGCAGACGCAACTGCTCTGCGCCACGTGCAATGCTATCTCGTGCGGGATGGGGCGGTCGCCGTAATGCACCTCGATGTTACTGCAGCCTGCAAGAAGATTCTCGAAGTATGCCTGCCGCTTCTTCTCGACAAAGAGCGTCAGGGGGAGTCCCGTCTCCCGGAAGGCCTGAACCAGAGTCTCGTAGTCGCGAAGCTCCTTGCCGGTGGAGATAAAGCCCCCTCCTCGCTCCCCCTTTTGGGGAGTGCTTTTACCTTCGCAGCCACGCCATTCAGGGCACTCCCCCAAAGGGGAAGCAAGGAGGGGGCTGTAGTACTCCAAATCCGCTCCCCAATGCACCATACTCATGCGCCGAGGGTCTGCTTTAGCGGAAAGAAGGCTGTCCTGCATGAGTCTCTCGGAGAAGAAAATCATGTGGTCCATGCCGCGATAGAAGAGTCGCGCCAGAGCTTCGCGAAGAGGATTCTTCGCCTTGACGATGGGCTGATGATGCCAAACCACGATGGGATGGCGGTAGAGCCGCAAAGCCCGAAGCAGGATGACTGGCTCGATGCCCAGGGTATGCGTGGCATAGAGGACATCATAGCGCTTGCAACAGGAGAGCACTTTCCAAGTGGCGACAATCATGTCGCGCAGTCGTTTGTAGGTATGCTTCTGGTGATGCCAGATGACGTCGATACCATGTTCGTCCAACTGCAAGGCGCCATATAGGAAGTGCGACGGGAAGATGCCCTGCTTCCATTCGCGAACGATGCGCTCGGTGTCTTGGGTATGGTAGAAATATATACGGGGGGAGTTCGAGGCTGTCCTGCCGCTCAACCAACTGACCCTTTCCACAAAGGGAACGGCCAGGGTGCACAGGGCAAAGGTGATGAGCAGGATGATGACGAGGTCGGGGATGCTCCCCCGAATGTTGTGACCCAGCAAGATGCTGGCGTATGCATAGCTCAGGACTATCGGGTAGTGCATGACGAAATAGACCATGCTATGCTCGCCGACGTAGTTAATCAGCGGCACTCGGGGCGTAGGCAGAGAGAGCAGGATGCCGGAAATGCCCAAGAGCGAGAGCGGCATGATGAGCAGCACCTGCCAAAAGGGACCGACCCATCGGTTGATGCGCATCTCGTATTCGCCATGCAGATAGATGTTGGCCAGGACGAAACCTATACAGAGAACCGTGCTGAGGGCAAGTGCCCAATGCCTCGAAAACTTGTCGAGGGCATGGTGCCAGACCTTTCCCATATAAAAGAAGAAGGTGCCGCAGAAGACGTTGTTCAGGAGGAACCACAAGGGATTGCCTTGCCGGAAGAGCCAATAACCGATTGCGGGAAAGAGCAGCACAATCCAATGCAGATAGCGGACACGCTCGATGAAGTGCATCAGGACGTATGTCGCAAAGAACGACAGCAGGAACCAAAGCGGACCGTTGCCGAAGGTCAGGCCGTTCTCCAGCCAGTTGAACTTCTCCACCTTCCCGATAGCCTTGTCAATTCCTTCGGGAAAGAGGCTCAGCCAAAAAAAAGCCAGGACGAAGCCAATGACGCCCCATGAGATATAAGGCACAAACAGACGGCGGATGCGGTCGCGCAGGTAGGGGAGCGTCCTTCCCGTAATGCCTTTGTTGAAGTAGCCGGCCTTGAAGAAGAAGAAACTCATGAAGAAGAACGTCCAAAGCATCGTCTCCTTCCACCAGGGAGCTTGCCGAAGCTGCGTCTGGCAGATAGCATGCAGCATCACCATTCGCAGGATGCAGAGTCCGCAAAGCAGGTCAAAGGCATTGTCGCGCTTCTTCATTTCCTTCTCTTAAATATATAATGTATCGTTTCACGCATAATCTTCGCTCCGCTCACCCACATGATGCCAGCATAGAGCATAGCGGCAATGAGGATGCGACTGATGAGAAGCAGCCAGAGGTTCTCGATGCCGCAGGTCAGCCACCAGGTAAGGCCAAGCACGGCAAGCGTGAAGACCAGGAACGGCATGATGTCTTTCAATGCTTCCATGAAGGTGAGGCCAGTCAGTCGCCAGGCAAACCATTGCCAGATGACGAGCCAAGCAACGTTGAGCGCTACGAAATAGATGACCATCGGAATCAACCCTTTAGGATAGAGCAGGATGAGGCCTGTCCAAACCGCCAGGCATTGGGCAATGGTGCACCCCATATTCACGCCACTCTTGCCTCGGCTTATCGTGAGGTTGCTGTAGAGGGTGGTAATGGGGACGAAGGCTCCGTGGATGCAGAGCAGCGAGAGAATCAAGCCGCTTTCCCGCCACTGTTCTCCGACGGTAAGCAGGATGAACTCCTGTGCCACCAGTCCCAAGCCAAGCATAGCAGGGAAGCTGACAAAGCAAATGAAGCGAAGCATCTTGCGGAAGACCTGCCGATAGCGCCCGATGTCGTCCGTCACTTGTGCCAAAGTGGGTTGGCTGGTGCTCGTCACCATTCCGTTTATCGTGCTCGATGCCTTGTCGTCCCATCCTCTGGCTGTCGTATAGATGCCGGCGGTATAGTCCCCCAAGTACTTGCCAAGCAGGACAGAAAAAGCATGAAGGTTTAAGATGTTCACGATGTTCGTCAGCATCAGCTTGCTGCTGAAACCGAACATCCGCCAGGCAGGAGCGAGGAGAGTGAAGAATGAAGACTGAAGACTGAAGAATCTGCAACCGCCCGAGGCCTTGTCTGTTGTCCGTTGTCTGTTGTCCGTTGTCCTTCTTAGAAGGTCTGGCCGCCAAGGCGAGAAATACCAGGCCATCAACTGGGTGATGAGGACAAAGCTGACGGCCTGTGTCACGATTGCCCAGTAAGCAAAGCCGCCCACAGCCATCGTTACGCCAATGATGCCAGACAGAATCATTGCCGTCAGAGAACAGATGCTCGTCTGCCGCACCATCAGATGCCCGAAGAGGTAAGCCCTTTGTACAGTGCCGAAGCCCGAGAACAGGAAACCGAGGAAGAGCACCCGCGCAAGTGGGATGAGTTCGGGTTTCCCGTAGAAATCGGCGATGAGCGGAGCGCAAAACCAAAGGATGATGTACAGCGAAGTGCTGACCAGCAGGTTGAACCAGAAGACGGCATTGTACTCTTCCTGCGTCGGCTCCTTCCGGTTGCAGAGGGCTGCGATGAAGCCGCTCTCCTGCAGGGCACTGGCAATGGCTGCAAAGATGTTCAGCATCGCCACCTTTCCCTGGTCTTCGGGCGTAATGTGGCGGAGCAGCACTATGCCAAAGATGGCAGCAATCAGCTGCATCAACCCGTTGGACAGTCCGCCCCATAGCATCCCGCCCGCAGTACGTTCCTTCAGTGATTTCGCTTCCATTGTCCTGCAAAGGTACGAAATTCTCCGCAATTAAAAAGGAAGTTCTTGGAAAATAAACAGATTTTTTGAATTTTGGATTTTGGATTTTGAAATATTTGTTGTATCTTTGTGCCCGCAACAACATTAATATGGCTATAAAGTTTCAATATAACAAGACCTCGCTGCAGCAGCTGGAGAAAGCCCTGAAGATGCGCCAGCGTACGCTGCCCATCATCAAGAGCAAGGAGACGGCGCTGCGACTGGAGGTAAAAAAATGCAAGGAGGAAGCCGAAGAGCTGGAACGCAAACTGCAAAGCCAGATTGAAGGCTACGAAAGGATGTACGCCCTTTGGGGCGAGTTCGATACCACGCTCGTCAGTCTGGACGACGTAGAGCTGAGCGTCAGGAAGATTGCCGGTGTCCGCGTCCCCGTGCTCAACAACATCAGCCTGAAGGTGAAGCCCTTCGGCCTGTTCAGTGCCCCGAAGTGGTACTTCGACGGCATCAAGTTGCTGCAGGGACTCGCCAAGACTGCCGTAGAGCGCGAGTTCGTCTTCTGCAAGCTGCATCTGCTGGAGCACGCACGCAAGAAAACCACTCAGAAGGTGAACCTCTTCGAGAAGGTACAGATACCTGGATTCCAGGAAGCTGTGCGCAAGATTAAACGTTTCATGGAGGATGAGGAAAACCTCTCCAAGTCATCGCAAAAGATACTGAAGTCACTTCAGGAGAAGAGAAAGGAGGAAGTAGCATGATTGAGAGAATGAAGAAACTCACCTTCCTGGTGACTCAGAAGGAATACGATGCGTTCATTGCCGGTCTGAGAGAACAGGGCGTGGTTCACGTCCAGCAGCTGAAGCAGGGACAGACCAGCCCTGCCCTGCAGCAGGCACTCGACACCAGGCTCCGCTATCAGCAAGCCATTGACTATCTCGGCATCTCGCTGGAAGCTTGGGGGAAAGAAGGTGAATCCTCTTGCCCCCTGCCCCATGCTCCTTGCTCCTTGCTTGAGCAGGTTGAGGCGCTTCGCGCAGAGGAAATCAGCATCCGCCACGAAATCGACGAGGCCGAGAAGAACATCCAGAAGCTGGAGCCTTGGGGCAACTTCAAATGGGAGGACGTGAAACGTCTGCAAGAGGAATCGGGCTTGCAGGTTTGGTTTTATGCCTGTGCCAGCAAGTCGTATCAAGCCGAATGGACAGAGAAATACTTTGCCACACCCATCGACGAGCACAACAAGCGCACCTACTTCCTGGCATTCTCCGACGCAGAGCCCGACATCAAGGCCGAGCGCCTGGAACTGCCCGACGGCTCGCTTGCTCAATATCAACAGGAAGCCACAGCAGCCAAAGCTGCCCTCCAGAAGAATCACGCAACGACCTGTCTGATTGCACGCGAGCATCGGCAAGACCTCGAACAAGGCCTGCTGCAGGCCCAAGGCGAGATACAGCTCCGGCAAGTGGAGCTCTCGGACGAGAGCATCGCCGACGGAGCCGTACGCCTCATGGTGGGCTGGACGCTGGCCGACAAGGCCGACGGCCTTGCCAAGTGGCTTGACGAGAAGCAGGTCTATTACGAGCTGGAAGACCCGGCCTATGAGGATGACGTGCCCGTGAAGATAACCAACGATGGCTACACTCGCCTCTTCGAACCCATCCTGCGCATGTACTCGCTGCCCAACTACCACGACATCGACCCAAGCCTCTTCTTTGCCCCCTTCTTCATGCTCTTCTTCGGACTCTGCCTGGGCGACGGCGGCTACGGCCTGCTCGTGCTGCTGGGCGGCATCTTCCTGGCCTTGAAGGGCGGCAATGACGACATGAAGAGCTACGGACGGCTTGGCATCTGGCTGGGACTTGCAACAACTGTCTGCGGCCTGCTGACGGGAACCGTCTTCGGCATCGACCTGACGAAACAGGACTGGGCAATCTTAGCTCCCGTCAAGCCCTACTTCATCAACGATAACGGCATCGGTCCCATCTTCGGCTATTCGCCCATGATGGTCTTCTCCGTCATTATCGGTCTTGTACAAGTCCTTCTGGGCATGGTGCTCAAGGGCTGCAAGGCCTGGAAGAACTTCGGCTTCGGCTACGCCATCGGCACCTTCTCATGGGTTGTGGCTCTGCTCTCGGCAATCGTCCTCTTCGGCTTACCCGCTTGCGGAGTAGAGCTGCCTGTCGGCCTTGTCTATGCACTTTATGGCATCATAGGCATGAGCGTCGTCGGCATATTCCTGTATAACAATCCGGCTGCATACAAGAACCCGATACTCGGACCTCTGTTGAACATCGGCGGTGGCGTATGGGCAACCTACGGCATGGCAACAGGCCTGCTTGGTGACCTGCTCAGCTATATCCGCCTCTTCGCCTTGGGTTTGACTGGCGGCGTGCTCGGTGGCGTGTTCAACGCCCTTGCCTATGACATGACCAGCAGCCTTTCCTGGACCATCCGCTGGCTGCCGATGGTGCTCATCCTGCTTGCAGGTCACGGCATCACCTTCGCCCTCAGCATGATAAGTGCCTTTGTCCATCCCATGCGACTCACGTTCGTCGAGTTCTTCAAGAACGCCGACTTCAGCGGTGGCGGCAAAGAATACATGCCCTTTAGGGCAGTTAAGAGCTAAGAGTTAAGAATTAAGAAATAAAGTTTAAACCAAATAATTTATTAATCCTTCATAAGGCATAGTTCTTTATTCGTAATGCAAGCAAACGACGTCTAAAATAGCAAACTACATATTTCTATATAAATAAGGTTGCAAAGCCCAACGTCGCATCGCCCGATTATGAACTATGAACTATGAACTATGAACTAAAAAACAAACAACATTATGGAGATTTTATTAGCTTATCTGGGTGTAGCACTTTGCGTAGCCCTGTCTGGTATCGGAAGTGCCTATGGCGTAACCATCTGCGGTAATGCCGCTATCGGTGCCTTCAAGAAGAACCCCACAGCCAGCGGTTCCTACATGGGTCTGTCCGCTCTGCCCTCTTCTCAGGGTCTGTACGGTTTCGTCGGCTTCTTCATGCTGAACAGCAAGGTGACTGCCGACATCACGATGGGCCCTGCCTGTGCCATCTTCGGTGTAGGTCTGGCGCTTGGCCTCGTGGCTCTCTTCAGCGCTATCCGTCAGGCTAAGGTTTGTGCCAACGGCATCAGCGCCATCGGCGCCGGTCACAATGCCTTCGGTACCACAATGGTGCTGGCCGTGTTCCCCGAGCTCTACGCCATCCTCGGTCTGCTCGTGCTCATCCTGACAGCAAACGCACTCTAATTTTTTTAGGGAATTAAAGAAGTTAAAGAAGTTAAAGAAGTTAAAGAAGTTAAGGAAGTTAAAGAAGTTAAGAAAGTTAAAGAAGTTAGAGAACAATAGTTTTGGCCCTCAATCAGATACCACAGATAGACATAAGTATCGTCCTTTAACTTCCCAGCGAGCATAGCGAGCAATAACTTCCTTAACTTCTTTAACTTCATCAACACAAAAACAAGAAAGTTATGAAACCGACATTATTTCTCCTTGCTGCAGGTATGGGAAGCCGCTACGGCGGCTTGAAGCAGCTCGACACACTCGGACCTCAGGGACAGAGCATTATGGACTACAGCATCTATGATGCCATCCAGGCCGGCTTCGGCAAAATCGTATGGGTTATCCGTCGCGACTTCGAAGAGCAGTTCCGCACTCAGATTCTCGCTAAGTACGAGGGTCACATCCCCTGCGAACTCTGCTTCCAGGCGCTCGACGCACTGCCCGAAGGCTTCACCGTTCCCGAAGGCCGCCAGAAGCCCTGGGGCACCAACCATGCCGTCATGATGGGCAAGGATGTCATCAAGGAGCCGTTTGCCGTGCTCAACTGCGATGACTTCTACGACCGCGATGCTTTCAAGGTAATGGCAAAGTTCCTCAGCGAACTGCCCGAAGGCAGCAAGGGCAAGTATGCAATGGTGGGCTTCCGCGTAGATAACACGCTGAGCGAGAGCGGAACCGTCAGCCGCGGACTTTGCGAAAACGACGAGAAGACACACCTGCTCACGGGCGTCGTGGAGCGCACGAAGATAGAGCGCAGGGACGGCGTCGTGCAGTACCTCGACGAGAACGGCCAGTGGGTCAGCATCCCCGACACCACTCCCGTCAGCATGAACTTCTGGGGCTTCACGCCCGACTACTTTGGGTACAGCGAGGAATACTTCAAGACATTCCTTTCCGACCCGAAGAACCAGACGAACCTGAAGAGCGAGTTCTTCATTCCTCTCATGGTCGATTACCTCATCAAGACAGGCAAGGCAACGTGTGAAGTGCTCGACACGACCAGCAAGTGGTTCGGCGTGACCTATCCCGAGGACCGTCCCGAGGTAGTTGCCAAGCTGGCTGCCCTCCATGAGGCAGGCCAGTACCCCGACAAGATGTTCTAAGCACAACAAGCGTGTATAATTAAAACAACGGATTACACGGATTTGACGGATTATCATGGTCTCCAACTACCAGTAAGGCTTAAATCCGTGTAATCCGTGAAATCCGTTGTATTTATATTATATATGTGTGCTGACACACTCTCATTCGTTGATAACACATGAAACGCATCTTTTCTATCCTCTTTGTTCTTTTGCTTGCGCTGACCGTTGCGGCACAGGGACTTGTTGTCAGCGATGAGACGCACCGCATCCGCGAGGACTTCCAGGACCGCAAGTTCGGCATCTTCCTGCATTGGGGCATCTACTCCATGATGGCCGACGGAGAGTGGGTGATGCACAATCGCCACATCGACCGCAATGAGTACTCCAAGCTGGCAGGCGGCTTCTGCCCCTCATGGTTCAGCGCACGCGAATGGGTGCAGCTCTTCTCGGAAGCAGGAGCCAGGTACGTCACTTTCACCAGCCGCCACCATGACGGATTCTCGATGTGGGGGACGAAGGCCAGCCCCTACAACATCGTCGAAGCCACGCCCTACGGACGCGACGTGCTGAAGTCGCTCGCCGAAGCCTGTAGCGAACACGGGATGAAACTCCACCTCTACTACAGCCACATGGACTGGTACAGGACCGACTACCCGATGGGTGCCTGCCGCAACTGTCCGCACGACGAGGCCACCACCAACTGGGACAGCTACTATGCCTTCATGAACATGCAGCTCACCGAACTGCTGACGAACTACGGCCCCATCGGCGCCATCTGGTTCGACGGCATGTGGGACCATAAGGAGAAGGAGTTCGACTGGCGGCTTGAGGAACAGTATGCGCTCATCAAGAAACTTCAGCCGAAGTGCATGATTGGCAACAATCACCACGGGGCACCCATCGGGGCAGAGGACTTCCAGCTCTTCGAGCAAGACCTGCCCGGACAGAATACCGCAGGCTTTAGTGGCGAGGAGACCATCTCGCAACTGCCCCTGGAAACCTGCATGACGATGAACAACACATGGGGCTACAGCATTACGGACCAGAACTACAAGAGCGGTGACGAACTCATCCGCCGTCTCGTCATGGCAGCAGGCATGAATGCCAATTTCCTGCTCAACATCGGTCCGCGCCCCGACGGACAACTGCCCGACCAGGCCGTGGAGCGGCTGAAGCAAATCGGAGCCTTCATGGATGCCAACAGCTCCACCATCTACGGCACCCGAGGCGGCTGCGTGCCTCCGCAGCCGTGGGGCGTCACGACCCAAAAGGGCAACACCCTCTACATACACGTTCTCAACAAGGAGAAGGACGGCAAGGTCGTCAACGAAGGTCTGAAACGCATCAACGGCGGACCACTCTCCTTCTTCCTGCCCCTGAAGAATCAAAGCATCTCGCACGTCACGCTGAAAAGCGACGGCTCCCCCCTGCAGTTCCAGCGGGAGGGGGACGGCTATCGCATCTTCCTGCCCAAACGGCCAAACACAGTTGACTGCATCCTGACGGCAACTTTGGATTAAGGGGAACAAATCGTAAATCATAAATTGTCAAATTGGCATCATGTATATCATCGGCATCGCCGGCGGCACAGGTTCCGGCAAGACAACAGTCGTAAAGAAGATTCTGGAGACACTGCCCACAGACCGCGTTGCGCTCATCCCGCAGGACTCCTACTACAACGACACGACGCACCTCACGCCCGAGGAGCGCAAACGCATCAACTTCGACCATCCGGATGCCTTCGACTGGAAGCTCCTCACGCAGCAGATTCAGGCCCTGCGCCAGGGCAAGAGCATCGAGCAGCCCACCTATAGCTACCTCATCAGCAACCGTCTGCCCGAAACGGTGCACATCGAGCCCTGCGAAGTCATCATCATCGAGGGCATCATGGCCCTGTGGAAGAAGCAGTTGCGCGACCTCATGGACCTGAAGATATTCGTCGATGCCGACCCCGACGAGCGCCTCATCCGCGTCATTCAGCGCGACATCGTGGAACGCGGCCGCACCACGCAGATGGTGCTCGACCGCTACCTGGACGTCCTGAAGCCCATGCACGAGGAGTTCATCGAACCGACCAAGCGCTATGCCGACCTCATCATCCCGCAGGGCGGCAACAACCAGCAGGCCATCGAAATCATGCGCACCTATATTATCCATAGGATAAAGCCGTAGGCTTATGAGTCCTATGAGTCCTATAGGTCCTATGAGAGTTTTTGGGGCTTCGTTTCTTTTTTCCCTTCTCCTCCTTACTGCTTGCACAGCCAGGCAAGATTCTTCCCCCAAAGGGGGATGGGGGGGCTTTGAGGAAACGCAGGAGGATTCCTATGACCTGCACGAGATACAGAGCAGCGGGACAATTATAGCCGGAACCCTGAGCGGCCCCGACACCTACTACGAGTACCACGGCAGGGAGCTGGGGCTCCAGTTCGGACTGGCCGAGGCATTCGCACAAAGCATCGGCGTCAAGCTGCAGATGGAGATTTCCCCCGACACGGCGACCCTCCTGCAGAGGCTTGAGCAAGGCGAGATAGACTTCATCGCGCTGGAAATGCCTCGGTGGAGGACGCGCTCCGACGCATCTCTGCTAGGCGAAGCGATAACCGAGTGGTGGCAGCCCGAACGCGTCGAGGAAATGAAAAGGGCGCAGTCCGCAAGCACCGCCAACAAGGTCCGTCGCCACATGCGCCCGTTCATGCAGGATGCATCGCGCGGCATCATCTCGCCCTACGACGACCTCTTCCGCCGCCACAGCGCCACGGCCGGCTGGGACTGGCGGCTGCTGGCTGCCCAGTGCTACCAGGAGTCGGGCTTCGACCCCATGGCCGTCTCGTCGATGGGAGCAATGGGGCTCATGCAATTGATGCCCTCCACCGCCGATGCGATGGGCCTTCCAGAGGACATGCGCTTCGACCCCGAACAGAACATCTCCACCGCTGCCCGCTACATACAGAAGGTGTCCCGCTCCTTTTCCGACATCGGAGATGCCGGGGAGCGCATCCGCTTCGCCCTTGCCGCCTACAATGGCGGTGCCGGACACGTAAGGGACGCACAGACGCTGGCGCGCAAGGACGGCAAGAACCACCAGCTATGGCAGGAGGTCGCCCCCTACATCCTGCTCCTCTCCGAGCCCCGCTACTACCGCGACCCCGACGTGCGCCACGGCTACATGCGCGGCAGCGAGACGGAGGCTTATGTCCGCCTCATCATGGAGCGTTGGCAACAGTACCGTCAGGGGGCACGCTCATACAGCCATGGCAGCACGCCGACGCCGGCGAAAAGCAGCCTTCAGGACGGCGAGTACAAGAGCCGCGTCCAGCGTCCGGAATAGAGGGCAGCCCTTGTCTGTTTCCTACTCTTATTTCTCTCTTACAGCTTTACGGCCCTGCCCGTCCCCGCGCTGCGGATGGCAGCCTCCAGGATTTCTACGACCAGGACATTGTTCTCCAGTGCCGAGAGGTCGGAAGGCTGTTCCTGTCGAGCATCTCGGGGAGCGAAGCATAGAACTTCTCTTTCGGCAGACGCCCGACCGAACGGCAAGGTCGGCAAGAAAAAAAAATACTCGTCCTCTCATCGCACCGTTCAACACAGCGTGCCACGTTGCCAAACGCAGCGTGTTGTGTTGGGCATCGCAGCGTGCTGTGTTGGGCATCGGAGCGTCTGCGTCATAAACTCGTAAGCATGGAAGTGGTCGAGCATCTCCATCGTCTCCACCAGAGGCTTCCCTAGGCTGAGTTCCTTCAGGGCGCGAGTGTCGCTCATGGTATATGAATTTCCCTCGATGCCGCAACTGTGTGCCGAGAAAAGCACCCCATTGTAATCCAGCAGTTCCTCGGCCGACATCCTGTCCGTCACCCCTTGCCGGAATTCTGCCTCCCCCACTCTTTGGTATTCTCTCTCCAGGTCCTCGCACATGTTGATGCAAACTTATTCCGTCATAAAATTACAATAATTTTTCGGGAAAGACATCGCATCGGTGGCAAAAAGTTTGAAGGATTGGAGAAAATGTTGTATCTTTGCGGCCGTAATATAGCTATCAAACGACATTCATTATGACCAGAAGACTCCTTTCCGTGCTATTGATGCTCTTAGCGTCATGCCCAATGTTCAATGTTCAATGTTCAACGGCTTTTGCCCAGGACTTCGACCCCGCACAGGGCTACCGGCTCGAAATAGGCGACGGCCTGGCTCTCGACAACCAGAACGGCACCATCACGTTCTCGCCCGTCAACAAGAAGTCGCAGACACAGGTGTGGCGCATCGTGAAGAGCGACCGCCAGGGATATTGGTGCTTCTTTAGCCCCAGCTCGGAAGTGGCGCTCGACAATGGCAATCACGGCGCGAACGAAGGCGAAGTGCTCACTTGGCAGCTCGAGACAAGGAACGCCAATCAGCAATGGCTCATTGAAAAAACTGGTGCAGAAACTGTCGTGCTGACCTGTGCCGCAGGAGGCCTGAAGCTCGGCTACAACGACACATGCCAGCCTGGCGGACATGTCTGGCAGATGAAGGGCACCAATGCGAGCGAATACGTCCAGTGGCGACTCGTGAAGAGCAACCTCAAGATAGAGGCCCAAAGCAATGTTGTGGCATCCAAGAACGACTGGGAGAACGAGACCGTCTTCGGCATCAACAAGGAGCCGGGGCGCGCTACAATGCTGCTCTACGCTGGCGAGAAGGAGATGAAGGCCGATGCCGCCTACGAGAAACCCTGGCTCTGGCCTGAGAGTTCCCTGCGCCTGATGCTCAACGGACAATGGCAGTTCAACTGGGTGCCCAAGCCCGAAGACCGCCCCATCGACTTCTATAAGCCGAGCTTCGACGCTTCCGCATGGAAGACCATCCCTGTTCCCTCCTGCTGGGAGATGCAGGGCTATGGCACACCCATCTATACTAACGTCACCTATCCCATCAAGAACCAGCCGCCTTTCATTCGCGGTCAGGAGGGATATACCGTCTTGAACGAACCCAATGCCGTTGGCAGCTACCGTCGCACCATCAACGTGCCTGCCTCGTGGAACGGCCGTGAAATCTACCTCCACTTCAATGGCGTATACAGCGCCGCCTACGTCTGGGTAAACGGGCAGAAGGTCGGTTACACGCAAGGCCCCAACAATGATGCTGAGTTCGACGTGACGCGCTACCTCAAGACCGGTGCCGAGAACCTTGTATGCGTGGAGGTCTATCGTTGGAGCGACGGCTCGTACATCGAGGACCAGGACATGTTCCGCATGAGCGGCATCCACCGCGACGTCTATCTCGAAGCACGCCAGAAGCTGCACGTTCAGGACGTGAAGTTGACAAGCATGATGGGCGGTCGTGGTCGTCGTGGAGGTGACAACTTCCATCGTGCCTTCCTCAACATCGACGTCGCCCTGCAGAACCTCAACAAGAAAGCAACCGATACCCGCATCGACGTGGAGCTGGTCAACCCTCAGGGCAAGACCATACAGACAGCTATCCTGCAGGTTACGGGCATAGAGAAAGGCATAAAGCCTGCCCACCTCACCCTCGAAGTGCAGAACCCCGAGCTGTGGAGCGCAGAGAAGCCTAACCTCTATACCGTCAACATTGCCGTCGGAGGCGACATCTACACGCAGAAGTACGGCTTCCGCAAGATTGAGAACCGCGACGGACGTGTCTTCATCAACGGCAAGCGCGTCATGTTCAAGGGTGCAGACCGCCACGACACACATCCCGTCTATGGCAAAGCTGTTCCCGTGGAAAGCATGATAGAGGACATCCTGTTGATGAAGCGATACAACCTCAACACCGTCCGCACAAGCCACTACCCCAACGATCCGCGCATGTACGCCCTCTTCGACTACTACGGCATCTACACGATGGACGAGGCCGACGTGGAGTGTCACGGCAACCACAGCCTCAGCAAGAAGAAGAGCTGGGAGGCACAGTACGTTGACCGTCAGGTGCGTATGGTGCTCCGCGACCGCAACCATCCCAGCGTCATCTTCTGGAGTATGGGCAACGAGAGCGGCGGCGGCGACAACTTCGTAGCCTGCAAGAAAGCCATTCAGGAGCTGGACGATCGCCTCATCCACTACGAAGGCATGAACGAGGTGGCCGACATGGACAGCCGAATGTACCCCAACATCAACTACATGAAGCGGCTCGACCAGCAGGCCGACCTCCAGGGACGCCCCTTCTTCCTCTGCGAATACGCACATGCAATGGGCAACTCCATCGGCAACCTGCAGGAGTATTGGGACTACATTGAGTTCCAAAGCAAGCGCATGATAGGCGGCTGCATCTGGGACTGGGTGGACCAAAGTCTCTGCAAGTGGGGCGAGCCTACGACCAACATGTATTATGGCGGCGGCTTCGGCGACTATCCCAACGACCAGGACTTCTGCTGCAACGGCATCATCACAGCCGACCGACATGTTACGCCCAAGCTTCAGGAGGTGAAGAAGGTCTATCAGTATGTCGATTTCAAACTGACCGACGACAAGAAGATACGCGTCCGCAACCGCTACTGCTTCACGCCCCTCAGCGACTTCACTTTCCACTACAGCCTGCTGCGCGATGGTCGCATGATAAAAGGTGGCACGACATCTTTGCCCGAGGTACAGCCCGGTGACAGTTGCTTCATTGAACTGCCTTGCGAAATGCCTGAGGGGGAAGGCTTCTATCATCTTAACCTCTCCCTCCAACTCAAGCAGGCAACGAATTGGGCAGAAGCAGGACACGAGGTGGCTCGCGAGCAGATTCTTGTGCGCGACGGCAAGCCTGCACTCATGGCCGCAGCTACAGCAACTGGAGCCCTAAAGGTAGAGGAAAGCAGCAATCAGATAAATGTCAAGAACGACAACTTCGCCTTTGCGGTTAGCAAACAGAACGGTGCCGTAACAGAACTTTCGTATTTCGGCAAGCCCATCATTGTTAAAGGCGACAAAGTACCTTTTGGCAATCTGACCTTCAATGGCTTCCGCAGCATCAGCAACGACCGCCGGAACAACTTCAAGAGCGACATGGTTTCTCCCAAAGTCGCTTTGCAACAAGAAGAGGGCAAAGCAATTATTACTGTCAGCTATAATGTCAAATCCGGTCGCGACAATCGCACCACCGTACCTGTAGAAACTGTCTATACGATTGCCGACGACGGAAGCATATTCGTCAAGAGTAGTTTCGGCAATGAAAGCAATCAGGACTTTAGCCGCTTGGGTCTCATCGCAGCCCTCGAACCTCGCCTTGGTAATGTGCAGTGGCTCGGTCGTGGTCCTCACGAGAACTATCCCGACCGCAAGACCTCGGCCTTCATGGGCGTATGGGACGGCACCGTGAATGGCATGACTGAAGAGTATGAGAAACCCCAGAGCATGGGCGAGCGTTGCGACGTAGAGTGGGTCACCTTCACCGACGACAAGGGCGAAGGTATCCGCATTCAAACGACTGACGGCAACCTTTCCTTCAGCGCCCTCCACTACATGGACGAGGAACTCTGGCAGACGAAGTACCTGCACGAATTGAAGAAGATACATCGTCCGGAAATTATCCTGCATCTCGATGCTGCCATGCGCGGACTTGGCAACGCCAGCTGCGGCCCCGGCCCACTGCAAAAGTATGAGCTTCAAGAGAAGAGCTATGGTTACAGCTTCGTCATCGAGCCAATAAAGTAAACCATTCTGAATACTCCGAACACTCAGATTAGGATTCTCATGAAAGAAGAACTCTCCCTCGAAGAGCAGGTGGAGCGCATCCGCAGGAAGCGAGAGCGCCGATACGATAAAGACAAGGCTCGAATGGTGCTCAACACGCTGTTCCTCATCTTGGCAGCCATCGGGCTTGGCTTGTACTTCTTTGGCGGAGAGAATCATGTG
>Ga0310690_10003639_pt1 | contig 22847 bp, 16 predicted proteins | sample AusTroGonzalo_MG_2_FD_207661 | JGI IMG/M metagenome (GOLD analysis project Ga0310690, IMG submission 207661) | Bovine rumen microbial communities from tropical cattle in Woodstock, Queensland, Australia - Gonzalo_04 (v2) (version 2) | ecosystem: Host-associated > Mammals > Digestive system >... | reverse complement strand
GGAAAAACCGGATGTCCTCCTTGTGACCGGCGACCTGACCTTCAACGGCGAAAAAGCCAGCCATCTCGCGCTGGCGGACTGGTTCAGGACCGTGGAGGAAGCGGGCGTCCCTGTCCGGATCATTCCCGGCAACCACGACATCAACATCTCCGCCCCCGTCGGTTTTTCCGGTGAAACATACTACCGTACGGACCCCGTCACGCCGGAGGAATTCGCTTCCGTCTATTCAGGTTTCACCTGGTTCGGGGACGCCGGTTTCAGCTATACCGTGAAAGTCAGCGACAGCCTGTGGGTTGCCATGACGGATGTATCCTGGTACCGGGACGGAGCGCAGACCTTCGGCCTCTTTACCGACCGGCATGAGGCCTGGCTGGACAGCGTGCTTTCAGCCGCCTCGGAGGCGGGCGCGCAGGTGGTCACTGCTACCCACCACAGCCTGTTGCCGCATACGGAATTCTCCCGGGATAACTTCCTGATGTTCGGCAGCGGGCAAATGGCTTCCCTTGCCGCCCGGTACGGCGTGAAGCTGAACCTGTCCGGCCACCTGCATATTCAGCATATCGCCCGGGAAGACGGTCTGGCTGACGCTGCGCTGGGCGCCTTCTGCATCTGGCCGCACCGCTATGCCTTGGTAACGGCCGGCGATGACGGCAGCCTGGTCTATGAAGCCCGCGAACTGGACAGCCGGTTCCTTCCGGAAGGTTTTCCGGAGATGAGCCGGGAATGGTTCGCCGGCATCACCCGTGAAAAAGCCTCTGCCTCCCTCACCGGGAAGGAGGACGAGATCAGAATGATGGCGGATTACGCGGCAAGATTCAACCTGGCCTATTTTTCCGGAACCTTCCGGGAAGACGACGCCTCCTGGACGGAGGACCCTGCGTACGCCCTCTGGGAAAGCCATCCGGAATCCGCCTTCGGGGCGTACATGCACCTCGTCATGGCCGAGGCCTCCGGTGACAACCTGCGCCTGGTGTGCGCTCCTCCCGTCCAGGAGCCGTAAGACTGCCTGCCCATGCGCGGCATCATCCGGGAAACGCGGAAAAAGAACGGGGTTCTCTCCGCAAAGCGGCTGTACCGGCCGGAGCTTTTGACGGAGCGCCATACTGATCTGCGGTGTCGGGCAGTTCATGTTCACAAAGCATACATTCACACCTTCGCCCGCCAGGACTTCGCAGAACCAGATCAGCGCTTCCTTGCATAAAAAACACCGGTTATAAATAACCGACGCACAGGCCTTCCTCCGCGCAGCCTTCCCGCTTCATCCTCCGCGCTAGGGCCGCAGCTACCAGCCGGATATTGGCTTTCGTAAACGCATCCCCGATTACTGTTCCAAAAGCAGCGGAGCCGGCAACGGCTCCGCTTTTGTTCCGGTATCTGCCGGACGCAAAACAGATCAGGTTGTTTTCGGAATTGTTGGTATGGATCGGGCAGCCCTGTTAGCAGCGATTTTTGCATTGCAGGCAACGGCTGGCTTTTTCCATTACGTGCGGCGTCAAATGTCTTCTCCGCCGCGGTCTGCCGGGACATTCACGGATTCAGTCCGTACCGGCGCCGCGTTCCGTTTTGTCGGTATCCGGTTGCTGTCAGTCTTCCAGCTTTGAACGGATCAGTCCGATGAGTTCCTCATACTGTTCCGGTGCCAGCGTTTCACGGCCGGGATTCATGGCGAACACACCGCCCCACTCGAAATCGTCCCGGTACTTGGGCACCAGGTGAAAATGAAGGTGGTGCATGGTATCCCCGTATGCGCCGAAATTGATTTTGTCCGGATGGAACAGCTCGTGAAGCGCCTCCGCCGTCCTGTTTACGTCCTCTGTAAACTGCGCCCGTTCCTCCCGGGTCAGGCAGGTAATATCGTCCACATGCTTCCTGCACGCCACGATCACCCGGCCGCGGTGGCTCTGTTCCCTGAACAGGATCACCTTGGACATTGGCAGCTCACAGATCTTGATTCCGAACGCGTTCAGCAGTTCCCCTTCGGAACAATAGGAGCATTTTTTCATTTCTTCCGTCATGATATTCCCTGCCTTTCTGACAAGCCCATATATTTTTCAGTACTGATATTTTCGCCGATTTCCGGATAATGTTCAACGACGATTCATCGCCCGGAATTTCATTCCGTCCGTACTGCTTTCATGGCGGCTTGTACCGGTACATGATCTCATCCGCCCGGCGGAAGACCTTCTCAGCATCGGCGTCCGTTTCCGGATCGAACGGATGTTTTATTCACTTTCCGGTCAGTCCAGCCAGCCTTCCCGCGCTTTCACCCCAAACCGTTTTTCCAGCAGGTGCATCTGCTCGTCCGTAATCGTGTTGACCCGGGGAAGGTGCGCGATCTTCATGTAGATCTCCGCAGCCTTTTCCGCTGTTTCGATCAGGCCGAAGGTCTCGTCCAGGTCCTTTCCCGCTCCGTAGATCCCATGCTGGCTCCAGACCACCAGGCGGGCGGTTTTCATCTTTTCCGCCGTAGCCTCACCGATCTCGTTGGTACCGCACAGCATCCAGGGCAGCACATTGACGCCTTCCGGGAAAACCACAATGCACTCCGTGCACATCTGCCAAAGAGTTCGGGTAAACTGCTTTTCATCCAGGTCGTGCACATAGGTCATAGCCAGCAGGTTTGCCGGATGGCAGTGCATGACGACATGGTTTCCCGGATCCACCTTCAATCGGGCCGCGTGGCTCATCATATGGGCCGGGAACTCGCTGGTGAACTGTCCGCCGTCGGCATAGCCCCACAGCAAATCCGCCTGCTGTCCCCGGTCCTTCAGCCGGACAATACCCAGATTGACCTCCGGGGCATACTGCACATTCTTGAAATACTTGCCCGTGCCGGTCACGAGGAAGTATTTCCCTTCCAGTTCCGGGGCGGCAAAACCTGTGGGAATGGTGCGCAGCGCCTTCTCCGGATCCAGGTATTCTCTTACTTCGTTTTCCTCCAGCATCAGGCTGATATTGCCGCCGTTGCGCTCATCCCAGCCATGGGCGTACATGTTCGTCGCGGTCCGGATCATTTCCACCATAAAGGGAGCCGTCAGAACGTCCTTCATCCCCTGTTCACCAGCACTTTCTTTTCATATTCCTCCACCTGCGGGAACCATTCCCCGTCAGCGGGCTTGCCGCAGCGGCGGCAGTATTCGTCCCAGACCTCGCCGAAGGGCAGGGTCTTCATTTCCTCCTGGAGCACCATGAGCCTGCTGAATTCGCCCCTGTCCTGAAGGGCCTTCATTTCCTCATGGGGCTGCAGGAGCGCGAAGAGGAGCGCCTTCTGCAGATTCCGGTATCCGGTGACCCAGGCGGAGATCCGGTTGATGCTGGCGTCGAAATAATCCAGCGCAATGTCCACCCTCCCGTCCAGGCCGCCGCAGCGAACGATCTCCCGGGCGATCTCCCGCGTCTCATCATCAAAGAGCACCACATGGTCGCTGTCCCAGCGGATCGGCCGGGTCACATGCAGCGCGATTTCCGGGAAGAACGCCAGCAGCGCCGGGATCTTGTCGCTGACCACCTCGGTGGGATGGTAATGGCCGTTGTCCATCAGCGGAATGCATTTGTCCCTGTTCATGGCGGCGTAGGAGAGGGCGAATTCCGCGCTGCCCGCGGTGTAGGCTTCCACGCCGATGCCGAACACCTTGCTCTCGATGCAGGGCTTGACCTTCCGGAAGTCATAGGGCTCCCGGAGAATTTCGTCAATGGATTCCCGGTAGCGCACACGGGGGCCCAGCCGGTCTCCCGGAATATCCTTGAAGCCGTCGCCGGTCCAGATATTCATGACGCAGGGCCGGCCCAGCTCCTCCGCCAGGTAGCTGCTGATCCGGATGCAGGCCTTACCGTGCTCGATCCAGAATTTCCGGGTGCTTTCATCCGGGCTGGACAGGGTCAGCGGATCGCATTTCGGATGGGAGAAGAAGGTGGGATTGAAATCGCAGCCCAGGCCGCGCTCCTTGCAGAATTCCACCCATTTCCGGAAGTGTTTCGGTTCCAGTTTGTCCCGGTCCGCCCACTCTCCGTCCTCAAAAATCGCGTAACTGGCGTGCAGGTTCATCTTGGGGGTGCCGGGAATCAGTCCCAGCACCACGTCCAGATCCGCCATCAGCTCCTCCGGTGTCCGGGCCCGGCCCGGGTAGTTGCCGGTGGTCTGGATTCCGCCGGTCAGGGGCTTGGAGGGATCCGTGTCAAAGCCGCGTACGTCGTCCCCTTGCCAGCAGTGCAGGGATACGGGCACCTTCCTCAGTTTCTCCATGGCCGCGCCGGGATCGATTCCCAACGCCGTGTAACGGGTTTTCGCTTCTTCGTAACTCATGCTTCCTCCGCCTCCGTCTGAATGCTGATATTGCCCAGCGCGGTTGCCTCAATGGGCAGCGCGATGACCTGTTTCCCGGTGGCTTCCTCTGTCAGCCGGTTCAGATACCGGTTCCGGGCGCCTCCGCCCACGATATACAGTTTCCGGTATTCTTTCCCCGTGTTCCGCTCAATCTCTTCGATCGCCTGCCGGTATCCCTGGGCCAGGGAACGGTACGCGCACCGGAAATAGCCAGCTGTACACTTCGGCGGATGAGGAAGTTTTGAATCAAACGCGCCCTTCATGCTCTCCGGAGCCAGGAACAACGGATCGTTCACATCCACCAGGTGGTCAAAATGCTTTTCTTCCGCCTCCGCGGTAATCTCGTCCCAGGGTTTCCCCGGATACAGTTCCTCCCGCAGCCGGTTCACCAGCCACATCCCCATGATGTTCTTCTGGTAGCGGTTGTATCCCACGCCGCCCTCGTTGGAATAATTGGCGGCCTCACTGGCCTCGTCGGTCAGGGGCCGGGGCGTTTTCACGCCCAGCAGGGACCAGGTGCCCGAGGACAGGTAGAGCTCATCCCCCTCCATGGGAATGCCCTCCACCGCGCTGCCGGTATCGTGGGTGGCGCAGAGCATAACCTTCACGTCCCTGTACCGGCCGATCACGGTCCCGGGCCGCTGCAGGGGACGGAACAGATGCTCCGGCAGATCCAGCGCCCGGATGATTTCCCTGTCGTACTCCCCGGTAGCCGCGCTGACCATCCCGCCGGTGGTGGCGTTGGTGTACTCGTGGCTTTTCACGCCGCACAGCCGGTACATCAGGTATTCGGGTATCAGCAGGAAATCCGTCACGCCCTCCAGCCGGCCGGCGAGCTTGTCCGCGTACAGCTGGTAGATGGTGTTGAACGGCTGGAACTGTATCCCTGTGCGCCGGTAGAGGTCGGAAAAAGGGATCCGTTCATGCACCCGGGGTATGGCGTTTTCCGTGCGGCTGTCCCGATAGGCATAGCAGGGCAGAACGGGGGTTTCGCCCCGCATCAGCACATAGTCCACCGCCCAGGTATCGATAGCCAGGCTGACAAGGCCGGGGTACCGGCGCAGGGCCTCGTCAATACCCGCCCGCACATGCTTTTCCAGCGCTTCGATCTCCCAGGTCAGATGCACGTCCTGTTCCGTGACACCGTTGGGAAAGCGGTATACCTCCTCCATCCGGATTTGCCCGCCCTCCCGCCAGCCGACAATGTGCCTGCCGCTGGAGGCGCCGATATCAACTGCAAGATAATATTTCATATCATCCACCTCAAAGCAAAAGACAAAAAGCAGCGAAGTGTCTCAATCGAGACACTTCAGTATATCAGAGAAGCGGCTCAAATGCCATCCGGCTCGCTCGTCATCCCTCGCATCACCTATAGCAGCGCAGTCAAAGCCGCCCGCTATGGCCGCCTCTACGCCTGCGTGGGCATCCTCCACAACCAGGCAGTTTTGCGGGGGGAAGCTGATCATTTCAGCAGCTTTCAGGAATACTTCCGGACTCGGTTTGGAATGCGTGATACAGTTGCCGTCCGCAATGGCATCGAAGAAGTTCCTGAGACCAATCCGTTCCAGAATGAAAGGCGTGTTTTTGCTGGAAGAGCCGATGGCCAGTTTTGATCCGGTTTTTTCCGCCTGTCTGGTCATGATCTCTGCTGTACCCGTCTGCTGCGGATCAAGCGTTCCGGCTGTTTCCGTTTTTATCTTTCGATGGTATAATCAGCAAAACAAATAACTGATGATGGGAGATCAAAATGGAACGATTTGCATGGAAAGGACGTATCAAGCCCGGTATGCAGGAGGAATACAAACGCCGTCATGATGAGATCTGGCCGGATATGCTGGCCCTTCTGAAGGAAGCCGGCATCCGGAACTATACCATCTGGAGCGACGGCAGGGATGTATTCGGTTATTATGAGTGTGAAAAAGGGATCGTGTTCGCCGAAAAGACCCAGGCTGACAGTCCGGTCGTGGATCGATGGAACGATTACATGAAAGATGTGCTGGACCTGGAAATGGATCCGGAAACCGGCGCTCAGCCAAAGCTTCGGATGATGTTCAGAATGGAATAATGCGTTTCTCCGCAGCCCGGAGGAAAGATCGCGCGATCTTTCCATCCGGGCTGAATGCATTCATACCTGTTCCTGTTTTTTCTTTACCGCAGATCTGTCACCGCGATGCCGTCCATATCGTCAAACGCCTGGTTTTCGCCGCCCATCGCCCAGATGAACGTATAGTTGCTCGTCCCGGCGCCGGCGTGGATCGACCAGGAGGGTGAGATCACCGCCTGCTCGTTCTGCATCACGATATGCCGGGTCTCCTGCCCCTCGCCCATCATGTGGAAGACCACGTTGTCCTGCGGCACTTCAAAATAGAAATACACTTCCATCCGGCGTTCATGCGTATGCGCCGGCATCGTGTTCCACACGCTTCCCGTCTCCAGCACCGTCATGCCCATGCTCAGCTGGCAGGTCTTCAGCACGGAGGGATGGATGAACTGGTTGATCACCCGCTTGTTGCTGGTCGCCGCGTCCCCGCAGGGTTTCTTCGCCGCGTCCGCGATCCGGATCAGCCTGTTCTCATAGCTGCAGTGTGCCGGGGCCGATACGATGTAGAACTTTGCGGGGGCCGCTGCGTCCGCGCTTTCAAAATACACTTCCTTCGCGCCACGGGTCAGGTACAGGCAGTCCTTGTATCCCAGCTCGTACACATTTCCGTCCGCGGTCACCTTTCCGGCGCCGCCCACATTGAACATGCCGCATTCCCGGCGCTCCAGGAAGTACTCCGTGCCGAAATTATGCCAGATGTCGATCCCCTTGTCGATGGAGACCTTCTCCTTCACCGGCATCACGCCCAGGGTCACCATCCGGTCCACATGGCTGTATACCGCAGTCACCTTGTCCGCCTCAAACAGTTTTTCGATCAGGAATTCCTTCCGGATCTCCTCTGTTGTATACCGTTTGAAATCCCTCTGGTTGCAGCTGTACCGAATATCCATTTCCGTTCCCTCCCTTTTTTATTTTATTTGTCTTCCGAAAAATCTTTCCATCTCTGCCTAAACCAGTGAGCTGCCATCTTGGGCCTGCGTTCCCGGGTAAACAATCCTTTCCTGTTACCGCCGACACGCATCGGGCCCTGGCATGTATCAAAGTCAGCAAAGTTCCACGGCATCTCTCCGATAACAAAATCCCGTTCATCCAGGCATTCACTCATGGCCTCATAAAAAGCCACCTGGTACTCTTCCGTGAACATTTCCGCCACCGCACCGTGCAATCCGGCGACCGTGTCCGCGCCGTATTCTGAGAGGATGACCGGTTTTTTCTGTTTTTCCCACCAGTCCAGCTCCTGCCGGAACGCATATTTTGCTGCTTCCAGGTCTCCGGAAAGGTTATACCAGCCATAATACCGGTTGATCAGAACAACATCCATAGAGCGGATGACTTTATCCCGTTCATAACGGTTCTGGCAGCCCACGACCGTAACCGGCCTGTTCTGCGGATCCAGGCGATGGGCTGCCTCATACAGAGGATGCCAGTATTCATATGCCTTGTCCGGCAGCGTATCGGTATCCGGCTCATTTCCCAGGCTCCACATCACCACGCAGGGATGGTTCCTGTCCCGGTCGATCATCTCTTTCAGCACCTGCAGGTGATATCCCCCCAGGTCCCATCCGTAATGCTCATCCGCCCACATGCCGACTGCCGGGGTTTCATCCACGATCACAATGCCTTCCCGGTCACACAGCTGATACATCTCTTCCGCATAGGGATAATGGCTTGTACGGAAACAGTTTGCGTTCAGCCAGTGATAAAGATTGATATCCGTAACATTCAGGCATGGATCCGCCCCCCTTCCGTGAAAGGGACTGTCTTCATGCTTGCATGGCCCATGGAACCGGAAAGGTCTTCCGTTGATCAGGAAGCGCGTGCCGTCCACCCTGACCTCCCGGATTCCGAAAGGCTGCTCATACAGGTCTTCCCCATATGTGATCCGGGCAGTATACAGATAGGGTGTCCCCGGCCACGGTTCCCACAGGCGGGGCTGCCGGATCTGCAGAACGCCCTCCTGCTCTTCTGAGGAAGCAACCGGCACCCCGTCCGCGTCCAGGATCTCCACCCGGATCTTTCCCGCTGTCCCTTCTGTTTCCACACGAAAGCGCACTTCTCCGTTCAGGGAAGGGACCAGCGTGATATCCCGGATATATTCCCGGGGCATTGCCACCAGCCGGACCGGCCGCTGGATACCGGTATAATTGAAGAAATCAAAGGCAGGCCGGTTGATGCCGCGCTCCTGCTGGAACCGCTTTCCGGCCTCCACCGACGGTATGCCGGGGTTGTCGGAACCAAAGAACGCAGTCTGGCCCTCCGTCCCGATCGGCAGCGTGTGATGGCTGATCCGGTTGTCTGTCTCCACCGTCAGCTCCGCTGTCTCTCCCGGTTCCATCACACCATCCAATTTCACCTCAAAGGGCAGGAAGCCGCCCCGATGCGTCGCGATCTCCTTCCCATTCAGCAGGATCCTCGCGCTGTGGGCGACCGCGTCAAACCGGAGGCATACGCGCATTCCCCTCCAGGCACCGGGAACAGTGATCCTCCTGCGGTATTCCGTAATGCCGGCATAGTTCCGGAAGCGCGGGTCCGGGCTTTGGTCATTATAGGAAGCCGGCACGGCGACCGGCTGCCATTTTTCGTCTCCCGGAAACCGGAAGTCCCAGTAACCGCTGAGATCCGTCACCATCCGGGATCTGTTGTTCTGTGGGTACAGTGTGCTCATCGCTTTTTCTCCGTTTCCGCCTTTCAGCTCCACAGCTCCGGATCCCTGCCGCAAAGCTTCATCAGCGCTTCCACCAGGAAGTAATCCCCATAGGTGATATTCGTATGCCGCCCGGCGCCGTCATCATGATAGCTGGCTGTGCAGTGCGTCAGGATCCCGCAGTATTCCCCGCCCAGGTCCGCACAGTGTTCCAGCAGGCCGGTCACCAGCTTTTCCGCAGACCGTTTCCAGGATTCCTCACCTGTCAGCGCTGCCAGTTCCTGCAGGCCGCAGGCTGCAATGGCGCCGGCGATATTGTCCAGGCGTTCCTCATCCGCCGGCTGGCAGAAATCGCAGTCTGTCAGTCCGTCCTCCCGGATGTGTGCCGTGAAATTCCGCGCGATCTTTTCCGCCGCTTCCAGGTATTTTCCGTCCCGCATATGGCGGCAGGCCAGGGCGAACCCGTACAGGCCCCAGGCCTGGCCGCGGCTCCACTGGGTCCCCAGCGCATAACCCTGCCCCGGATGCTCCCGCATCCGTTTCCCGCTTTCCGGATCAAATTCAACAATATGGCTTACCGAACCGTCCTCCCGCAGGAATTCGCGCAGCGTTGTATCCGCGTGGATCTTCGCCACCTGCCGGAACCGCGGATCTCCTGTGTCCCTGCTGGCCCGGTACAGCAGCGTAAGGTTCATCATGCAGTCGATGATCGCATATCCCGTCCGTTCCGGTTCGTTCCAGGCCCGGATGAACCCTGCCGGATTGAACCGGCCCATCAGCAGCGAAGCAGCGTGCAGCGTGTCCGTTTCCGCCTGTTCGTCCCCGGTCAGTTTGGCGTCCGCCCCGCAGGAGAGCAGGTACATGAATCCCACGTCGTGGTTCAGCCTGCGAAAACTGCGGAACTCATCCGTCAGCAACTTTTCCACGCGCCGCGCTTCCTCCCGGAAGAATTCGTCGCCTGTCAGCTGCCGCAGCTGCCACATCAGCCCGGGCCAGAACCCGCCGGTCCACCAGCTGTTTCCATCGTAGGGGCTGGCGATCCATTTTCCCGCCTCGCTTTTGTAGGGAATGATCCCGGCCGCAGCCGCTTCCTCCGCGGTTTTCCTGAACTTCCCGGCGATCCTGTTCAGCGCTTCCTCATAACGATCCGGCAAGTTTCCGCACCTCCTCGGGAATAGTTTCCGGCAACCGGTCTCCCGCGTCTGTATATACCGCACAGATCAGTTCGCTCTCACCCGGCTCCAGCCGGCCGCGCAGCATGGGCAGCACGCACCGGGGCTCCATCAGGTTCGTATTGGGTTCGGTGTGGATCACTTCTCCCGCTGAATAACCTTTCAGCGCACAGATCGCACTCGTTCCCCGTTCACCCGCGGCGCATGCGCCTGTTTGATCCGCGTCTGTCCGGGTGCAGATCCGGTCGCAGGGGCGTGCCCCCGCCCAGTCCTTCGGCACAGAAAAAGCCCCTTCCGCAACCTCCAGCGGAGCTTCCGTCCGGATCACATGCTTCCGGATGTGCCACATGCCCAGCGGCATGATCACCGTATCGATCGTCACGCCTTCCGTCGGGGACCAGATAAAGGACACCCGGTCTTCCGCCAGTTCAAAGCGTTCACAGCCGCTGCGCACATGCCACAGGTCCTTCCCTGCCCTTTTGACCGCAAGCATGGAATCGTAGGCGCCCCGGTTCAGGGAAGAATCCTCCTTGGCGACAGAAAAGGCAAACTGAGTGGAATACGCGAACTTCTCATACTTCTCATCCTCATGCATATGCTCCCAGGCATGGTTCCCTGCCGTGAAGGCTACTGCCTGGCGGTTCTCCGGATCCCGGGTGATCAGCAGCCTCACCTGCGGATCCAGGAAGCGTTCCGGCGGCAGGTATTCCTCCTCTTCCGTCTGCCAGAAGGGATGGCCTTCCGGCAGCGCCAGGATCCAGAAGACTTTCATCGCCCAGTAGGGCGATCCCTGGGCATTGTATCCTTCCGCGGCGCAAAGGTTCGGATAGCCGTATCCGACAGTCAGGGCGCCGCCCCGGTCAAAGATCGGCCTGCTGAGCCAGAACCGCAGATTGTTCAGCAGCAGGTGCTTCACCTGGCCCAAGCTCAGCCTGTCACTGTGAACGCCGGCGAAAACCATCGCCGCCCAGAAGGAGCTCTGGCAGAACCGATAGGTCAGGCTGCGCCCGTAGGGCAAACCCCTGCCCTCCCGATCGAACCAGCAGGCAAACCGGGGAGCGATCAGGGCAGCCCGCTCCCGGATCCTCCGGCAGCGTTCCGGATCCTCATTGTCCATCAATGCGGCATACAGCAGGCTGTAAAAGTGAAAGCCCCAGAGGGTATAGTAATCACGCTTTGTCGGATAGTCGAAATACCAGCCGTCCGCCGTGTAATGGCTTTCCATCAGGTCCATGTCTTCCTGCAGGCGCCCTGTGTCCACAGGCATGCCGTTTTTCAGGAAACCGATATTGACCAGGATCCGGAAGAAGCGCCAGTTGTTCTTCGGCATATCATAGCGGTTGATCTGGTTCAGCCACCGGAACAGATTCTCCCGCCGGTCTCCGTTCAGCGGCGCCAGGAACGCGTCCGGCGCAAAGGAAAGGCCGCAGCCGATGACGGCCATTTCCACCATCCGCTGGTCGGAATCCCGGATGTCCCCCCAGTATTCCGTGTCCGCAGGATCCGTTCCCCGGATCAGCCCTTCCTGCCACAGCGGCCAGAGTTTCTCCGCCTCCGGACATTTGCCTGCCAGCATGGGGACCAGTGCCCACAGCGCCCGGGACCAGCATTCCATGCCGGCCACGTCCTCACTGTAATGGGCGGATCCGTTTCCCACATAGATCCGGGCTTTTCCCGGCGTCATGCAGGACGTCAGGGGCCGCAGGAGCTCCGCCGCCGCCCTGATCAGGTCCTGCCGCGACCGCAAAGGATTACACGTTTCGGTCATTCCTTATGCCTCCCGGTCTTTTGCTGAAATTACAAACCGCATCTGAAAGCTTTCCGCGCATCCGGCGGTCAGCTTAACCCGCCACAGGCTCCCGTGCCAGTTTCTGGCCATGCGCGGGTCCGTCACGGGTTTCTCCTCCGCGGAGAAAGCCAGGCCTTCCGGGCAGCGGATCACCAGACTGCCGGCAGTGATCTGTCTCCCGAACCATTCCGGTCTTTCCCTCAGCAGGAAGATCCAGGACGCCTCCCGGGGAGAGCGCAGGATGCCTTCATCCGACAGAACGAGGCCGTCCGTGCTGAGGGAGAAGTTCCGCCGCAGGGACAGAAGCCCGGCTTCTTCGTCATACGCCCGCTCCATGTCCAGCTGCATGCCGTCCGGCAGACACGCCACGTTCCGGGCGGCATATTCTCCGCCCGCCCGCTGTCCGCAGCCGCCGAACTCCGGCAGGTTATGCCAGGTGGACTGCACGTTCCACAGCGTATAGCGTTCCCCGGAGAAGGTTTTGGCGGTATAGACCATGTTTCCCGCGTCCACAACGGCCGGTTCGCCATGAAGGGACAGAATAAAGGATCCGACATCGTTGTGGTTGTGGTTCTCTCCGTTGTTTCCGCCTTTGCAGACCAGCGTCCATGCGCCCCGGCGGACCAGCCGGACCTGCAGGTCCGGCAGCCAGGTATCCGTCTCCCTTTCCGCAGCGGTCTCCGTTTCCCCCGCCGGTGCGTGGAACAGCAGATCCAGCGCCCGTGTCAGATGGGGCACGTCGTTCAGCTGGTCTTCGACAGTGCCGCGCATTCGTGTCCCCAGCGCCGTCAGCGCCGCTTCGCCGGTTTTCTGCCCGGCGGTTTCCATTCTTTCCCCGCTGATAAAAGGCCGTGCGTCGCAGTCCGCGAAGTTCGCGAACCAGCCGTTGCCGATCTCCACCCGCAGGGGGAAGCACAGGATGTTCCGGATCCTGTCCTCCTGCCAAAAGGCCATCCGGCCGCCGGTGACCTTTTCCAGGATCTCCAGGCAGTCCAGCAGGGCGCCGCCGGCCATGTTCCAGTAGCCTGCGCCTTCATCGCAGCCGCCGTCTGACGGCATCACGTCCAGGTACCGGTCCAGCATGCCGCAGGCCCGGGTCAGCAGCGCCGCCAGTTTTTCCGGGGTCATCGGGGCCTGCACGGCACACACCATCACATTGGACAGGATCCAGGGCGTCCAGTTGTTCAGGTCCTTCCGCCTGAATCCCATCCACCAGAAATCGTCCGTCCGCATGAACGGATCCAGGATCCGCCTGCGGATCTCCTCCCGGATCCGTTTCCGGATCAGCGGCGATACCCGGTCCAGCCGCTTTCCGAGCAGGGACGCTGTCAGCGACAGGATCATCCCCGTCTGGGCGCAGAACAGGTCGACATACGGTTTCCGGATGTCCGGCAGCGGATAATCCGCGGCCTTTGGCGCGCCGGGCACCGGGTTCACATTATGGGCGCTGATCACCCAGGTGCTCTCCTCGCAGATCGTCCAGATCCCGTTCGTGATATCGTCCGTCATCGCGTCCGGATCCAGGCAGGCGTTCAGCACTGCCGCGCAGAGCTTTCTGCGGCGGGTAAAATAAGGCTTTTCGTCCGCCTGCCTGTCGCCCGTCCGCGTGAACGCCAGGAATCCCGCTGCGGTACGCAGGGGATAAGGGATTTTTGCGTACTTTTCCGCCATACGGGCGATCTCTGCCCGATACTCCTTCGGGACGCCATCCCAGGCTTTCCGCTCCGATGCCGGCGGATACAGCGTCCGCGTACCGCCCTTCAGCAGTTCCGCCATCGGATGGTTTTCCAGAAACTCTGTAAACATACCGCCTCCCGGCTCAGCCCTTCAGTCCTGAGGTCGCTATACCCTCGATGAAATACCGCTGCAGGCACAGGAACACCACCGATACCGGCACCAGCGAGCACAGGGACGCCGCCATGATCAGGTGATAGTCACTGGAGTTTTCCTGGATGAAACGGCGAAGGCCGACCTGCACCGTCTTGTTGATATCCCGGGTCAGGTAGATCATGGGACCCATGTAATCGTTCCAGGTGTTGACAAACGTAAAGATCACCAGGGTCGCGATAGCCGCCTTGGAGAGCGGCAGCATGATCCGTGCCCAGATGCCGTATTCGCTCAGCCCGTCCAGCCGTGCCGCTTCACACAGTTCCGTGGGAATCGAGCGGTAGAACTGCCGCATCAGGAACACGCCGAAAGCGGAGAACGCCTGCAGCACCACCATGGCCCACAGGGTGTCATACAGTCCCATGGACCGCATCATGATGAACTGGGGCAGCATATAGGCCTGCCACGGCACTGCGATGGTTCCGATATAGCACAGGAAGAGCGCGTCCCGTCCGCGGAAGTTCAGCTTCGCGAAGGCGTAGGCCGCGAAGGAAGATGTCAGCGTCTGAAGGATCGTCACCACGATGGCGATGAATGCCGTGTTTTTAAAATAAGTGATCAGCGGCACCTTCTGCCAGATTAGGGAATAGTTTTCCCAGTGGAAGGTCTCCGGGATCCAGCGCATCGGGAAAGCGAACACTTCCCGGTCCAGCTTCAGGGAGGAGGAGATCATCCAGACAAAGGGGATCAGGGTAAACACGGCCAGTGCGATGAGGAGGACCCAGACAATGGTCCTCAGGATCCTGCGCAGGGTTGGATTGTCCTTGCGGATCTCCCGGCTGTGAACGGCTGTTTCCATATTTTCTCCTCCTTCCTCAGTCATTTGAGAATTTCTTCTCGGAGCTGAACTGGATGATCGTCACCGCCAGTACGATGACCAGCAGCACCATGGAAATGGCGCTGGCCTGGCCGTACCTCACCTTGACGAACGCCTCGTCGTAGATATACGTCACCAGCATCTTGGTCGCCCGCCCGGGACCGCCGTCTGTCATGATCGCCACCACGTCGTAGATCTTGAAGCAGGAGATGACCATCATCACGGAGACAAAGAAGGTGGTGGGCTTCAGCTGCGGCAGGGTCACATGCAGGAACTGCTGCCACTTGCTGGCGCCGTCCACGGTGGCAGCTTCCATCAGTTCCCGTGGGACCCCCTGCAATGCCGCCAGATACAGCACCATGTAATAGCCCATGTTCCGCCACACGCTCACCAGGATGATCGACCAGATGGCCATCGTGCTGTCAGCTGTCCAGCCCTTGTTGAAATCGATCCCCAGCGCCATGATGATCTGGTTGATCGGCCCGTCCTTCATCAGCATGAAGGACCAGCACACGCAGATCGCCACCATCGAGGAGACATAGGGAAAGAAGAAGACCGTCCGGAAGAACACCGCACCTCTGATCTTGTTCAGCAGCAGCGCCAGCGCCAGTGCGCACACGATCGTCAGCGGCACTGTGACCACTGTATAGTAGACCGTATTTTTCAGTGCAATGCCCAGGTCCGCCCGGTTGAAGAAATAGGCGATGCCTTTCTCCGCCACTTTTTTGGTTGCAAAAATCGTCGCGTAGTTGTCCAGCCCGACAAATTTCAGCTTGGAGATATCTCCGCCGTTCCACTCAAACAGCGACAGCAGAATGGCGCAGATCACCGGGACCAGCGTGAAAACCGCGAATCCGATAAAGTTGGGGGCCAGGAAGGAATAAGCAACCAGCGTGTTCTTCCTTTCCAGCTTTCCCATTTTATAGCGGACTTTCCTCGCTTCCGCCTGGCTCATATGTCGTCCCGTCCTTTCCCTTTTTCTGAAAAAGGCAGGGAAGGCAAGCAGCCTTCCCTGCCTGGGAGCCATTGGTTCTGACAGATCTTATTCGAACAGTTCAGCCACCCGCTCGTTCATCTCTTCGATGCCTTCCTCGGGGGTGATTTCACGGGCCATGATCATGGTGTGCTCTTCATTCACAACCGTCTTGATGTCAGCGACCTTTTCAGCCACCGGCCATTCCATCGCGACGGCGGAGGGCAGCAGCGCGCCCTTGCTGGTCTCGTCAGCCGGGAAGCCTTCCACGGAAGACATCACAGCCGCGACGTCCTCGGAAACCCATGCGGGACGGGCGCCGGTGGAAGCGGTCGCCTTGGCGCCTTCAGGACCGCCCAGCCAGGAAACGAACTCCCAGGCCAGATCCTTCTTCTCGCTCTTGGCATTGATCATCGCGCCGGTCAGGTTGCCGAAGGAAGAACCCGCGGCCACGCCTTCCGCGTGCGGAACAGCGGTGATGCCCCAATTGAAGTTGCAAGTGCCGTCCTTGTTGTAGCCGATCAGCGTGGAAACGTACCAGTAGCCCATGGGCATCATGGCTACGTTGCCGTTGGCGAAGGCGGCGGAGTAGTGCAGGCCGGAAGCCTTCAGGTCGGCATAGCTCATGCAGACGCCGTTGTCTTCCAGATCCTGGTACAGTTTGTAGAAGGGAAGCAGGTCGTCATAGTTCTTGTCGGCCAGGGTGTTCACGCCGTCGCACACAGCCCAGTTCACCACGGCGGACAGCCAGGTGTGGTAGTGGGTGCCGTAGATGCCCTTTTCCTTGTCGGTCATCTTCTTGGCCAGTTCAGCGTACTGGTCCCAGGTCATGTCGTTGGTGGGCAGTTCCACGCCGGCGGCGTCGAACAGATCTTTATTATAGAACAGCACCCAGAAGTCGCTGCGGAAGGGGATCGCGTACTGCACGCCGTCCACCGCGTAGTTCACTTCGGTGCCCTTGAAGCCGGACATGTCATAGTCTGCAGTATCCAGCGGGGCGGCAAAGCCCTGGGCCTGCCAGTTGATCAGGTTGTCAATTTCCTTGATCATGTAGACATCGCTGGTGTCGCCGCCTTCGAGCATCGTGGTGGCCTTCACAGCATAGTCCTGGGAAGCAACGTCCACAAACTCGAGCTTGACGCCGGGATGGGAAGCTTCAAAGGCTTCCTGCTGGGCAATCAGGTAGGGGGTGGTGGTGGCGTCCCAGGTCACCACGGTCAGCACCTGGTCGCCTTCGGCCAGGGCGGGCACGGCCAGCAGCGAAACCATCATCATCGCGGCCAGCAGCACAGACAGCATTTTCTTCATGAGAGTATCCTCCTCCATCAATGTTCGGGAAATGTTATCGGTTTCAAGCTGCGGAGCGTCGAACGCGGGCCTCTCCGTGCCGTTTTTCCTCGACTTTCCCTGTATTTGTCTAAATACTATTTCTTTTTGCCCTTATTGTCAAGCATTTTTCTTGAAATTGTTCCGTGTTTTTCAAACAAATATCATGTTATCGGTAACATTTTTCTTGCTTTTTCTCCGGATCCATGGTATTCTCTCCCCCGGAGGATAATAAGATGAACAGGAAAGCTACCATTTATGATATCGCCCGGGAAGCCGGCGTTTCCACCGCCACGGTGACGCGGGTGGTTCGCAAAGATCCGCATGTGAAGGAAGCCACCAGACTGAAGGTCCAGCAGATCATCGACGCGCACGCCTATACGCCCAGCCTGTCCGCCCAGTCCCTTGAGAGCGGCCGCAGCCGGACCCTGGCCGTGGTGCTCCCGGTCATCTCCAACCTGTATTTCAACCGGATCCTGGACGCCGCGTACTGGGAAGCGGAAAAGAACAGCTGCAGCATCCGTCTTTTCCAGACCATGGAGAACCAGGCCATTTCCCCGGATCTGGTAAGCGAGCTGATCCGCTGCAGAATGGACGGCGTCCTGTTCGCCGGCAGCATCTGGTCTGCCGACCGGGACGACCTGAACACTGCCCTGGCCAAGCTCGGCCGGTACATGCCTGTTGCCACGATCTGTCCGCCGGACGTCTCCCTGGAATGCATCTGCATCCAGAGCGACCTGGTCAACTGTTCCCGCCTGCCCGTCAGGCATTTGCATACGCTGGGTCACCGGCGCATCGCCTTTCTGGGCGGCTCCATGCACAACAAGGATACCTCCCGCCGGGGCATCGGCTTTCTGGAGCAGCTTCGTCTGATGGATCTGCCGGATGATCCGGCTTATCACGTGGATGCCGGCTATGATATGGAAAGCGGGGAAAGAGCCGTCCTGCGGATGCTGTCCGGGCTGGATTCATCCCGCTGGCCTACCGCCATCGTCACCTTCAACGATCTGGTTGCCCTCGGCGTAATGAAGCAGCTGAAAAAAATGGGGCTTTCTCTGCCGCAGGATATGGCCATTATCGGGTGCGACAACCAGTTCTTCTGCGCTTATACCGATCCTTCCCTCACTTCTGTGGATCTGCATCCGGAGGAAATGGCCCAGAGCGCTGTCCGCGAGCTGCTGCTGGCGCGGGAGTCTTCCTCCCGTTCCTTCGCCATGGTACGGGACGCCACACTCGTCATCCGTGAAAGCTGCGGAGCGCAGCTCGGTTTCCGCAAACTGTAAACAGGAGAATTTGATTTATGATTTCCATCACAGTTCAGTCATCCGAAGGAACGGTCCTTGCATATGCAGAGCATCCAGAAGAGGCGTGGCTCTCCGTGGACCGGGCATACCTGCCCGGGGACGTGATCCGGATCACCGGCCCCTCCCGCCTTCGGGTGCGGATGGACCAGGCCCTCCCCGCCGGTGAGGTTTTCCTGCCGTCCGGTGCCATGACCTGGCCGGTTCCTGCCGGCGAGCACCGCCTGGCATATGCGCCCGGCACCTTTGAAGCGCCTCGCCACATCATCTTTGCCGCGGCCGTTCCGGACAGCGAGCTTCATCGCATCCGGAATCTGGCGCTGAACCCTGCCGACCTGCGTGGGAACACGGATTTTTATCCCCACTGCACAGCCAATGTGGAGACCAGGAATGAAGCCTGCTTTTGTGCCAGGAATGTTATTGACGGTCTGCGCCTGAACAGTTTTCACGGAGAATGGCCCTTCCAGAGCTGGGGGATCGGCGCAAGGGAAGACGCCTGGTGCGAATTGGATTTCGGCCGTCCGGTCATTGCTGAAAAAATGGCTCTGACCCTCCGGGCGGATTTCCCCCACGACGCTTACTGGACGGCAGGCCATGTCGTCCTGTCCGACGGAACGGATCTTTCCTTTTCCTTGCGGAAAACCGCCGACCGTCAGTGGATCGATCTTGGAGGCAGAACCGTCAGCCGGCTCCGGCTGGAAAGGCTGATCAAGAGCGACGATCCCTCCGCCTTCCCCGCTCTCCGGCAGTGGGAAGTTTTCGGCCGGGAACATGTCTGAGCCTTCCGGGATATTCAGTCCGTTCCCTCTTCTTCGCGAAGCCCGTTGCCACCATCGAGTTCGAATAATCTGATATCCCGAAAAGTTAGTGATATCAAGGCCTCCATGGTTTTGTTGAACGCAAAATGGACGCAATTTTCTCTTTCACGACCCCCTAAAATGTAGAAAATGCAGTCTTTCTCAGACTGCATTTTCTCTTTTTTTCTACATTTTCAATCGAGTTTTCGACTTTCAACTATCCTTAAGCTGTTCATTTTAGCTGACTAATTTGGAATTCAATTCCAAATTAGTCGTTCTTTTGTGTCTGGAAGAAGTCTCCCGGTCCTATCAGCAGGCATATTTAAGGGTCATGTTCTTGGGAACACCTCCGACGAGCGCCCGCTCGATGGCTCCTTCATAACAGGAGCGAGCCTGCCAGCGTCCACCACGTCCAGTGCATTCCTGGTCATGCTGCATGAATTCCTTTGACTGGTAGAAAAAGCAGCTGCGGCAATTGAATTTGAATAACCTGCCGGACCTTTCCGGTCCCGGCCCGGTGATCACTGTTCATCCGGGCGGATGAAAATCCCAAGGTTTTCCAGGTCTTCCGTCAGAATCACGGTTCCCTGTTCAGATACGCTCATCAGCAGGAACAGCACTTCTTCGGCCAGATCCGGCGTCATAAAGTTCAGCACTTCGGGAAGTGTCCGGCCCTCTGTATTCAGCAGGGCGGGAACTTCTTCCTTTGCCAGGCTGTTGAAATCCGGAATGCTGTCCGCCTCCCCGTCCGCCTGGACGGCAGTCACAGCGCCGAATGCCCGGAACAGAGGCTCTGGATTTCCTTCTTCATCCGGCACGAAAACAATCAGTTCTGTTTCCCCCTGTGTATCCATCGTCAGCCGGACCGTTCCTTCCATCCGGGGCAGCATTCCCCCGCCGCTGCGGAGGACCGCTTCCATCTGGGTTTCGCCCGGGAACATGGCAGGAATCCCGCTGATCTCCAGTTCCAGATCCAGCAGCGTTACGCCGTCCCGGATCCATTGGACAAGGAACCTCCCCCTGCCGTCCTTTTCCTCGTACAGAATATACGGAAGGCCTTTCTCAATCGCTTCCGGAGAGGACAGCTCCTGCATGCCGGTCAGCTCGTAGGGCTGGAGTTGCGGCAGCGGACTTTCGATGAAAAGCCGCTCCTGGGTTCCGAAGATCCGGAACAGAAATGCCTCTTCCGGTTTGCCGGCCGGCAGGAAGGCAGCGGAAATGTCCAGTCCTTTATTTGTATCGTTCCGGAGGAGATCCGCCTGCAGTTCCAGGCCGTTGATCAGATCCCTGTATCCTGCCGCACGTTCCCGGTCCGTTTCCGGAATTGCCTCCGGGAACAGTTCAAAGCGGAAGTCCGCCTGCCAGCGGTATACATCTTCCGGATTTGTTTCGGCAGGGTCGCTTCCGCCGCCGCCTCCCGGATCCGACGGCGGGACAATCACATCGTTGCATGCCAGCGCATAGCGGGAGAACAGATCATCCGTCGTAAACTGAAGCGTCATGTTCTTTCCTTTTGCCAGGATCTCCGCTCTGCCGCTGCGCAGCCCGGCAATGTAGAAGGTTCTGTCGATATTCAGCCCTAAAGCATTATGCTTCCGGGGCACCGTCAGCGTCACCTGAATCCGGTTTGCGGGCAGATTCGTCACCGGGATCGGATCATCTTCCCCGATCTTCAGCTCGGCAGACAGTTCAAAGTACTGCAGAACCGCTGCATCCGAGGCCTCTTTTTTCAGTGCCCGGATCATCTGATTCTTCTCTTCGGCAGAGATCCTGCCGCTGATATCGTTCACCGTAACGGTCAGGAGAAGATCCTCCCCCTTCATCCGTCTGGTTTTCGCCTCTTCGCCCGCTGCCGTCAGAATCATTTCTTCCGTGATCCCGGTCAGCTGGATACCGGGTACCGACTCTCCGCCGGGGCTGCTGATCCGGAAGCTTACCGTTCCCGGTCCGGGAACCGGCTCTGTTCCGGCACTCACCTCAACAGGTTCTTCCAGTTCCGGAAGCCTGGACTGCTGGACAGCCACAACCCACAGCCTCTTTCCCGCATCCTCTTCCGTAATGGTATAGGAGGATTCGGTGGCATTTTCAATGGGAATCTTCTCTCCCGGGGTATCCCCCTCCCTGTACCATTGCCAGGTTACCCTTTCAGCGACCATCGGTACAACGGAAGCCCTCAGGGTTTCCCCGATCCGGAGTACGCCGGTGATGTTTGTTGCGGTTACAGCCGTGTCCATTACAACCTCTGTTTCCGCAGATTCCGGATATCGCTTCTGGTCCGGGAGTTCTTTCCACCGGGCCGTCAGCCGGTAAACGGTATACGCCTGCAGGTTCGCTATCACCTGCCCGCTCCACCAGGTTTCTCCTTTGTCGATGCTGTATTCAACAATCTGTTCATATGCTTCCTCGAACGGAACAATCCAGATGGTGTGGAATCCCGCGATAACCAGAGGAGGCATCGGAAAAAGCCTCTTTGTTGTTGTCTGCACCGTTTCGGAGGGACCGGAAGCCTCGAAGCCTTCCGTCTGCGAATACCGGGCATAAACGAGATACGATGTGGCAGGTTTGCAGGGATAGAAAACCATGGTTCCGTCCGCTGCCGGCAATCTCCAGTCTTTCTCCTCCGGCAGGGCATCCTCCTCTGCGTAAACCAGGGCGTATTCTTCGCCGGGGCGGGCCTGCACCTCCACGGTCGTCGCCGTCACATAAACAATCTCCGGCGCTTCCGGTGCGGAGCGCAGCGCATTCCACCCGGCCGTCCAGCTCCGGTCCTCATCCATGTAGTCCGGTACCGCTGCATATTTTCCTTCACTCTTCCAGCCGATAAACACATAGCCTTCCCGAACCGGATCCGCAGGATGCTGTACCGGTTCCCCATAGCGGGCGGTAATGGATTGAACGGCCGATCCGTCTGCCGGATCAAAGGTCCAGGTATGATTCGCAGGTTCCCAAGCCGCACTGACGAAAAGCGTCCTTGCCTGCATGAAGACCGGAAGTTCAGGCTGCCAGCCGGCAAACGTGTAGTGCTTGCGGACCGGAACCGGCGTTTCGTCTTTTTTGATCTGTTCACCGTAGGTATACTGCCGCCGGAGAATGGCCTTTCCGTCCACGGTTCCGCCGTTTCCGCTGAAATAGACGGAATAGTTCCTGTTTTCCCAAACAGCATAGACCCATATGACGCCGGATCCGTCTGCGAAGGAAACCTCCGTGACGGTTTCCGTTTCATCCGCATCGGGGGACAGCGCCCAGCCCCTGAAGATTCCGCCTTTTCGTTCTGAGGTCTTTCCTTCCAGGCTGACGGTTCTCTTCCCGGCCTCATAATCCTCCTCGCTCAGGAGAACGGGCTCGGTAAAGCTGCCTCCTCGGCTGTCAAAGGCAATGATATGCTGATTTTCAAAGAATACAGCCTCCAGGGTAATAACGTTGGGTTTCTCTCCGTTTCCAACGGTACTGACCAGATCCAGGTCATCATAGAGGATGGAGGAGCCGCCCGAATGGAAATTCCCTTTCTGATCCTTCCATCCAAGGAAAATCTTTCCCTCCGGAGACGTTACGGTTTCCCTGGAAATCTCCACTGCTGTATCGGGCCGAATGCCTTTCAGGTCCTCTCCGTTCCAGGGCTGTCCCTGCACATCATAATGCAGTGTTGCGTTCCGGAGCTTCCATTGCGCTTTCAGTGTCAGCGTATAATAAAGATACGATGTCCCTTCCCGCTTTTC
>Ga0310690_10003638_pt1 | contig 22851 bp, 21 predicted proteins | sample AusTroGonzalo_MG_2_FD_207661 | JGI IMG/M metagenome (GOLD analysis project Ga0310690, IMG submission 207661) | Bovine rumen microbial communities from tropical cattle in Woodstock, Queensland, Australia - Gonzalo_04 (v2) (version 2) | ecosystem: Host-associated > Mammals > Digestive system >... | reverse complement strand
CGCAGACCTTGCAATGAACAATCCGCAGGCTTTCGAGGCTATCGTGAACTCTGTCAAGTAGCCTCCCTACGCTATGAGCTTGAAGGAAATCATCCAAAACCGCTGGGTAAAGCTGGGCTTCTGGGCTCTGCTGTACATCGCGTGGGTGATTTGGCTGGGAAACTATTGGTGGCTCTTTGGTCTGATCATTATCTTCGACCTCATCATCACCAAAAAGGTGAAATGGCTCTTTTGGAAGAAAGAGTATAAGGAAGGGGAGAAGCATAATGTCTGGCTGGACTGGCTCGATGCGATCATCTTCGCTGTCGTAGTGGTCACGTTCATCAATATCTTCTTCTTCCAGGCCTTCAAGATTCCGTCCTCCTCCATGGAGAGCACGCTCTACACAGGCGACCACCTGTTCGTGAGCAAGCTCACCTACGGTCCCAAGGTGCCTCAGACACCTCTTACAATACCGTTCACGCACAACAGGGCATTCGGCAGGGAATCCTATTCCACCCTTATCCAGAGGGACTACCGCCGCCTCAAGGGCTTCCGCAACGTGCGCCGCGGCGACATCGTGGTCTTCGCCTTCCCCAATGGCGATACCGTGCTCACCCGCCGCCCCGCCGACGACTACTATTCCTGGGTCCGTTCATCGGGCAGGGAATACGCCATCGAGCATTTCGGACCCGTCATTGTGCGCCCGGCCGACAAGAAAGACCACTATGTGAAACGTTGCGTTGCAGTTGCAGGCGACACTCTCACGGTCCGCGAAGGCTTGGTATGGGTGAACGGAGAGCAGCAGGAAGTGTACCCCGGCGTACAACTTTGCTACCGCGTGGTAACAACCGGGCAGCCCATCGCAGCCCGCATCCTGGAAAAAATGGGAATCAACTCCCAGGAGTTCCGTTTCGACAGCAGCATCCCCGGCTATGCCAGGATGCCCCTCACCGAAAAGAACCTGGAAAAAGTGAAAGCCCTCCAGAATGTAGTCGACGTTACCCCGGACCTGGAAGTATACCGCAGCGGCCTCAGGGACACGGAGATTTTCCCCTTCACCGGAAAGGAACACTGGACACGGGACAATATGGGCCCGCTCTGGATTCCTTCCAAAGGTGCCACGGTCGAACTGGATCGCAACAGCCTCCCGCTGTACGAGCGCATCATCAAGGACTATGAGCACAACACCCTGGAGGTGACTGATGAGGGAATATTCATCAACGGAGAAGCCGCGGAATCCTATACCTTCAAGCAGGATTATTACTTTATGATGGGAGACAACCGCCACAATTCCCTTGACTCGCGTTATTGGGGATTCGTTCCGGAAGACCACATCGTTGGCACGCCTTCCGTCATTTGGCTTTCGACCGACGGAAACAAAGCTTTCCCCGGCAACATCAGGTGGCGCAGATTCCTGAAATTTGTATGAGCCACGGAAAATTAAAGAAAACAATTAAAAAAGTATAACATTATGTCAAAGGTTTGTCAGATAACCGGCCGCAAGAGAATGATCGGCAACAACGTTGCCCATTCCAAGCTTCGCACCAAGCGCGATTTCGCCCTGAATCTCAAGACCAAGAAGTTCTGGTCAGAGACGGAGCAGCGTTTCATAACCCTCAAAGTGACCACCAAGGGTATGCGTATCATCGAGAAGAATGGTCTCGACGCTACTCTCAAGGAGGCCCAGAAGAAAGGATATGTAAACCTTGTCTAACCCTTAAATCCTAAAGTATTATGGCAAAGAAAACCAAAGGGAACAGGGTGCAGGTCATCCTGGAATGCACTGAGCAGAAAGCCAGCGGCGTACCCGGAATGTCACGTTACATCACCGTGAAGAACAAGAAGAACACTCCTGAGCGCCTCGAGCTCAAGAAGTACAACCCGTACCTGAAGAAGGTCACCGTTCATCGCGAAATCAAGTAATTAATTTAAAGGATAACATACTATGGCAAAGAAAGCAGTTGCAACATTCGACGCCAAGGCCGGTGCAAAGCACATGGTGAAGGTCATCCGTATGGAGAAATCCCCCAAGACCGGTGCCTACGTATTCGTAGAGCAGCTGGTGGAAGAGGGTAAGGAGAAAGAATTCTTCGCAAAGAAGTAACTCTTTTTCAGGCAATAAGAGATTGAGCCGTCCCGTTTTGGGGCGGCTTTTTCGCTTTTGGCCGTTTTTTTGCATATCTTTGTATCGTATTAAAACTTTAGTATTATGAAAACACGCAGCATTCTGGCTGCTCTTATGGTAGCAGCCCTTTTGATCCCGGCTTGTACCAAGCATCGCATTCCCGCCACTCACGACAATGGCGGAACTCAGAATCCCGGTGGCCAGAACCCCGGCGGAAACCAACCCGGTCACGGTGGTGATCAGGGCGGAAACGGAGGAGGCCAGGCCGGTCTTACCCTTAATCTGAGAGCCGACTGGTCCATCAGATACGAAGGCCGGTGGGAAGACTATGTGGAGGCTGACGGAAGTCTCTCCGATGTAGAGAAATTCACGGTTTCCTGCCCCGGCGCAGCGTATTTCGAAGTCCGCATTCTCGGCAAGGACGAACTTGCCAACAATTTCGGCGGAGACCTCAAGGCCTATCTCGAGGACGAGGAGAGTTGGATTGCCAAAGACGCTGAGGCTGCCGGTTGCAGCTTCAACGAGCTCAACTACATTTACACGCAATCGACCAATACCATTCTGTTCGACCGTTCCCGCAGCGGCGAATTCCTCTACATCCTCATCGGCATAACCAATGAGGGCAAGGTGAGCGGCGATTATACGCAGACAACCGTGGTCATCGCGCAGGAATCTCCTACCGATGAATATAAGAAGTGGATCGGCGAATGGCTGGTTTCCAACGGAGAGGTAGGTTACCGCATCAGCATCACCCAGTCGGAAGCCAACTGGCTGTACAGGGTCGATGGTTGGGAAACCGGCGCCAGCATCGCATCGAACGGCACCGTGATGGATCAGGAATACATCGAGGCCAGGTTCGACCGCCAGAGCGGCAAGATGATATTCTTCTCGCAGTACCTCGGCGGCTATGACGACGACCAATGGGGCTGGCTGGACGAGTATTTCCTCGGAAACATCAAAACGCTTAACGATAAAGACGAAGTTGTCGTTAAACCTATTACAAACACAGGCCTGGATATAGCTTACGTTAGCTTTGAAGGCGATGCTACTTCTGTAGCGAATGTCGAAGCAGCTACGGTTCGGGTGGGATCCGGTCAAGGTTTGCTAATGTCATTCTCGTCGATGTGCTATTGGAATATAGATTCCCAGAGCGAGGAGCCTATATGGTGCCCTTACAACGAGAATGTTCCTGACTTCCCGTTGACTATGACAAAGACCAAGTCTTCAGGTCTTGTGGATATGGCTCCTGAGAGAGAGGTCAATAGCAGGACAATCCACGTGAATCAGCCTAGAGATCACCGAGTCGCCGTTCAAAACACCGTAGAGTGTTCAGTAGGAGGCAGGCGATAGTCATAGGGCCAACACCTCCAGGAACGGGGGTAATGGCGGAAGCCTTTTCAGCGGCGGTGTCGAAATCGACATCGCCGCATAGTTTTCCCGTTTCGGGGTCCCTGTTGATGCCCACGTCGATGACAACCGCGCCGGGGGCTATCATGTCGCCGGTGATTACTTTGGGCTTTCCAGCTGCGGCGATTAGGATCTCCGCGCGGCGGATTTCATCGGCCAGATTCACCGTGCGGGTGTGGCACAAGGTGACGGTGGCATTGCGGTCCAGCAGCATTTTCGCAACCGGCAGGCCCACGATCTTGCTCCTTCCCACCACCACTGCCCTTTTTCCTTTCGGGTCGATATCGTAGGCCTCCAGTATCATCATTATGCCCATCGGCGTGCACGGTTCGATGTGCGGGGTCTTCTGCCACAGACCGGCGACGTTCAGGGGGTGGAAGCCGTCCACGTCCTTTTCCTTGTCGATGGCCTCGATTACCTTGTCCTCGCGGATGTGGCCGGGGAGGGGGAGCTGGACCAGGATGCCGTCCACGTCATCGGCCTTGTTCAGAAGGTCGATTTCGGCGAGGAGCTTTTCTTCCGGGGTATCGGCAGGCATATTCACGGTAGTATTGCGGATGCCCGCCTTTTCGCAGGCGATGGCCTTGTTGCGCACGTACACGGTGCTGGCCGGGTCTTCCCCCACCAGGATCACCGCCAGATGCGGAGCCCGCCCGTGCTTTTCCTTCAGTTCCGATACCTTCAGCGCCACATCGCCCCTTATCTCCGAGGCCAGCGCCTTCCCGTCCAGTATTGTTGCCATAGCTGTTATTCTAATGTCCAGGTGGAGCCTTCTTTGGTGTCTTTCACGGTGATTCCGTAGGAGGCGAGAAGGTCGCGGATGCGGTCGCTTTCCGCCCAATTCTTCTCGGCGCGGGCTTTCTTGCGGCTTTCCAGAACCAGTTCCATAACGCCTTCAAGGGCCTTTTCCGCCTTGCCTGATGCGGCGGCATCCTCATCGCGAAGGCCAAGGACTCCGCCCACAATGTCGTCGAACAGCTTCCTGAGCGCCCATGCGTCCTCCGGCTTCAGATTGCCTACGTTCACCAGGCGCACGGCTTCAAACAGGTTTGCGATAGCTACTGGCGTGTTCATATCATCGCAGAGGGCTTCTTCCACCTTGTCGATGAGTTGCAGGATTTCCGGAGATACGCCTTCATTGTCATTTCGACCAAGCGAAGCGCGCGGAGAAATCTCTTGAACATTTGCCAGCGCGCGCCACGCGGCCATAAGCCGCTTGTATCCTTTCTCCGCTGCCTGAAGGGCCTCGTTGGAGAAGTCCAGGGTGCCGCGATAGTGGGCTTGCAGGATGAAGAAGCGGACGGTCATAGGGCTGTAGGCCTGATCCAGTTTAGGATGCTTGCCGCTGAAGAGCTCCGGCAGGGTGATGAAGTTGCCCAGGCTCTTGCCCATCTTCTGGCCGTTGATGGTAATCATATTGTTGTGAACCCAGTAGTGCACGCCCTGAGTGCCGCGGGAGGCCACATTCTGGGCGATTTCGCATTCGTGGTGCGGGAACATCAGGTCCATTCCGCCACCGTGGATGTCAAACTCCTCGCCGAGGTATTTCTCTCCCATCACGGAGCACTCCAGGTGCCAGCCGGGAAAGCCGTCGCTCCAGGGCGAAGGCCAGCGCATAATGTGCTCCGGCTCCGCTTTCTTCCAGATTGCAAAGTCGTACGGGGCGCGTTTGTCGCTCTGGCCGTCCAGTGCGCGGGTGCCTTCCAGGGTATCGTCCAGTGAACGCCCGGAAAGGATGCCGTACTTGTGGTCCTTGTTGTATTTCTCAACGTCGAAGTACACCGAGCCGTTGGACTCATAGGCATACCCCGCCGCAAGGATCTTCTTCACGGTTTCAATCTGTTCGATGATATGGCCCGATGCACGCGGCTCGATGGAGGGAGATTCCACGTTCAGGAGTCTCATTGCCTCGTGATAGCGTTCCGTGTAGTACTGGACAACCTCCATCGGCTCCAGTTCCTCAAGGCGGGCCTTCTTTGCAATCTTGTCCTCACCTTCGTCGGCATCCTGCTCCAGATGGCCCACGTCGGTGATATTGCGCACGTAGCGCACCTTGTAGCCAAGATACTTGAGCAGACGGAAGAGCACATCGTAGGTGATGCCGGGACGGGCGTGGCCCAGATGCGCATCCCCATACACAGTGGGGCCGCACACGTACATACCTACGCGGCCTTCGTGAATGGGTTTGAACAGTTCCTTGTTTCTGGAAAGTGTATTTGTAAGATACAACGGACGCATATTCACAATTATTTAAATCACACAAATATCGTAAAATTATCGGACTTTCAGGCCAGAATGAGTTCAACGGGACAGTGGTCGGAGCCGAAAACCTCGTTGTGGATTTCCGTGCTCACGATTCTTTCTTTCAGGGCTTCGGATACAACGAAATAGTCGATGCGCCACCCTGCGTTCCTCTCACGGGCATTCATACGGTAGCTCCACCACGAGTATTTTGCTTCATCCGGGTGCTGATAGCGCCAGGAATCCACGAATCCAGCTTTAAGCAGTTCCGTGAACTTGGCCCTTTCCTGGTCGGTGAAGCCTGCGTTCATATGATTCGTGGACGGATTCTTCAGGTCGATTTCTTCGTGGGCCACATTCAGGTCCCCGCAATACACTACTGGTTTGGGAAGGCCCACGAGATACTCCCGCAGGGCATCCTCCCAGGTCATACGATAGTCCAGCCTGCGCAGCCCGTCCTGAGAATTGGGCACATAGGCGCAAACGAGGAAGAAATCCTGGTACTCCAGTGTGATCACACGGCCCTCGTGGTCGTGTTCTTCGATGCCCAGGCCATAGCGCACGCTAAGCGGAGTGTGTTTCGTGTATATGGCAGTGCCGGAATACCCCTTTTTCTCCGCATAGTTCCAATACGACTCGTACCCGAGGAATTCCAAATCCAGCTGCCCTTCCTGCATCTTGGTTTCCTGCAGGCAGAAGAAATCGGCGTCCAGTTCCGCAAAAATATCGGCAAAGCCCTTGCCTGCCACGGCCCGCAGGCCGTTCACGTTCCACGAGATAAACTTCATTATTTAATAAGGTTAATGGCGCCGAAGACGCCCAGGGAGCCGAGGAGCATGATGGTGCCGGCGAGGAGGACGCCGCCCATGACGGCGAGGGTGCTTTTCTTGAAGTCCATGTTCAGGATGCTGGCGGCGAGGGTGCCCGTCCAGGCGCCGGTGCCGGGGAGGGGAATACCCACGAAGAGGAAGAGGGCCCAGTAGAGGCCCCTGCCGGCTTTAGCTTCCAGCTTTTGGCCGCCCTTTTCGCCTTTCTCCAGGCACCAGGTGAAGAACTTGCCGATGACTTTCTTGTCCTTCCCCCACACAAGCACCTTGCGTGCGAACAGGAAGATGAACGGTACGGGAAGCATATTGCCGATGACCGCCACGATGATGGAGGGAACCAGAGGCAGGTCGAAACCCACGGCATACGGCATTGCTCCGCGGATCTCGATGAGCGGTACCATGGAGATGAGGAACACCATCAGGTAGTGGAGATACTGCTTCATTTGATGCGCTGCAAGAGTTTATACAGTTCCGTGAAAAATTCCGCCTCGGAGAGGCTGCGGCCGGCGGGGTCCGAGACCACGAGGTCAAATACGTTGCCGGGAAGCGGCACGCGGCCGGCCTTGAAGTGGGCGCGGGAGCACCTGGCCATGAACTCGATGGGGAAATCGGCATTGGGGATGAGGGAGATGAACAGATCCGGTTCCCCTTCCAGCATCAGGTTCACTTTCTCCTGCGAGGGCTTGCCGAACCAGTTGAGGTCTTTCTTCAGCACCGTCGTGGTGATGCTGGTGATGAGCCTTTCCCCCTGGTCCAGTTTACGGAAGTCGAAGAAGAAGATGTCGCCCTTGATGTTATTGTCCTTGAAGAAGGCCAGGAGGGCCTGCTTGCACTCGTTGAACGACGTGTCCACAACGTCGATGAAAGCCACGGCGGAACGAACCTGCGACAAAGGCATAAGCCCCGTGGCCTCCGTGGATGAATATTTTTTCAGACTGTGGCGCCTGAACAGGTTCTTTACCGATTCTACCAGCTGCATATCTTACTTAGTGTTGGCCGCGATGAGTTCGCGGATCTCATTCTTTGCGTCCCTCCAGCGGGGGATGTCGATCTTGGTGCCGATTACCTCCACCACCTTGGCCGCGATAATCGAGCCGATTTCTCCGCAGACGCGGAGCGGCATACCCAGCGAATGAGCGTAGAGGAAGCCTGCGGCGTAGGTGTCGCCGGCGCCGGTGGCGTCGACAGGCGTTGCAGGCCAGGGCTCGATCATATGGAATTCGTCTCCCGAGCGCACCATCGACCCGTCCTTGCCAACCTTCACCACCGCGATCTTGCAGTGCTTTGCCAGTTCGTCGATGGCCTCGCGCGGCTCCATCTTGGTGAAGGCCTTGGCTTCCGACTCGTTCGCGAATACGATATCGACATAATTCTCCACAAGGTTATGGAAGAAGGCGTCGTTGGATTCCACCACGTTGTAGGATGCCATGTCGATGGAGATGGTGCAGCCTGCGGCTTTTGCCATCCTGGCGGCAGTGGAGATGAGCTCCTGGTTCTGTACCAGATAGCCCTCGATGTGGAAATAGTCGTAACCTTCGAAGTACTCCTGCTTGAGGTCTTCCGGGCCCAGTTCCAGGGTTGCTCCCATATAGTCCGCGAATGTGCGTTCCGCGTTGGCGCCGGTGATGAACACCATGCAGCGGCCGGAAGACTTCTTGCTGTAGAGCATCTGGGCCTTTACGCCGTACTGCTCCATCGTGCTCTTGAACAGGTTGCCAAGGTCGTCATTGCCGATTTTGCCGAGGAAGCTGGAATGCATTCCGAAGATGGCCGTGCAGGTGATGGTGTTGGCTGCGCTTCCGCCGGGGACGTATTTTACACCGTATTCCTTCAGGGCGTCCCAGATACGGTCGCCGGTTTCCATATCCACGTGCTGCATACTGCCCAGGGGCAGGTGATACTTCTTGAGGAGTTCGTCGTCCGGAAGGACTGCAAGAATGTCGGTGAGGGCATTGCCGATGCCAAGAATGGATTTCATACGGGTGTTATTTTAACTTACAAATTTATGCATTATTTGTGGATTTTACACTAACTTTGTAAACGGTATGCAAAAGAAAACGGCAAATATCCTCAGTTATGTGTTCTGGACGGCGCTGGCGGTGGTGCTGGTGTGGCTGTCGGTGAGGAGCATCGACTGGAAGCAGTTCGGGGAGGCCCTTGCTCAGTGCAAGTGGGGCTGGATCGCCCTGGGCTTCGTTGCGGCGCTGGCCGTTTTCTACGTGCGCGCCCTCCGCTGGCGGATGCAGCTCCTGCCCTTCGACCCTAAAACCTCCGTCCGCACCAATTTCAACGCATACAACATCTGTATGGTGGTGAACCTTATCCTGCCCCGCGTGGGGGAGGTGGTCCGGTGCGGATATGTGGTCAAGCGCTCAAGTGTCGATGAGAACGGCAAGCGCAGGATCACCCTGGACAAGGCCCTGGGGACGATGGTGGTGGACAGGGTGTGGGACATCCTGTCGCTGGCTATTATCGCCGTCCTTGTGGCGGTGACGATGTGGGAGAAGTCCGGCACGTTCTTCACCGGATCGCTGTCCGGCGCCGTTATGGGCAAGTTGGGCCTGGTGTGGATCCTTCTGGCCGCTGTGGTGCTGGCCGCCGCGTTCCTGTTCCTGGCCTGGAAACTGAAGGACCGCAACCGTTTCTGGGCAAAAGTGTGGGATGTGGTGAAGGGAATGCGTGACGGCATCCTTTCCTGCCTGCATATGCGTCACGGCTGGCTTTTCATCGTGTACACGGTCCTTATCTGGGTCCTGTACTGGCTAATGTGCGTGTGCGCCATCGAAGCGGTTCAGGACATCGAGGCATTTGCTGTACTCAAACCTTCGGACGCCCTGTTCATTATGTTCGCCGGCTCGGTGAGCTCCATCATCCCGGTTCCGGGAGGCTTCGGGGCATATCACGCGGTAGTTGCGGGAGTGCTGGACGGCATCTGGGGCATCCCTTTCGGCACTGCGATGATTTTCGCCACGCTCACTCACGAGACGCAGGTGATAGCAACAGCGGTTGCAGGAATATGGTCCTATCTGGACGAATCATTTTTCCGAAAGAAAAATTCTTGCTGATTCAGAAAAAATCACTATCTTGCGAAGCGCTTGCAAAATGCAGGCGTTTAAACACTTATCTATTATGTCACTGAATAAAGTAATGCTTATCGGTAACGTTGGAAACGACCCTGAAATCCGTTACCTCGACAATCAGAACCCCGGTGGAAACGCCCGTGTGGCACGCTTCCGTCTTGCAACCACGGAGCGCTTCCGGGACCGCAACAACGAACTCCGTGAAAACACGGAATGGCACAGCATCGCCGCCTGGCGCAACAACGCGGAAATAGTGGAGAAGTTCGTGCACAAAGGCTCACAGGTGTACATCGAAGGAAGGCTGCGCAACCGCCAGTGGCAGGACCAGACGGGTGCAACGCGCTACACCACGGAAATCGAAGCAACCAATATCCAGCTCCTGGGCAAGCGCCCGGACGGCCAGGGCGCTCCCGCGGCTCAGCCGCAGGACGGCTATCAGCAGGCTCCCCAGGCCGCCCAGGGCCAGGCGTATCAGCAGCCGGCCGCACCGGTTCCCCCTCCCGCCGCTCCCGCTGCAGGCCCCGAGGACGATCTTCCGTTCTAAGATTGACGCGGCTTGACGTGAAATGCAAGTCGCTATCTATCAGCGAGTTATGCAAATCGTCTCCGGCAAAATGCCGGAGACGATTCTTGTAATTAGCTTATTTTCAACGTATTACATTTCACGCTGGCGTACCGCTTCAAACAGCAGGATGGCGGCGCTAACAGAGACGTTCAGGCTGTCGAGCCTGCCAAGCATGGGGATGCGGATGTGGGCATCGGCGGCGGTGCGCCATACATCGGTGAGCCCGGTGGATTCCGTGCCCATGACGATGGCGGTGCCGCGTTTCATATCCACATCGTAATACAGTGACGAATCCTGCAACTGCGCCGTTAGGATCTGGATGCTGCGGGCCTTGAGGAAGGCGATGGCATCGGCAGATGAGACGGCTACGGTGGGCACGGTGAATATGGCGCCGATGCTGGCGCGGATGAGGTTGGGGTTGTAGAGGTCCGTGAGCGGGTCGCACACGATTACGGCATCGGCACCTGCGGCATCGGCACTGCGCAGGATCGCGCCCAGGTTTCCGGGCTTTTCCACGGCTTCGAGCACCACGATAAGGGGATTCTCCGGCAATTCGAGATCATCAAGGCCGATGGCCCGCGCCTCCACCTCCGCGATAATCCCTTCGGTGCCCTCCCGGTACGCCGCCTTCTTATACAACTCGGGTGGAATTTCCACGATTGCCGGTGCGGAGACGGAGGAAGTTGTCTGTTCAAAACCCATGGCCACCCTCGGCCGTGTAAGAGGGAGGGGCCCATCGGAGATGGGAGGGGCCGGAGCGTTAGCGGAGGCGGTTTTGAATAGACAAACTTCCGGAGTCGGAGCACCGGCAATCTCGGGGCACACAAACACCGTCTTAACAGTATACCCCGCCTCGAAGCAGTGCTCCAGTTCGCGGCGGCCTTCGACGACGAAGAGCCCCTGCTCCCGCCGTGCTTTGGATTTCTCCTGCAGCAACAGCAGGTTCTTGAACTTGGGGTTCTTTGCCGATGTGATTAGCTCTGCGTTCAAAACTTTTCAGGACGCATTGTGGGGAAGAAGAGCACGTCCTGGATGGTTTCCGCGCCCGTCATGAACATAGTGAGGCGGTCGATGCCCATACCCACGCCGGAGGTGGGAGGCATACCGTACTCCAGTGCGCGCACGAAGTCGTAGTCGATGTACATGGCTTCGTCGTCACCCTTGCTCTTGAGGGCGGCCTGCTCTTCGAAGCGTTCCAACTGGTCGATGGGGTCGTTCAGCTCGCTGTATGCGTTGGCCAGTTCCTTGCCGCAGACGAAGAGCTCGAAGCGCTCCGTGAGGGTATTGTCGTGGCGGCAGCGCTTGGTGAGCGGCGACATTTCCACCGGATAGTCGATGACGAAGGTGGGCTGGATGAGATTCTTCTCGCAGTATTCGCCGAAGATTGCGTCGATGAGCTTGCCCACGCCCATTTCGGGAGTGACCTCCACGTTGAGTTTCTTGCACGTGGCGCGAAGCTCCTCCTCGTTCATACCCTTTACATCTACTCCCGCATACTCCTTGATGGCGTCCAGGATGGGAAGACGGCGATACGGGCCCTTGAAGGAAATCTCGTTGCCCATAATGGTTTTGTTCACACCGCCGGTGGCCTCGGCCACCTCTTCCAGCATCTTCTCGATGAATTCCATCATCCAGAAATAGTCCTTGTACGCGGCGTAGAGCTCCACGCAGGTGAATTCCGGATTGTGCGTCTTGTCCATACCCTCGTTGCGGAAGTCCTTTGCGAACTCGTATACGCCTGCGAATCCGCCCACGATGAGCCTCTTCAGATAGAGCTCATTGGCGATACGCATATACATATCCACGTCCAGGGCATTGTGGTGGGTTATGAAGGGGCGCGCGGTGGCACCGCCGGGAATGGGCTGCAGGATGGGGGTCTCCACCTCCAGGCAGCCGGCGGCGTCGAAGTACCGACGCATAGTGGCAATGATCTTGGCCCTCTTTACGAACACGTCCTTCACCTGCGGGTTCACCACAAGGTCCACATACCTCTGGCGGTAGCGGAGCTCGGGATCCTCGAAGCTGTCGTGCACGGTGCCGTCGGCATCGACCTTTACAATGGGAAGGACCCGGAGCGATTTCGAAAGGACCGTGAGCTCCTTGGCGTGGACGGACAATTGGCCGGTCTGGGTGAAGAAGGCGAAGCCCTTGATGCCGATGATGTCGCCGATGTCCAGGAGTTTCTTGAACACGGTGTTGTACATCGTCTTGTCTTCCTCCGGGCAAATCTCGTCGCGCTTCACATACACCTGGATGCGGCCCTCGCTGTCCTGCAGCTCCATAAAGGACGCTGCACCCATAATGCGGCGGCTCATAATGCGGCCCGCCAGGCAGACGTCCTGGTAGGTGGTGTCGCCTTCCTTGAAGTTATCGGCGATCTCCTTTGTGGTGGCGTTCACCGGATACAGTGGCGCCGGATATGGGTTGATTCCCAGTTCACGCAGCTTGGCCAGGGATTCCCTGCGGCCGATTTCCTGCTCGTTGAGTTCGTAGTATGCCATTGTCATTCGTTTTACGAGCCACAAATTTACGAAATTTCCCGCAGCGGAACAAATCACCCGCGTTTGTGATTGTCTTGTCATAGATTATTGTTATCTTTCGGCATGAAAAGAATCGTACTGATAATTGCAAGCCTGTGGCTCAGCGTTTCGATGCTGGCACAGCAGAGGGAATACATCTGGCCCAAGGGCAAGATGCCGGATGCGAGCGACAAGCAGATTGCCGCGATGACGTCGGAAACCAGCCAGCCAAAATTCAATCCGGACAAGTTCCGGAGGCCTTATCTGGACTGGTTCGATGCCCCGGAGAGCCCCAACGGAGCATGTATGATCCTGATTTCCGGAGGCGGATACAACAACACGTGCGATGTATCGCTCATCGACCTTTGGCACAGGGAACTTACGGCCAGGGGCGTGCAGTGCGTGAATTTCGTGTACAGGACGCCTCGTCCGGAGGGGCTTCCTTATTACAAGACGGCCTGGGAAGACGGGCAGCGCGCAGTGCGAATGGTGAGGAGCGAGGCGGCAAAGCGCGGATTCGACCCTGACAGGATCGGCGTGGTGGGAATGTCGGCCGGCGGGCATCTGAGCCTGCTCCTGGCGGCGAATTCCCTGACTCCGGCATATGACAGAATCGACAAGATCGACGATATTCCCTGCACTGTCAACATCGCCATCGTGAACGCCCCGGCGTACGTCACTTCCGATGCCGACGAGTTCGGCACGCCCGCTTCGCGCCAGGGATATGGGGCCGATGTTACGCTGAGCAGCGTGTTCAAGTTCGATGAGAAGACATGTCCGATGAGCCTGCATCACGGCGGCATCGACAAGTATTCTCCCAACGGTTCTACGCTGGTGTACAGACGGCTTCGCAGTATGGGCATTCCGGCCGAGCTGCACCTATATCCCAATAAGAAGCACGGCGCCTATGGCTTCGACCGCGGCCTGGAGTTCCTCACCCAAATGGGCTTCCTGGGGCCCCTGGAGCCGGAAGTGGCGCTTATGGACCGGTTCACAAGCGATGAGGACAGGGCGGAATACAGCAAGGAGTTCATCTGGCCGGAAGGGCAGACTCCGGACTTCCAGGAGAACCAGTGCGTGCCTTATATCGAATGGCATATCCCTGCTGTTCGCAGGACGGATGCCATACAGATTATATATTCCGGCGGTGCCTACAACGGCAACGGTCCCGACGGATTTGAAGTGGCTCCTGCGCGCAGGTATCTGAACGCAATGGGGATCACGGTCGTTACCCTGAAGTACCGCACACCGCGTCCCGCGGCGCCTCTTGCCAAGCACACAACGGCCTGGCAGGACCTTCAGCGTACCATACGCATTGTCCGGAGCGAGGCGGCTGAAAAGGGCCTGGACCCTGACAAGATCGGCATTATGGGCTCATCGGCAGGGGGACATCTCACGCTTATGGGCGTTACTTCCTCACGCCACAATTCTTATGCGCGTATCGATGACATCGACAAACTCCCTTGCAATGTGCAGTGGGGGATAGGCATTTATCCGGCGTATGCGCTTACCGACGGAATAGATGAGTATAACACCACCGGCGGCAACGACGACAGTGCAGTGCTTGTGCCGGAATTCTCCTTCGACCTTGATACGGCTCCCATGCTGTTCATCCACGGCGATGCCGACTATTGGGCCGCGATGAACTCCGTGAAAGTATGGGAGAAGATGCGCAGTATGGGCATCCAGAGCGAGCTCCACACCCTGGCCCTCCGTCCCCACTGCTTCCAGCGCAACGCCTCCCCGGGCACCGGCAGCTACACCTGGATGGACCGCATCGGAGAATACCTCACCAACCTTTTGAAACTTTAGAGCCTATGGCTCACAAATACACTTTCCTTGCATTTGACTGCGGAGCCACTTCCGGGCGCGCCGTGCTGGCTACTTTCCAGGACGGACGCTTCGATATGAAAGAAGTTTACCGCTTCCCAAGCGGCATTATCGAGCTTCACGGAAAATACTACTGGGATATCCTGGCCGTCTACGAGCATTTCCGCAAATGCCTGTCGCAGCTGAAGCAGGAGGGCGTGAGGCCGGATTCCATCGGCATCGACACCTGGGGGGTGGACTTCGGTTTTGTGGCCGATGACGGCTCGCTCCTGGGCAATCCCCGCGCATACAGGGACCCGTACACGGAGGGCATCCCGGAGAAGGTCTATGAGACTATTCCCCGGGAGGAACTCTATGCCGCCACGGGCATCCAGATAATGAATTTCAACAGCATTTTCCAGCTGTACGCGCAATCCAAGGAAGACTTCGCGCCGCTTAGGCTCGCAAAGAACATCCTTTTCGTGCCGGACCTTTTGGCATATATGCTCACAGGCCGCCAGGTGTGCGAATATACGATTGCATCCACCTCCGGAATGATGGACCAGGGAAGCCGCCAGTTCAACAAGGGCCTCCTTGAGAAGCTGGGCATCAGGGCCGATGTGCTCCTTCCCGTCGTCCAGCCGGGGGAGGAGACAGGCCGGTTCGACGGAATCCCCGTCGTGGCGGTTGCCGGGCACGACACTGCATCGGCCATTGCTGCGGTTCCGGCGTCCGATGAAAAGTTCGCGTATCTGAGCAGCGGAACCTGGAGCCTGATGGGAATCGAAGCCCCTGCGCCTATTATCAATAAGGAAAGCGCACGGCTGAATTTCACGAACGAAGGTGGTATCGAGGGGACGACGCGATTCCTCAAGAACATCACCGGAATGTGGCTCCTGGAGCAGTGCCGCAAGGTATGGAAGGAGGAAGGCAAGGACTATTCCTATGCGGAACTCGAGTCGATGGCCCGCGCGGAAGCCGCATTCCCCGGACGCATCAATCCGGACGACCCGAAGTTTGCGAATCCGGAGAATATGGTCTCTGTCATCTCGAGCGAAGTCGAGAGATCTCAAGAGATTTCTCCACGCGCTTCGCTTGGTCGAAATGACAGCATCACCGATGCGCAGATAGTCTCCTGCATATATCACTCGCTTGCCGACAGGTACAAGGAGGTGCTGGATATGCTGCAGGGATTTGCGCCTTTCAAGATCGAGAAGCTGCATATTATCGGAGGCGGCAGCGCCAACGCCCTGCTCAACCAGTGGACGGCTGATGCCATTGGCATCCCCGTCGTCGCGGGGCCTACGGAGGCTACGGCCATCGGCAATATAATGGTGCAGGCGAAAGCCGCGGGGCTGGTGAAGGACCGCTGGGAGATGCGAAGGATGATAGCAAATGCATTTGAAGTAAAAACTTATAATCCGTCATAAAATGAAAGAAGCACAGATTCTGAAATCCTATGAGATTGCCCGGGAGCGCTATGCCGCGCTGGGCGTGGACACCGACAAGGCCATAGGCATTCTTGAGAAGACCCCCATTTCGCTGCATTGCTGGCAGACCGACGACGTAATCGGCTTTGAAAGCGCAGCGGGGCTTTCCGGCGGCATCCAGACCACCGGAAACTATCCCGGACGGGCGCGCAACATCGACGAAGTGCGCAGGGATGTGCTCTTTGCAAAAAGCCTCATTGCCGGTAATCACCGCCTGAACCTTCACGAGATTTACGGCGATTTCGGCGGTAAGTTCGTAGACCGCGACAAGGTGGATGTCCGCTATTTCGAGAGCTGGATCCAGTGGGCGAAGGAGAACGGTCTCAAATTGGATTTCAACTCCACGTCGTTCGGACACCCCAAGAGCGGGGACCTGTCGCTGGCCAATCCGGACAAGGGTATCCGTGATTTCTGGATCGAACACACCAAGCGCTGCCGCCGCATTGCGGACGCTATGGGCAAGGCTCAGGGGGATCCCTGCATAATGAATATCTGGGTTCACGACGGTTCCAAGGACCAGACGGTTGAGCGGAAGCGTTACCGTGAGATCTTCGCCGAAAGCCTGGACGAAATCCTCAAGGAAGAGCTGCCGGGGATGAAGACATGCCTGGAGGCCAAGCTATTCGGCATCGGCCTGGAAAGCTATACCGTGGGCTCGCACGACTTTGTGGCCGGATACTGCGCAACCCGCAAACTTATGTACACCCTTGATACGGGCCATTACGAAATGACGGAGAATGTGGCCGATATGGTGGCGTCGCTCCTGCTCTTCGTGCCCGAACTTATGCTGCACGTCAGCCGTCCGATCCGCTGGGATTCGGACCATGTCACCATTATGAACGACCAGACGCTGGATCTCTTCAAGGAGATTGTCAGGGCCGATGCATTGAACCGCAGCCACATCGGCCTGGATTATTTTGATGCCGCCATCAACCGCATCGGCGCATACGTCATCGGCACCCGCGCTACGCAGAAATGCCTCCTGAGCGCCCTTCTGGAGCCCCTGGCGAAACTGCGCGAATACGAAGACGCCGGCAAGGGCTTCCAGAGGCTCGCACTGCTTGAAGAGGCCAAGACGCTGCCCTTCGGCGCCGTGTTCGATTATTTCAATTACAAGAACGGCGTACCCGTGGGCGAGGCGTTCATTCCTGAGATTGAGAATTACGAGAAAGAAGTTACTTCGAAGCGATGAGTTCCATTTTACAGCATAGCGGCAGGCTGAAGGCGTCCGTCGACAAGGTTGCCGAGGTGGCCGGGTACCTTTGGCAGAAAGGCTGGGCGGAGCGCAACGGCGGCAACATCACCGTCAATGTGACTGAGTATGTCGATGACGAGATGCGCGCCCTGAAAGCCATAAGCGTACCGATACCAATCGGCAAGCACCTGCCTCACCTCAAGGGCAGTTGGTTCTACTGCAAGGGCACCGGAAAACGCATGCGCGACCTGGCCCGCGACCCGATGGACAACGGCTCCATAATCCGCATCCTGCCGGACTGCAGCAGCTATGAGATAGTGGCCGACAAGCCCGTGATGCCCACAAGCGAACTGCCGTCGCACCTCGCCGTGCACGACTATCTTCTGGCCAAGGGCTCGCCTTACCGCGCCTCTCTGCATACCCATCCCATCGAACTCGTGGCCCTTAGCCACAGCCGTTACTGGATGGGAAAGGATACGGCGACCAGGATGCTCTGGTCGATGATTCCGGAGACCAGGGCCTTCTGCCCCCGCGGCCTGGGAATGGTGCCGTATATGCTGCCTTCCAGCGTGGAACTGGCAGAGGCGACGATTCGCACCATCGACGAGGATTACGACGTGGTGATGTGGGAAAAGCACGGCGTGTTCGCAGTGGACGTGGACATTGTCGACGCATTCGACCAGGTGGATGTGCTTAACAAAGCTGCGCAAATATATATCGCATCCCGCAATATGGGCTTCGAGCCGGACGGTATGACGGACGCTCAGATGAACGAGCTGTCCCGGGCTTTCGGCTTGCCGAAATAATAAACAGAACTATGAGAAAACTTTGCATATTGATCGTTGTCGCGGCGGCAGTTTTCGGCTGCAGGACCGCAAGTGTAAGCCGCACAGATGCGCTGGACGCATCGGCCTGGAACGCCTCTGAATGGATTTCCGCCGCTAATGCACCCGTAATCACGGGTAAGGTGAACAATCGCGAGGGCAGCCGCCGCTCCGCCGACGGGGCCAGCTGGTTCCTGAGCACGGTGACCAACCCGCAGAAGGTTGTGAAAGCCGTATGGATGACTACGGGCCTAGGCGTGTATGAACTGTATCTGAACGGCCAGCCCATAGGGGACGAGGACGTGCTTAAGCCCGGCTTCACGCATCCGGACAAGACAAAGCGCTCGTTCACTTACGACATCACTCCCGCGTTCAAAAAGGCTGCGGGCGCACAGAATGTGTTGTCGGCACAGGTTACCCCGGGCTGGTGGGCCGACAGAATCGTCACTTTCACCGGGGCCGAAGGTATGAAGGGCGACAAATGTGCCTTCCGGGCCGTTCTGGAGCTCACTTATGCCGATGGAATCATAATCCTTCACGGTACCGATACAACGCACTGGACGGCTGGAATCGCCGGGCCGGTGAAGCATGCGGCAATCTTCGACGGAGAAGAGTACGACGCCCGAGTGCCGATGGGCTTCGACACGCCCGAACTGCTCACCACCCCTGAAGTGAACACTGAATTCTCCGGCGAAATCCTGCCCTCCGACGGCGCTGAAATCTGCCTCCGGTGGGATAAGGCGTTTAAGCCGGTTGAGGCATATGTGTGGAGCGGAAGGGAGAACGTCGCGGAAGAAGAATTCGGCAAGGTTGTGAAACTGCGTGAGTACAAGGATGGCGACGTGATGAAGGTCGATGCAGGCGACACGCTGGTCATCGACTTCGGCCAGAATGCCGCCGCAGTGCCCTCGTTCGAGTTTTCCGCCGCAGAAGGCACGGTTCTCACCTGCCTTCCCGGAGAACTTCTCAACGATGGCAACGGCGCCCGTTCCCGCGGGATGGACGGCCCCGAGGGCAGCGTGCACAGGGAGAATCTGCGCTATGCATCGGACTGCTTCCGTTTGGATTACACCTTCGCAGGGAAAGGCGTGGAGAAATTCACGCCGGTGCGCACTTTCTTCGGCTACCGTTTCGTTTCCATCACCGCCACGGCGCCGGTTAAGATCCATAAAATCCGCTCCGTTCCCGTGACGTCTATCAAGGCCGATATGGAAATCGGCAGAATCACCACAGGCAACGAACTCATCAACAAACTCATCTCCAACACCTACTGGGGCCAGATGTCCAACTATCTGTCAGTCCCCACGGACTGCCCCCAGCGCAATGAGCGCCTTGGCTGGATGGCCGACACTCAGGTGTTTTCCGAAACGGGAACCTTCTTTGCCAACACGGACGCCTTCTTCCGCAAATGGACTCGCGACGTGAGGGACTGCCAGACCGAAAAAGGCGGTTTCCCCGGCGTTGCGCCCATCGGCCTGTTCGGCTCCGGATATGGCAGTTCGATGCGTCTGGGATGGACAGACGCCAACGTCATCGTCCCCTGGACCGTGTGGAAGCAATTCGGCGACATCGACATAATTGAGGAAAACTGGGAGTCGATGAACAAATTCATCGACCACGTGGCCGAGACGAAGTACGAGCACCACGCCATAATCGAGGAGAACGGCGATTATCAGTGGGCCGATTGGCTCAGCTACGAGCCCCTGGAGACGCAGAGCCGTAGGGCGCATACGCCGCCGGACGCCAACGGTAAGCGCCATCCGCTGCCGGAAGCCGTAGAGTACTGGAATTACCTTGGCGCCTGCTATTGGATTCTGGATGCCGGAATGCTTGCCGATATGGCCAGGGCCACAGGCCGGGATGCGGCAAAGTATGAGTCGATGGTGGCAGAGGCGAAGGAATACATCGGCCAGAATTACCTTGGTGCCGACGGCCTGTTCAAGACGGAAATCCTGAACACGATGCAGACTCCGGCCCTGTTCGCGCTCAAGCTGGGGCTTGTGAGCGGTGAGGCTAAGGAGGCGATGATCGAGCGCCTGAAGGCGAACTTCGCCGAGCACGGCGGCTGCCTGCAAACGGGCTTCCTGGGCACGTCCATCCTTATGCAGACGCTCACGGAGAACGGTATGGCCGATGTGGCCTACGAACTGCTTTTCCAGCGCAAGAACCCCAGCTGGCTGTATTCCGTGGACAATGGCGCAACCACAATCTGGGAGCGCTGGAACAGCTATACTCTCGAGGAAGGTATGGCTTCAAAGGGAATGAACAGTTTCAACCACTATGCATACGGATGTGTGTGCGAATGGATATGGGAGACTGTGGCCGGCATTGCGGCGGATCCCTCGCAGCCAGGATTCAAACACATCATTATGAAACCCATTCCGGACAAGCGGCTTGGCTATGTGGATGCTGTGTACAAGAGTGCCGCGGGCGAGATAAAGAGCTCGTGGAAATACGAGGGCGACAGCTGCGTGTGGAGCTTTACGATACCCGAAGGAGCAACGGCTTCGGTTACGCTACCGGGAGAAACCGAGGCGAAGGAATATGGCCCCGGTTCATACAGTTGCAACTTGTAAATGTGACAAAAAACACATTTTTTGGGACGAAAGCGGGATTTTTGGGACGAAAGTATTATCTTTGTGAGTACGACCTAAACCCGCGGATATGAAGAATATTTCGTCGCCATACTACAGAATGCCGGTTCACTGTATTCATTTTATAGTGATACCGGTATTCCTGTTTTTGTTTACCTTATTATATAATCCCTTCGGAATGGATGAGTTCCTGGCGGTGGGGAGCGGACGCTATACGCTGAACCTCATCATAATGACGCTCATCGTGCTGGGCGTGCTCACCATTTCCCGGATGCTCATCTTCATCCTGCGACGCGTGCTGGACCTCAGCTGGCCCCAATATATATTATGGTGTGCTCTTGAGATCATCTTTTCCGGCATGTTCCTGTCGATTCCGATCGGCATCGGCTGGGCGGGGACTGTCCCGTACTTCTCCGTGATGACCAGGTGCGTGGTGTATCTGGCGGCCATAGTCATATATCCTTATGCCATCATCAACCTGATGGTGGAAAGAGTGGTGCTGGGACGCGCGGCGGCATCGGCCCCTATTGTGGACGACAAGACCTTGATAAGGTTCTACGACGACCAGAAGCGCATCAAGCTCATCGTGTCGTCCAAGGCCATCCTCTATATCCAGGCGGAGGAGAATTATGTGCACATCATCCACACGGACAATGAGAAGGTGAAAGATTTTTGCCTGCGCTCGTCAATGCGCGCGCTGGAGGACAATCTTACGCGTCACGGGCTGGTGCGATGCCACCGTTCCTACTTCATAAACCCTGAGCATGTAGAACTTGTTAAGAAGGATCCGGCCGGATATGCGGTGGCCCAGCTCAGGCGGGAGGGCGTTCCGTCCATCCCGGTTTCAAAGAGGTATTACGAAGCTCTCACGAAACTGTTGTGATTTTTGGATTCTTTTTACTATATTTGAAAGATATTTCAAGCCAATATTTTTTTTACATAAAACCAAAAACCAATTATGTCTAACAAAAATGGAAACAGCAATATCATTGCAGTCATCACGATGATATTCCTGTTCGGTATGATTTCCTTCGTGACCAACCTTGCGGCCCCGATCGGAAACATCTGGAAAATGCAGCCCGGTATCGACGGTTCCAACACCCTCGGTATGATGGGTAACATGATGAACTTCCTGGCATATGCCATTATGGGTATTCCCGCCGGTAACCTCCTCAAGAAGAAAGGCTACAAGTTCACTATCGAGGCAGCCCTCCTGGTAGGTCTCCTGGGTGTGTTCGTGCAGTTCCTCTCCGGCGTTGTGAACCCCGGAACGGGCAAGATTCCGTTCAGCTTCTTCGTGTACCTGTGCGGCGCATTCATCTGCGGCTTCTCGGTGTGCATGCTCAACACCGTTGTGAACCCCATGCTTAAGATCCTGGGCGGCAAGCGTTCCAACCAGTACATCCAGATCGGCGGTTCCTTCAACTCCCTGATGGGCACCCTCACTCCCATGCTCGTGGGTTCGATGATCGGCACCCTCACAAAGGACACCCTCATCTCCGATGTGAACACCCTTATGTTCATGGCAATGGGCGTATTCGCAGTGGCATTCGTCATCCTGCTCTTCGTCCCCATCCAGAACCCGGAAATCAAGAAGGTGGAAGGCCAGGTGGACAACCCCATGAAGTACAAACACTTCATCCTCGGTGCAATCGCCATCTTCGTTTATGTGGGTGTTGAGGTAGGTATCCCCGGAACCCTCAATTTCTATCTGTCAGACCCTGTGAAGGGCGCTGGCATGGATCCTTCCACCGCAGTCGCTATCGCCGGCTTCGTGGCAGGTACATACTGGTTCCTCATGCTCATCGGCCGTCTGGTATCCAGCCTCATCTCCGGTAAGGTATCGTCCAAGGCACAGCTCACCTGCGTTTCTGCAGTGGCTCTGTTGCTCATCATTCTTGCCATCTTCCTTGGCAATTCCGCAAACGTGAAGATGCCCGTGTTCAACGGTCATGGCTTTGAAATGGCAGTCGTTCCCATCGCAGCCCTGCTGCTGGTTCTCTGCGGACTTTGCACTTCCGTTATGTGGGGCACAATCTTCGACCTTTCCGTTGAAGGACTGGGCACTGCAACAGAGCGTGCTTCCGGTATCTTCATGGCGATGGTTGTGGGTGGCGGTATCGTTCCCCTGCTGCAGAACTTCATTGCAGATAAGGTGAACTACATGGCCAGTTACTGGGTGCTCGCAATCTG
>Ga0310690_10003636_pt1 | contig 22854 bp, 21 predicted proteins | sample AusTroGonzalo_MG_2_FD_207661 | JGI IMG/M metagenome (GOLD analysis project Ga0310690, IMG submission 207661) | Bovine rumen microbial communities from tropical cattle in Woodstock, Queensland, Australia - Gonzalo_04 (v2) (version 2) | ecosystem: Host-associated > Mammals > Digestive system >... | reverse complement strand
CTCTTACATAAGATAAGGCAGAGAGTAAGTTCCCGAAATTATTTACTTACAGTGGATTCGGTTTAGGCGGTAGATACCACTGATACTTCCAAACATTACTGCTTTTTACGAGTGTGTCTCTCGGGAGGCATGACTCAACGGTCGTTGCGCCCTCTACCAGCCGATTAATACGTTCGGCAACGATTTCCTCGTCTTTGTATTTTTTAATGAGGTTAAAGACTAGTGATATTTTAATTGTCCTCGTGTTTTAATTTAGCGAATATTAAAGAGGTTTTTCATAAAAGTAAATTAATTTTTCGATATAATATCTATCATCAGTAAATTGAGGAATATTATTATCAATAGTCCAGGTACCTTTAATTGGGTCAGAAGTTGTTTCAGGCATAGTAAGATCTGTATAGCCTGCTGAATTCATTACTCCACCAATTATTCTATCATAAACTTTAACACAACAAGAGCCTCTTTTATAAGTTGTTGGTAATTCACCCCAAACAACTCCAGCTTCTTGTTCAATTTTAGTTAAAGTATCTTTTAATTTAAGACCTTGTAAAGACTTATGACTAAATAAGCTTTGAGCTAATGAGTTAATTGAGTTTCTTTCTGCATCTTTTTGTCTCCAAATTAAGCAGTTAGCAACTTCTTCTTTTGGAACATTAAATACTCTACTATCAAAGTAAGCACCATTTTTAATGACTTTCTCATAGGCATTAAATAAATTAAGATCTTCTTCAATACCCTCTGCTGTAACTTCTGCTGGCTTATCGCCCCAGTCTTTAACATTTTGAGCAAAGAATTTATTAAAAGCAAATGTAGCCATAGCTGCTGACACTGAGCACATTTTTTGGACTTCATAATCAAACCAAGCATCAGTTGTTAATTCCTTAAAGTCTTGAAGAACTAATGTAATTTCATCAGATTGTGTATAGCCGAGAACACAGCCTTGAATATTTTCACAAAGATACTTCATTGTATCTTGCATTGTTTTAATCATTACATCATCAAATGGTTTCTTAAAGCCTTTTGTAACTGTATGAAAATGACACCCGTCTAACCTAATAATAACAGGCATTCTTCTTGTAAGTCTTGTTTTGGTGACTTCTTCATAATTATGTTTCATTCTATCACCGAGTGCATCTCTAATCATTTGGTTTCAATGGCTCCTTTTCTACTGGAACTTCATCCAGTTTAACTTCTACATCAACATCAATAATATTAATGTCTTCATCTTCCATAATATCAGTATCTTCTAAAACAGGAACTATAACTACATTTGTATCTCCCTGTTTTAAGTGGACATAAGCCGCAGAAGTTGCTGTATTAGCATTATAGCCTAAGTCAGCTCTAACTCCTTTGCTAGTTGCCTTAGAAAAATACTCTAAAAAATAATGGACTTTCATATAATATATTATACAGTAAAAAAGAGGCTTTATAAGCCCCTTTTTATAATTTTTTAGCTTTTAGCTATTCAGTTAAGTCTGTTTTACCTTTTGTCTTTTTAGTTGGCGCTGGTGTTGTATCACCAACAACATTACTTAAGACTTTTGGACCAAGATAACCAAGTAATAAGGATTTAACATCAATACCTAAGGTTTTGTTTAAACCAGCAAATACTTGATCGCCTGCTTTGGAGATGTTTTCAACAAGTTGAGCTTCATTGCCTGAGCCATACATTGTGATACCATCAATTTGACCTAAAGCAGCAGCAATTGGTTCTGCATAAGCTTTGACTGTTTCTGGTAAAACACCAGAGTCTAAGACTAACTTCAAGGTAGCAGCATCATTAAATGCTTTCATAGCTTCAGCTTTTTCTCTTGTAGCTTTAGCTTCAGCTTGACCTTTAGCTTCAATACCAGCAGCTTCAGCAAAAGCAGCTTCTTTAGCAGCGGCAGCTTCTAACTTAACAGCTTCAGCAGCAGCGGCACGGGCAGCTCTTTGAGCAGCAGCTTCAATTTCAACAGCTTTAGCAGCTTGTTCACGAGCGGCTTTTTCAGCTTCAGCAGCAATACGTTTAATTTCAGCTTGTCTTTCAGCTTCAACTTTAGCAGCTTCAGCAGCTTTTTGTCTTTGGAATGCTTCTGCTTCAGCAGCCTTTTCAGCAGCATACTTTTGAGCGTCAGCTTTCTTATTAACTTCAGCTGTGAGTTTTCTTTCAGCTAATTCAACTTCTTTATTTCCAAGTTCAACTTCACGCTCTCTCTTAGAAATTTCAGCATTAGTTGTAGCAATGTTGATTTCTTCTTGACGTTTTTGTTTTTGAATAGCGTAAGCAGCATCAGCATTAGCTTTAGCAGTATCAGATTTAATCTTTAATTCTGACTCTTTTAAGCTATATTCAGTATTCTTTTGAACGATAACAGTTTTACTGTTAACTTCAGCTTCATTAGCATCTTGAGCAGCTTTAGCTCTAGCAATAGAAACATCTCTTTCAGCATTTGCCTTAGCAATAGCAGCTTCTTTACTAATTTGAGAAATATTATCAATACCTAAGTTTTCAATGACTTTATTGTCATCTGAGAAGTTTTGGATGTTAAAGTTAACTAATTCTAAGCCAAGTTTTTCCATATCTGGAATAACGTTTTCTTTAACAGCTTCAGCAACACCTTTACGGTCTTGGACGAGTTGTCTAATACCAACTGTACCAATAATTTCTCTCATATTACCTTCAAGAACTTGTTTAACTTGTTCGATTAAGTCACCTTGACTCATACCAAGAACAGTTTCAAATGCTCTTTCTAAGAGTTCTGGATTACTTGAAATCTTTAAGTTTGCAACGCCGTCAACCATAATGTTAATAAATTCATTAGTAGGAATTGACTCACGCGTCTTGATGTCTACTTGGAAAGCTTTTAATGACAATTTATCTTTTCTTTGTAAGAATGGGAGTCTAAAACCAGCTTTTCCTCTCAAAATTTTTCTTTTCCCAAGGCCTGAGATCATAATTGCTTCATCTGGGCCAGCTTTTGTATACGCAGCGATAATAAATAAGAAGATAAATAATGCGACTGCACATCCAACAATTAACCAAATCCACCACATAGTAAATTCTCCTTTCGGTAATTTGTTCTAAAACAGTACTGGTTATCTATTTTTGTGCACGAGGACTTGAAACCAGCAGAAAGTCAATTTAACAACCTCAATATATTATACAGTGAGCTTACTGTAAAATATCTAATTTTTTGAATAATCAATAACAATAATCATTCCGGTATATTGAATTAAATCAAAGGCTTCACCCGGAAGTTTTGCATTGATAAAATGACGTCTATAAGTATTATCTAATACTGGATAAACTTGAAATCCTGTAAATGGTCTTGCTGGGAAATTAAAGCTCTCTTTACACCAGTTTAAGCTTCTCGCGTATCTAAGTTCTTTCTTTTCTCTTTCCCAAGAAGCATCTCCATAACAGATAGTAAATGAGAAATTAATCCAGTCAATACCAATTAAATCTTCAATCATAAGAGGTTTACCACTATGAAGTTTTGGAGTCATAGCAAATTCAATAGCTTTACCGGCTGGGAGATTATTTTGGACTAACTCAACAAATCTGTTTAAGTCTTTTCCGCCCCTAACAGGACCTAAAGTATTATCATAGAATGGTTCTCTAATAAGAATTCTGCAGTTATCAGCCATTACATGTTGTAAATGAGTAAACATTTGATGTAAATAATCATCATGTAATTCATGAAGAATAGCGCTTAAAACAATACAGTCATACTTTTTATCTGTTGTAGCTAAAAAAGTATTAATATCCATGCTATAATAAGTTATTTTTTCAGAATTTTGACAATTATCTTTGAATTCTAAATCAATTGCATCACAATGAGCTCCCCATTTTTCAGCAATATCTCTAGAAATCTTACCTGTTCCTGCGCCTAAATCTAATACCATAGTTGCTCCCTCGGCGTAGTCAACTAAAAGTTGCTTATCTTCAGCAGCATCCATACGTTTTCCAAATTTAATTAGTTCTCTGTTCATAGTTATTTACTCCAAATATTAAATACTTTTTTCTTATAATTACATGGCGCAGCCCATGCATAATCACAGTCGCCTGTTAATTCTGGCTCACACCACTCATGGAAATAAATTATTTTCTTTTTATAGTCAAAAAACATATAATGTGTTTCATAATCTTCACTTTTTAGATAGTCAAACTGCTCTTTTGTATAACAGCGCCTAAAATGACCATTTGTATATTTTTCAAAGTATTCAGGATACTCGACTATTTTTCTTTTACCATTAATTGAAACTTCAATAATCATATCTATTATATTATACAACCTGCAGTTGTAAAAAATAGCAAAAAAATTAAAAATAAGCCAATTTTAGCTTAAATAAAAAAATAAGCCATTTTTGGCTTATAATTTTTGGCCTAGCTACATACCCATTGATTAAAAGTCAATTGCTCTACCGAGCTCTAGAAATAAGCATAGGCTCTATGGAGCCGGTTGACGGACTTGAACCCCCGACCTGCTGATTACTAAACAGCTGCTCTACCAACTGAGCTAAACCGGCATTGGTACCTCCACTGGGACTCGAACCCAGAATCCCCTGATTAAGAGTCAGGTGCATTAGCCAATTTTGCTACGGAGGCATATTTGGTACCGCCTCGGTGAATCGAACACCGGATACACTGGTTAAAAGCCAGTTGCCATACCACTTGGCTAAGGCGGTAGATTGGTGCGCCCAAGAGGATTCGAACCTCTGACCCCGAGATTAAAAGTCACGTGCTCTACCTACTGAGCTATGAGCGCATATTTGGTGCTCCTAGGTCGAATCGAACGGCCATACCTCGCTTACAAAGCGAGACCTCTACCATTAAGGCTACAGGAGCGTATTTGGCACCCTCAGTAGGACTCGAACCTACAACATACGGTTTAGAAGACCGTTACGCTCTCCAGTTGCGTCATGAGGGCATCTTAATAAAAATGCTGCGCGGCTTAACCACACAGCATTATACGCAATTATTACATTTTCGTATCTTTTATGTTAACTGATTAAGCCATGATCAAATGAACCAAACTTTTTGGTTGTTCTTGTTTTTCTTGTTTTGTTTGTCATTTGCATCATAATCTTTTCTCCTTTTAAATGACTCTGGTGGACCCTACCCGGATTGAACGGATGACCCCAACTACGTCAAAGTTGTGCTCTCCCAGCTGAGCTAAGAGTCCATGTTGACCCGGCTCTAAGAAATCCCGAATTTTTGGTGAGATTTAAGAAATAAGCACGGGCTCATTATTTGCTATCTAATTTCATTTGGATTACATAAACACATGACGAAGATAGCAGCAATTCTTTTTAATGCTCTTAATAACATAGTGTCTCCAATCTAGGTTTTAACGTCTTTTTTCTTGACGATTGAGCAGATTGGCTATGATTGCATTTAGTTTTGGCCTAACTAAATAAGGTGCTCTCCCACTGAGCTACAGAACATCATCTGATGTCTGGTTGGATTCGAACCAACGACCACCCGGTTACCAGCCGAATAGAAATAAGTATAGGCTCTTATGGTCCGGAATGCGAGATTCGAACTCACGACCCCCTGATCCCAAATCAGGTGTTCTACCAAGCTGAACTAACTCCGGATGTATGCTTTGACCTACTCACCTTCTTACGACGAGTGACGTCAGCAATAACGGGTTTTTCTGAGTTTTCCTTCTCTCCATGGCATGGAGGAGTGGTGGAACTAACGAGAATCGAACTCGCGACCTCTTGAATGCTAATCAAGCGCTCTCCCAGCTGAGCTACAGCCCCAACAAAATGACCTAACTGTTTTTTAAATCCCAATTTTAAAATAGAAATAAGTATAGGTTCTCTGGTGCCTCTTGGTTGAATCGAACAGCCGTTTAATGATTACAAGTCAATCGTTCTACCACTAAACTAAAGAGGCATGTTTGGTCGAAAGTGCAGGAATCGAACCTACGTTCACTGGTTCCAGGCCAGTAAGCCTACCACTAACAGAACTCTCGAAGTCATCGGTGTTTTGTCCAGGTCCCGATTTCCTGGAGGTTTTTACTTATGAAGGAGATATTGAGCCTCAACGGTTCTGGTAACTCCCTCTTTAATAAATTCCCAAATTGTTTTTAATAACTTTAACATAACTCTATCTCCTTATTTTGACAGCGCATATTTGGTCGTTTGAGCGCCAGATAAGTTTACTTAAAGTTATGCTAGCTGGTGGAACGTGAGGGGACTTGAACCCCCAACCTTCGGTTTGCAGAACCGTTGCTCTCCCAATTGAGCTACACCCCCATTTATAATAACTAGCTTTCAATCTTCTTCTGTCTGGCCAGCTATATTTTATATCAGACAGCTTTATTGTGCACAACTGGCTTTTCATCTCTTAGACTTTTGAGACCAACGCTAACAAGCCCTGGTTTTGTCATGTCTCTCTTTCGAGTTTTACATTGCTAGTTATTTTTAGTTTGGTGGACACGGCGAGACTTGAACTCGTAACTCCTGCTTGCAGGGCGGGTGTTTTCCCAGTTAAACTATCGGCCCATAAAAAGAAAACCGTGATGCTCGCAACATTCACGGTTTTTCTTTGCTTAATATTAATTAAGTTTATTAACTAGAAGATTGCAAGCATGTTCAAAATTACCTTGGCAGGTGCTGGTCTGTTCGCAACTGTTTTGATAACATTAAACATCATCTTGTCTTTCTCCTTATTAATCTCTGTGATGTTGACCTAACTAATTGATCTTCATATTTGTTATTATTTAAGAAATAAGTATAGGCTCTTGTCGTTTTTCAACGACTTACTTAATTTAGCGTATAAATTTTAACTGTTCTTTAAGAAACGATCTATCTGAGACTTTTATTCATCTTACAACACTTACTATTCCGCAATATTCATACATATTAACTTGTGGCTGAGAGCTAAGGAGCGACCTTAGTCTTCACAAATTGGTATTACTACCGAACAATAGGAGAGATTTTTGCTTGCTCTCCAACTTTCACCGAACTTCAGCAATAAAGGATATTTACATTCAATATTCTTCAGTCATTTTTTGCAATGTGTCATACGGCTACTTGTACCTCCGCTAGGCTCTTATACATGGCTTCCGCCACTTCAAGACACTATCCTTCCGTTGAGTTACCGGGTTGCAGGTTTCTCACGCCTACAACCGCTGGTGAGATGATCTTACGACCAGAGCTTCTTGTCGGACGAGCCCTTTTGAGTTATTTTTACGTACCATAGCATGTTGCACAGTTAGCCTAGCCTTGTTTTTCAAGGGAAACTCATATCTCTCAATATAAGTCTTAGCTTAGGCTGCAGTATCCCGCAGCTTTATCGCATCATTATGGCCAACTTCATCGCAGGGAGGTAATCCCTCTTCACGATGGTCAACATAAATCCTTTCTCAAAGAACAGTTTGTTAAGCTCCGCTAAAAGCTTAACATAATTACTATACAATATATTTTTTAAATTGTAAATAATTTTTTTAATTTTTTTATTTTTTTATTACACAAATTTGTGCAACATATTATTATACGATAAAATTTTTATTTTTTAAAAAATCCCCTAGAACTTAGGTACCTAGGGGTTTTGCCCATTCCAGCGCTGCCTAATCAACCTGGTGGAGGGACTTTACTTTATATTATACAATTTTATTTATCTATTTTACCTCGTGGCTTTCTTGTTCTTTATCTGGATAAATACCAGACCATTGATGTGCCTTAAAGTCTTCATCTACCTCAAAGAAAATTCCTCGATAATAGTAGTCAATGCCACCACATAACCATACATGATAATACTCATGACCATCTACTAGCTCATTAAAAGTAATCTCTTTTTTAGCAAACCTAATATAGTCCTCTTCTGTGATGCCTGAAAAATAAGTATCTCCTAAGCTGTCTTTACCTTCCTCATCATTCCAGCAAACAAGTTTTTTATTCTTAAAAATATAGGCAACATAAAATTTCATAGCTTATTTTACCTCATCTAATAATTCTGAAAAGTCAGAAAATAATCTTCTTCACTTCTTTCGTGCTCTTCCTGTCTTTGGTTTTGAACTAAGGCAGGCTTTAGCTATTCAAACAGCTTCACAAATTATTGCAACCTGTAAAAGTGTAGTGTGTAAGTTTAACTGCTTGCTTATTTTTCTATGTAAATCTAACTCTTCATCTTTAGTTAGACTACAAAGATGTATAGTAGTGAATTTTGGACATTTTGTCATAGATGGCGGAAGGCGTAAACAATATGCTTGATTAGATGGTGACTTTATCTTAAAAACTAATTCATATAAATCTTCATCACAATATGTGTGTTCGTAACATATAGAAAGAAGTCGTACCTTATATTTTTCAAGTGTAAGCTTTACACCTGTCTCTGCTTCTAAAAGTTCTAATGCTCCATTTACTATAAGTAGGGCATCTGATTCAAACTGAGCTCTGTCCATACCGTACTAAGCTTGTGGAGTTGTATCAATTGCTTGAATTTGTAAGTATGTTCCATTATAGCCAGCTTCATCGCCTTCATAGCCTGAGACCTCATAAACTAAATATTCAAGAACAATATTACCACAGGCATAATCAATGAAATCAACTGGGGTTCCATCAGAGAATGAGTCTGCTGCCCAATCGGCTAATGCTTCAAAATAATCGGGAATGAATAAATAATCACAATACATTTCTAATGTTTCGGTATCTATATCACCCATATTTAAAACAATATAATCACCATTAGCATTATGATAAGCATTAACTGTTTGCTCAAAAACTGTTGTCATTAATGCTGCAACTTCATCAATTGCTTCTGGAGCACCAACAACATTAACACTGAAGGCATCTGATTGACCACCAAATGAAATAACAACATCTTTTTTACCAATACTATCTGTATCAAAGCCGGAAATTTCAAAACCTTCAACTTCTAAATAACTGCCGTCTGCAAAGTAAGCATAAACTGTAACACCTAAGACTGCTGGTTCACCAACATAATAGAAATCTCTAAGTGGAGTTGCAGAAATTCTTACTGGAGCATTTGGAATACTGAAGACAAATGTTGAGCCATCTGTGAAATAGAATGTATAGGTATCACAAACACCATCATTACTTCTGACTACTCTATCAATACCATTACCGTCTTTGCCATCAACGCCGTCTTTGCCATCTTGGCCATTAGTGCCTGGTTGACCATCAACGCCATTTGCGCCATCTTGACCTGGAGCTCCGTCTTGACCATCTTTACCATCGACGCCATCTTTACCGTCTGCGCCTCTAACGTTTCCTAAATCTTCTTCATAATGATATAAATGTCCATCGTCATGAATAGACCATTCTGGAATATTTGATGTAGAATTAGTGTTTGTTTTCGCATTACAAGCACCTAAGCTCATGGAAAACAAAGCGATTGCTGTAAGAAATAAACCTAGTTTCTTTTTCATAATTTACTCCTTTACTCGCTAATAATGCTGAGTCTGAAACCATTTAAGGTATAAGAAAAAGCCAAGCAACCCTACCGAAGCTCGAACCCAACCGAGCAGTTGGTCCTACGGATAATGCCTGACTTTGGCTATTGTATTGAAATACTGTCCGTCGTATTTCTTGTATTTATTATACAGTATAATTTTTATTTTTTAGTTTATCAAGCTAAACTGCTAAACTGTATTCGTTTGTATAGCTTGCGGCAATGCTGTGCCATTTACATAGACAATATAGGTCTCATCTAATAAAGTAACTAATACTTCAGTTAAACCTTCATTATATGTAATATTATATCTATTTCCGCCGACATATTCAACTAAAATAGAAACGTTTTGAGTTGAAAGTTGTTCATAAGTAATTAATAATATACTTGTAGTTACTATTTCTTGGGCTGATCTATAATCAATACCTAAAAATTCATCAACCTTAGTTTCAGTAGAACCAGCATTAGCACCTAAGTCTAAATACATCATATAAGCGCCCTGTGTTGAGCCTGAGACGCCCATCGCATATTCACCAGCATTAACTGGAAGCTCGAAATAATATAACATATTAACTACTGGGGCATTTCCGCTTAAAATTGTTGATAAATTGAATATAGAAGTTCCCCTTGTTCCCGCTGAATAAGTATTATCACTATATTTATATACATATGGATCGCCTTCAGCTGCGGTATTAAGGAAAATTTCGGTAATTTGTTTAATATTAGCAATATTTCCACCATTTCTAGTTACATGATTTAATGAGAAAAAGTTTAAGTTAACATTACTGGAATTATATGTTCCTGCAAAGAATGTAATATAACCTTTTTTCTTTAATTTAAAGTTAATTGAACCTTTTGGGGCTTCATAAGTAGTTGTATAAGTTGTTCCATCTACTCTTGCTACATTTGCTGGAATTGTTAATTTATTAGTACTACTAACTTGATTATTATCAAAGTGAATTCCGTGAACATATTGAGAGCCAGTTAAAATATTTTGAAGAGAATTTCTCGCATCTTCATATCTTTGTAAACCTAAATCTGCAACTGATGTTCTTGTATAGTTTCTAATTTGTGTATTGGTTGAATTATTATTTTCATTATGAGTATCTTTAATTCTCTTCCAACCGCCACTATTATAAGTTAAAATTTCTAATTTAGAGTCATCATAAGTAATATTATTAGTATTTGTATAAGTAGTTTGCATATTTGTATATGCAGTATTACTTAAAGCATTACCAATATTATTTAATCTATATGACGCAATTTTTGGTGAAGCATTAACACCTGTTCCAACATTAGAACCAACTAAATAACCAGTATTAGTTGTTGCAGCTTTTCCTTCAGAATTAAATTTTAATGGAACATAAGAACCATCTCTTAATCTGTAAACAACATTATTATTTTCTGGGTTATTAGCAGTAGAAGCAGAAATAGCCATGACATAACCACCTTCACCGCTAACTGTTTTTGTGTGTGTTCCAGAATTTGTTGGGTGAATAGAATAACCTAAAGCAGTATAGTCTTTTGAGTTAATTGAACCGCCCCAGTCATTATCATCGCCTTCACCCTTAGCTTTTTTAACAAACTTTTCAAGAGTTGTTGCATTTTCACAATAACCGAAATAACCCCAGTCATTGTCAATTTTACAACTTTGCCCCTTAATTTCACAGTGGTTAACATAAGTATTTTCAAAACAGGTTGCATCGTCAATATGACCCGCTAAATAACCAACATAAGCATTTGAAATATGGTCGCTGTGATTATCAGCAACTGCACCTGTAATATCAATATCAAAGTTATCTAAATATAAGTCTTTAATTTCTGCGGTTGATTCTACATAACCAAAGAAACCAATATCAGAAATTCCAGAGCCAGAAATATGTAAGTTTTCAATAGTTAAATGTGAGCCATCAAAAGTTTGTTTGAAAGAATGATCTTCATCACCAATTGGGCTAAAATCTTCATAGTAGTTCATATTTAAACTACTGACAAAACTATTTTCTACAATAACTCCATCGTCATCATATTCATATACTCTTAATTGACCTGAAGTATCTTCTGGAAGAATATCTCCGAGTTGAAAGTGATAATTTTGATTAGCAAAATCTAAACCTTCTGCTTTATATAACTCTGTCATGTTATAAAGATGAACTGGGCGGGTAATAGTAAAAGGGTTTTCCTCAGAACCATCACCATCGTGAAAATACTGCGAAATAACCCCGCCGTCTAAATTCTCTATATTTAATTCTGTAGTAGCGTCGGCTAACCAAGCAAGAGATACTCCAAAAGCAACACTACATAAAGAAATAAGAGATATAAATAATGTTGTAATAAATTTTCTAGTCTTCATCTGTATAACAATTAATTAAAGTTAAATCGTTTGCAAATGAAGTTGTATTAGCATCTGTAATAGAGAAATTAAAATCTCTAATCAAACTTTCTGAATAATCTAATTTAATAAATAATCTTAATGTTCCACCAACAATAGCGCTTTGATAATTGCTTAATGTATATGAAACATCTTGTGTTTTTGTATAAATATTATTTTCTTTAGCTTTAAAGACTACTTCATCAATAGAATTTTCAGAAAAGTAATCTACAGCGTCATTATAAATTTCATTTGCATCGGTTGATGTAATCGCACTAATTGGCGCGAATTGTAGTTGAACTATGTTTGATAAAACTCTATCAGTAGTAGTATTATTACTGCAGTGAGTATTTATATATAAGGGAGTATTTTCCCCTAAATTCATACCAGTTATTGAAAATTCGAGAATGATAGGCGTATTCACATTTCGACTTGTAATAACTGAATCGTATTTTTGTAATTTTAAGGCGTCTGCTTGGCCTGTAGCCTCAATAGCTTGCTTTTGGTCATCATCATACTTATAGATTTTATAGCTAAAGCTTAAGCCATTTCCACCGACCTTAACATTTAAGCCAGTAGCATCATCAATCTTATGAGCTGCAAACCAAGCAAGAACACCTGAGAAGCAGACGAAAAGGTTGAAAATGCACATAGTGGTAGCTAATATGATCTTCAAACCTTTTCGTTTCATTTTTTATCTCCTAATTAATTATTAAGCAGCAACTGAGCCAATTTGAGTAACAGCGCTGTTAGCTGTATTTAATTCGAAGCTTAAATCTAATGAATATGCATCTGTTAAAGCAGCATATGTATCATTGTTACATGTGTTGTCTTCACCTTCAAGCCATAAACGAACAGTAACTTTACAATAAGCAGTCTCACCAGCTGTAATTTCATAAACATTAGCAGCAGTACCATAAGTAACATCGCCTAAACCAGAAGCGCTATTAACAGCTTTGCCAGAAGTAAAGTTGGCAGCAGAAGCTGGAGTTAAAATTGTAACCTTATCAGAAGATGCAAGAGCAGTAGTTGTATTAACATTTTGTGTAGCATCTTGAGCAAAAACAGCAACTCTCCAAGCTCTATCTGCACTATCTAAAGCAGCATTATTATAGAGTAAGTTACATTTTGTTAATTTAATGTATTGGTCTGTGCTTTCAACATTTGTGCCTTTTAAATAGAAAGCATAATCAGCATAAGCATAAGCACCTTGTTGGCCAGAAATCATACCAGTAGCAATAGTTTTTGAAATGCTATAGTTAGCTGAGAAGTGATCAATATAATTTGTAGAATCTGGATTAGCTGGTTGAGAAGCATAGCTATAATATGCATCAGTAATAGCATCACCAGAGCCACTAACATTATTTGTAGCAGCATAATAGAAAGCAACACCATCAACAGAAGAGGCTGGCTCTAAGATCTTTGCAACATTTTGAGTTAAACTTGCACGATATTGGCCATCAACTGGGTTGTTAACATTGTCTTCAGCAATCATTAAATTGCTAGAAACTTTTGTTTGAACAGTCATACCATTGACATTGACTAATTGGTTAGCAGAGAACCATGCAACAGTTCCTGTAACAGCTGCAGCTGTACTGAGTGTCATCATAGCGATAGCGGCAGCAACGATTTTTTTCATTTTTTTCATCTTAATTTTTCTCCTTTAATTATTATAAGATAGAGTTGAGAATTTTAGGTTGGCAGTGAAGGACCCGCCTTGCATATCATCGGCGGATTCCCAACCGTCGACCCAGATTACAACTGTGAATTTATCGAACTCGCCAGGAACGATACTGTATGGTTGTAAAATGATGTGTGTAGGGTGTTGAAATGGAATTGAGTAACCGATAATTTCTTTGGTTGCTTCTTGTCTATTCGGTTCATTGTAAATGGGTTTTCCACCTTTTGAATAGACTTGTTTAGCTCCATTTCGAACTATCATTATTTTGATCGCTTGCTCTAATTCCTGGCTGAAGTCTTTGAGATACATATTCATTTCATAGTTTATGATATTTGCATCTTCTCCGACACCGCCTAAATAGAATGAATAAGCGAAATAACGATCTGTATTTTTACTTCCTAAACCTTCTTCAATATCTTCTGGAATATCAGTATATTGAGTGTCAGAAGCTTTAAGAAGTGGGGGAGCAGCTAGTGATGTAGTTGTTTCGGATTTCTCTTCATCAATACATAGACATAACCCCGGACTTTTATCGATAGTAATTGTAAATCTATCAACAGTTAGCATGCAGAATGCAATAATCAAAAATATTGTAATTCCGATAGCACTTATTCCAGTGATTCATGCTGCTCTTTTTCTACGTTTTCGTTTTCTAACATAGGTTAGAGCAACTTCATTATCCAATAACTTGCCCTCCTTTACTTAAAATAAATAAAGCCCCAAATATGTTTAAACATACCTGAGGCAACTGGCAATCTTCTTAAAAATAAAACCTCAATAGAATAATTCCATTGAGGCAACTGGCTATCTTTAATAAGATCCTATAGTTTTGCGACCCCGTATCACTACGAGTGTGCTTTTCACTTTACATTGGCCGAAACCAATCTATATATTTTAGCGAATATTTTTCGCCTACATTTTATTATACGATATATTTGTCACATTTTTACAACAAAAAAACAGCTTTATAAGCTGTTTAAATTGGCAGGGGTAGTAGGATTCGAACCCACGAGCTACTCGGTTGGACTCTTTCGCTTCACTGGTTTTGAAGACCAGCGCCTTAACCGCTAGGCTATACCCCTATTTATAATATACGATACTAATGACCGTAAATTACATCGACTCCTGGTTTATATTCACCGTTTTCATCGATAATATCTGAGAGATATTGCCCTGGTTTAAGATAAACTTTTGTGTCAAACTTAGCTTGATCTAATGCATACCAATTTTTATCATAAACTCCAGTTAAATAATTAGTATCTTTATCACAGCCTCGTCCAGCAATTCTTGTAAGTATCTCTTGCTTCATTTCAGGACCCGGGAGAATAATATTAATTTTTAACGGAACAAAATTTGGTCTGAAAAATTTATTAAAAATCTGATTATTTTGATGATATTTAATAAAGTCTAATGATTCAGCTGTTCCTGCTATTAAACAATTATAGCCCCATCTCGGATAAAAATAAAACATATTGCTTACAGCATCTCTGTCTCTCATTGGATTATACCAACCAATATCTAAATCTACCCAATTTAGATGAGATTTACAGAAAGTAGTTTTGCCAACCCCCGTAAAAACAATATATTGTTTGCTAGCCATTATTCAATCTCCAATAATGAAATTGGTCCAGAAAAGACTGCTGTTTCTGTTTTAATAATAACTTGGTCTCCTGGTTTGTCAGTTAGCTCTAAACTAAATACGACTATTCCATCTTCATTATATACATAATAAGTGTTTTCTATAATTTTATGTTCCATACTTTATTATACGATATTTTTATGGTGCGCAAGGTCGGATTCGAACCGACATGCCCTTTCGGACGCTACCCCCTCAAGATAGTGTGTCTACCAGTTTCACCACTCGCGCAGATTTGGTACCCGAGACAGGATTCGAACCTGCACGCCGTAGCACGACGTTCTAAGCGTCGCATGTCTACCAGTTTCAACACTCGGGCATTTTAACCGATGGTAAATCCAAAGAAATGATTTAGTTCCGCAGGCTTTTTTATCTTTTTATAGCCGCCTTCTTTGACAGAGCCTTCCCATTTAAAGAAAATAGGAGTAGATTCACAAGTTTGATACAGACCAGGTTGAACGTCTTCAATAACAGCAAACGGATAATACTTATCTTCATAAATATCACCCCAGTTTTCAGTAACACATTTTACAGCATCTTTTTTAGTTGGAAACCAACCAACTACACGAGTTCCAGTTGTTCCTTCAACATCATAATGTCTAAATGTCGCAACTAAATAAATCTTTTTCATTATCTTAAAGCCTCCATTGGGTCATAGTCTTTCAACTTTTGTTCTAAAGCTTGACTTGGATTAGGCGTTTCTTCTACGCAGCCTTTTTCAATTAGATCAATTAGTTCATTAACTACTTGATCACGGTCTTTTTTAACTTTATAACTAATGCAGTCACTACACTTGTCAGAATAACAAATGTTTAACCAATATGGATATTTCTTATCGCTTTCATTCTCACCTGTTTTAATACGAACAATATGAGAGACAACGATGTAAAGCATGTTTTCGCCAGCTGTTGTTTGATAAACTTTATTCATAAATTTCCTTTCATTTGGCGGAGGAGGAGAGGCTCGAACTCTCGCGCACCTTGCGGCACCTAACGGTTTAGCAAACCGTCCCCTTCACCACTTGGGTACTCCTCCAAGTTAGTCCCACCATTCCTCAATGTGTTCAAATAAAGACATAAAGAATAGTTTTTTATATTTTTGTTCTTCTTGATGCATTTTCTTGTATGTTTTTTTGGCACTACCATATTTATATTCACAATGATAGCCAAGATTATCTACTGTAACAGTACCATCACCGTTTTCGTGACTTTTATAGGTTTCTGGGTGATGAATAACTTTTATATATTCATCATCAGTATCAATAGATTGCCATTTATCATAGTATTCTATTGTTTTTGTTAAACTTTCTACCCTTGTTGGATAGTTTTTGTATTTCTTTGGATCTTCGTCTTTTCTTTCCATTGCCCAGACATTAATACCTAAAGCATAGTAGTCTCTCATAAAACGTAAAAATTCAACGAAATAATCTAAACCATAACTCCATTCACTTGGACAACCGCAGCCATCTTTATAAATTTTACCAAGACTCTTTTTATATTTAGCCATCATAGTTTGGTATTCTTTACTCTCAGCTGCTTCAGTTCTTTTTTCTTCGATAAGTTCGTCTAATCTGTCGCAAACTTCTTTAATTTTTCCAGTTTTTTCTACATCTTTGTCAACGTATCCTATTTTCATGAAATACCTCTTTAAAAAATTGGTCCTCCCGAGTTGAGTTGAACAACTGTATGACGCTTATAAGGCGCCCGCTCTAACCGTTGAGCTACGGGAGGATATATCTGGAGCTTTGGATGGGATTCGAACCCACGATAACGGTGTTGCAGACCGCTCCCTTAGCCGCTTGGGTACCAAAGCTTGGCACCCCGTAGACGATTCGAACGCCTATCCACCGGTTCGTAGCCGGATACTCTAATCCATTGAGCTAACGGGGTAAATCTGGTGGGTAGGGATGGATTCGAACCACCGCGTCCCGAAGGAAACGGGTTTACAGCCCGCCGCAATCGACCACTCTGCCACCTACCCATAATTAATATGGTGGGCCGAGATGGAGTTGCACCACCCGAGGTGTAAACCAACAGATTTACAGTCTGCCCTGCTACTACTTACAGTATATCGACCCAGTTATTTGATTAAACATTCCTTTCGACAATATCGACAATACATAAACTAAAATTCCTTCTTTCTTTCTAAAATTTGGAGCGGGATAACGGATTTGAACCGTCACCACCTGCTTGGAGGGCAGAAATACTACCATTATACTAATCCCGCAATATTGATGCCCTTATTCATCCTATTCAATATAAGCCCCTACTAGTTCAAACTTATATCTATTCTGCTGGCCTGATTTATATTTGCAGAACCTCCTAACTACTTCTGAGTCTCGGAGGGGATCCTCTCATGATAGCATAGCTAGCTCGCTATCAATGTGGCGTTGCAGTGCTGGAGCGGGCGGCGGGAATCGAACCCGTATATCGACCTTGGCAAGGTCGCGGACTAACCATTGTCCTACGCCCGCAGTGAGTCCAAGCTCGAGAACTGCGCCGTTCTTGTCTTAGCCTGGACAACCTTTAGGATTTCCTTTCGGTGCTGACCGTTGGAATTGAACCAACATAGCTGCCTAATACTCGGGCTCGCATACTGAGCAAAAACAGGCAAATTAACAGCTATACAACCACTAACAAATACAACAAGTGGTCAGCATAATTTTAGACAGGACCCAAGCGCTGGAGACTCTATACTACTGAATCAAGGTAGTAGACACCTGCTTAGTTTATTTCTTTACGTCAAATAAACAAAATCGGATAGTTTCTCGTTACTATCAACGCCAATCTATTTGATTCTTCGGGCTTGGTATTCAATTCCCTATGGTACCCGGTGACGGAGTCGCGCCGCCTTCTCAATCTTGTAAGGATTATGTTCTCCTGTTAAACTAACCAGGCATATTTATGGCCTAACTACATAACCTGAAGTCCCGGATTGGGGGACTTATTGGATTCGAACCAAATGTGAGAAATAAGTATAGGCTCTATATGGTACTCCTCCTGGGATTCGGACCCAGACTTTACAAGGTTTGAGCTTGTTTCCTCTGCCAGTTGGGATAGAGGAGCATGTTTTTGGTAGCAGGGGTCAGATTCGGACTGACGATCCCAAAGGTATGAGCTTTGTGCCTTAACCAGCTTGGCCACCCTGCCATTTTTGATTTTTTCAACAATTTTTACTAAAAAATTCAAATTTTAACAAAAACTTTCAAATTTTGGCCAAACTAATGTTCGGTGGGTTTGCCTACTTCCCTACTCCCCGATCTGGTTGGGGAGGTTGGATTTGCACCAACGTAGCTACAGCTCTCATAGCGCCGGATTTACAGTCCTAAACAGAAATAAGTATTGGCTCTTTTGTGAGAGCTTTGGCGGGTCGTACGGGATTCGAACCCGTGTTCTTCTCCGTGACAGGGAGACATGTTTGGCCACTGCACCAACGACCCATAATTAAGTAATAAAATATTACTTATTACCTACCTTAGCATTTCACATCCTGTTAACTATCCTAACTAACCCCCAAGGACTATTTGGGTTTCTGAGCTCTCCACTCCGCGGACGCAGCTTAATTCGTTCAATCACTTTCAAGAGGTAGATTGCCACCTAATAGCTCTGTGACGGTGCTAATGAACGTCGCGTTTTCAACTGTCCCTCCATATATGATAGTTTTGACTATATCCTATATGGTATTTAGTCTATCTGACGCGCTGGCGTTGCCCTCCATAAACAGATTTTTGACCTCTGCTATCATGGGTCGCGCATTTGTTCCGTCCTTTTTCAACGGACTTTATTTGGTGAGCTCACAAGGAGTCGAACCTTGCTCTCCAGTTAAGAAATTTGCAACTCTCTTAATTGACGATATAAACCGCTTAACCATAAGCTCATGGTTGCCCAGGGATTCTCCAACACCGGCTTAAGCTGCCGATGCTATATCTGGGCGAGTAACTATTATTATCAAAAAGTTTAACGCTTGCGACCTTACTTTTTTTCGGGTTGTTCCAGCTCGATCACTGGCCCGGCACTCCATTGAATAGTGATCAACTCTATTCTCTTTCGTCATTGCTAAACATAATAATAGTTTAATGGTCGCGGGCCGCGGGAGTCGAACCCGGTATCGCCAGGTTATGAGCCTGAAATGGTATATCCGTTCCACTCGCCCGCAATGTCTGATGTGTTTAATATTTTATTTGCAGCGACCTTCTGGGCCCTTGCCACCTCTGCAAATTAGCTATCAAGTTATCATGTTCATGAAGCACTACCTTATGATAACCATTCAGTTATTTGATACTGACAAACTATATTACGTACGATAATATCTATTTTATTCTTTGTTTTGCTTATCCATTTCTTTATGTAAGACTTGACAAGCATATTTTGAGATAAACCTTAATTCATCTAAATAATCTGACTCGATGAGACCAAAGAAATCTTCACCGAATGTCTGAAAGTTGACAACATTATTTTTTACACTTGGAACAAATTCTCCAATAGCGTAATAATGTTCGCCATCATACTTAACATCAAGCATTAAACCATAGCTAATTGGCATTGACTTAATACCATCTGTTCCTTCACCATCTTCTTGAAAAATTTTGGTGATATTACTTAATCTAAAATGTTCAGTTGAAGCAATTATTGTCATATAAGATACCTCAGTATATTATACAGTATAAATTACCAACAATACCAAATTAAATCAAATTCTTTTTTGGAATACCAACCAAACTTGGTGACAAATTTTCTCATGCGCTTATGATAATACTTCTTATAAAAAGTATATCTGCTGGTATGTCCGTGGCTTTTCCAATATCTTCTATAACAGGTTTTAGACCTATCATACCAAGCGCCACCTTTCCAGCCATTACGGCTATCGTGAGCTAATTTCTTTAGCTTTTGCTTATCAAATTGTTTTCGACTATAACTCATCGTTTAGTCCTCCTTTAACAATTACATAAGCTTAATCTCCTTTCGAATAATTTTTTAAAATTTTGGCCTAACTATTGGCACGCAACGTGCCACAATTTTGCAGATTGAGAGAAATAAGTGTAGGCTCTGCTGGTGGATGGGAACGGGGTTGAACCGCTGACACCATGCTCTTCAGGCACGTGCTCTACCGACTGAGCTACCCATCCATTTTGGTGATGCTTACCAGGCTCGAACTGGTGAATATTAGATTGAGAGTCTAACGAGTTAACCGCTTCTCCAAAGCACCATTGGCAGAAGGTAAGGGATTCGGACCCTTGAGGCTGTTACACCTTCTGGTTTTCTAGACCAGTGCCATCGACCACTCGGCCAACCTTCTATATTGGCGGAAGGCTAGGGACTCGAACCCTAAATGCACAGAGGCACACCTGATTTCAAGTCAGGCCGACTACCAGTTATCACAGCCTTCCATGCTGGCAGGAGTTGTAAGAATCGAACTCACCTCATTGGTTTTGGAGACCAAGGCACGGCCACTATACCAAACTCCTATATTGGCTTAGCTGTTTGTTTGAGACTGCTGTCCTACCATTAGACGACCATCCCGAAGGATGGGTGGGAATCGAACCCGACATGAGCAGTTTGGAATTAAACTCGAGAAATAAGCATAAGCTCTTAATGGCAGGAACGGAAGGATTCGAACCTTCGAATGTGAGAGTCAAAGTCTCATGCCTTAACCAGCTTGGCGACGTTCCTATATTAGGCCCAACTATAACTCAGCATATTTTGGCGGAACTAGAAATAAGTGTGGGCTCTTAGAAACTGAGTTTCCTGGTTGACGTGAGAAGAGTTGAACTTCCGTCTGTCGGTTATCGGCCGACTGCACTAACCGTTGTGCTACACGTCAATATCTGGCGGTGATAGAGGGAGTTGAACCCTCGTCATGTGCCTGACAAGCACTTATCGTACCGTTGGACCATACCACCGTATTTGGCGGGGCATGAAGGGCTCGAACCTTCGACCTTCTGATTAACAGTCAGACGCTGCCACCAGCTGAGCTAATGCCCCATATTTGGTCTTCCCATTTTTAAGTCTTGTCCCGCCGTTTTGACTTTTGTGGCCCCGGCAACGGTCACGTGAAAGCCGCGCTGTACCTTGTGCTTAGCTTGTGGCGCTAAGTCAACCCTTCTGAAAATCTTGTTTCAGCATGTCATTCGTGATAGCTACATTCGAGAGTTATCAGTCCTACTCTATTCAAGTTTACTGAGTGATGATCTTTTCAACTATCGTATTCTAAGTGGCGATCCCAGCGGGACTCGAACCCGCAGATTTTGCCTTGAAAGGGCAATGACTATACCATTTGTCTATGGGACCAATTTGCTGCTTTCGGAATTGAACCGCCTTGGGGTCTCTAGCATATCAGCTTGCTTAACGAGGCACTCTTACTCTCTATGGAACTGACTTTTAACAAATGCGACCTGCTCTGTCTTTCACAGCATATCTGGGGTGCATGCTGAGAGTCGGACTCAGTGACCTGGTTTCACAGACCAGTATCCAAAACCGTCGGATTCCATGCACCATATTTGGTAGCCTCGGTCGGACTCGAACCGACATGCCGGAAGCGTCTGATCTTAAGTCAGATGGGTCTACCAGTTTCCCCACGAGGCCATATCTTAAATTAAAAGGGCGAGCTTTTTGGCTCACCCTTGTTATTCTTTAATCCAGTAAATAAATAATCTACTTGGTTAAATACCTCGGAGAGCCAACGCCAAAATTAATATCTTGTTCATGGCTAAAATATGAATTAAGGCGACCTAATCCATTGGAACAATTCCATAATACGATTGTCATTGTCTTTTTCATACTTTCTCCGTTTTCTTGCTGACCTCTTGGTCAACATATAATTTAGCGTATAATTTTCTCTTGTTAATAGATTTTCATCCAGCTTCCTCTAATAGGGCTTCTGACAGACTTCAATCTATCAACAATATTATTATACATTAATTTTAATTTTTTGTAAATAGTTTTTTGAAATTTTTTGCAAATTCTGCTAAAAAAATCAATTTGTTAATTAATTATAGATTTTATCTATAATTCTGTCTAATTCATAATACCAGTCGAGCTCTCCACCCATATTACAGACTGGCACTTCACGTCCGTCTTCTAAAATTATAAAGTCTTGACAGCCATAGTCATCACAATAAATTGGCCAAGTTTGTCCTCTATATTTTAAGAAGCCAATACAAGGAAATTGGTCTTTATAGGGTTTATAAGCAGCAATTAATTTATTTTTATAATCAAAGCATTCTTCATTATTTGGAATTCCACCATCAACATAGTATCTCATATCTTGATACCAGTCAAAGACGATTTCTTTAGCGTGTTTCCAAGCTTCAGCTGTTTCATTATAGAATTCAAGAGTGTCTGGTTCTAATCTTCTATTGATCCAAGCTAATTTGTTTTGATATAAATTAAATAATTGTTCACCTGTTAAATTAATCATACTATATTATACGACTTTTGTAAATAAAATAAAACCCTGAACTTTCGCCCAGGGTTAATATATGAATTTAAGAATTAGTTATTTTTTGCTAACCTTCTTACCTTTTTTAGCTTTTTCTTCTTTTTCCTTAATTTCATTTATTTCATACCCGAGGGCACGAGCAATAGCAACTTCATCTCCTTCAAAGTCTTCAGTTGCTAATAAATCAATACCATTATCAACATATAAAGTAGTGTCTGCAGCAGCATCAATACTTGTAACAATACGTTCAAATGGATTTTTGTCTTCTGTCGCAAATAAAGCACCTCTTGCAACATCAGAACCAGAACCAATTGTAAAATATC
>Ga0310690_10003634_pt1 | contig 22864 bp, 23 predicted proteins | sample AusTroGonzalo_MG_2_FD_207661 | JGI IMG/M metagenome (GOLD analysis project Ga0310690, IMG submission 207661) | Bovine rumen microbial communities from tropical cattle in Woodstock, Queensland, Australia - Gonzalo_04 (v2) (version 2) | ecosystem: Host-associated > Mammals > Digestive system >... | reverse complement strand
GCCTCGTCCCAGTCAGCCTGGGTAGATACTGTCGTCGAGCTCCATACGCCTTGGTCAATCTTTGCACGATATTCGGACGAGCCGATGACAGCCGAGAACATCACCATGGCTGGGTTGCTCGAGAAGCTGGTCATCGGGATGACGGCGCTGAGCACGCCAGACACGTTGACCACGAATATCGCCTTCCCGGCCATATGCGCAGCCGAGAGCTCCTGATATGTCGTAGTATTGTATGTAGCGACAAACACGTTATCAGGCGGAATCACCGGCTTGTTGAGGATCTGTGCCACACCCGATGTAGCATCCCAGTCTGCGTTGACCTGGGGCTCTGCCGTGGCAGATATTACGTTGTTCTCGATAGTGATGTTGTCACCGGCTGTCAGCTTCTCCTGGTAATCCTCGAGTTCTGTCTTCTCGGCATATACAGACAGGTCGGGCTTGTGCAATATTTCGGCCTTGCCAGAACTGGCGTCCCAGTCTGCGTTAACTTGTTCGGGTATTTCCGGCTTGTCCAGCAAGTCGTCATAGCTGCCCGTAGTGGCAACAGTCGACAAGTCGGCTGACCGTGCGTAGACGGACAGGTCCGGCTTATGGAGAATCTCCTGAACACCGCTTGTAGCATCCCAGTCCGCGTTGAGCTGAGGCTCCGCCGTGGCCGAGATCACGTTGTCCTCGATGACGATGTTCGCACCGGCAGTGAGCTTCTCCTGGTAGTTGTCCTCGACCCACTCGCGTGACGCGATACCGTCCGGTATGTATGGAGCTCCGCTGTAGACGCGGTGCACTTCCATGTCGGAAAGGCCGACGGAAATCGTATTGCTGTCTATGTCGCTGACGAACACTCCGACTTCCATGTCGGAACCCGCCATCACGTCGAAGGATACCTCGAACTCCTGGGGCAGTGCCGTAGTGCAGTCCACGGTGAACTTCTTTGTGTACAGGATGGCATCTGCCGTACGGAATACGACTTCTATGCTGTCGTAGATGGGGTCGGACGGGTTAGAGACGACCGCGCTGAAATGCGAAGTGAAATGGTAGTACTGGTTGGCGTGCAGGGCAACGCCGTATTCGCCGACTTGCATGGAGCCGGACGAGTACGTAGGAAGATAGTGCCCGGCTTCCACGACGGTGTATCCCTCGGCCTTCAGCCACTCCAGCATCTGCGTGCTGTCCTTGGCAACGGACAGGTCCCATGTCGTAGTCGAGCCCACCGTAGTCTTCACGAGGTCCACCGACCCGTCGCTCGACACGAGTTCCGTGATGTTGAGCTGTACGCCGCCACCGGCGGCATCGCACCACAGCGGTGAGGTCGTCCACATGAGGGAATTGTACCTGTCGTAGACCTCCACGCGGTAAGCCTTGTCAGCATCGGCGATACAGACGCACCGGCCGTTGTTGTCAAGTACGATGGCCTCCGGGTTCGCGGTTCCGTTGAAGTCCTTGTATGTGACTGCGGGGTCGTCCGTGCTCGCGTCGAACACTCGAATGATGCCGGCGGTGTTGATGGCTCCGGACTTGGTCATGTACTGGTTCTGTGGATCCAACAGGTATGCGAAAGCCATAGACTAATCCTCTCTAACTGTAAAGTACGCCCTAGACGTAGATGAGCTTGGCAGGGCCCTGGAACTGTTTCTCTAGCGGAAAAAGCGGCTGTAGTGACATCTTATCTCCTACCTATAAGTATTGGCTAGAACAGCATCACGATGTTGTCCGTGTCGTATCCGTCATCGCTCTCGCATGCGTGCACGCAGAGGAACTGGTCGTTGTATGCGTCCACGGGGTTCCTGTAGGCCACGTGGAGCAGCCGGTCGTACCATGCCCTAGCATCCCGGCCGTTTATCATGTTCCAGCTGTCCGAGGACGGCTCGAACTCGATGCCGAGGTCGCCGTGCGTCCAGTCGTTCTGCGGGGTCAGGTTCCATACCCGCTGGTCGTAGGTATGGCCCTGGTAGTACATCTTGATGGAGCCCTGGAGCGTGTACTCCTGGTCCATAGAGTCCTGCCGGTAGTAGCGGGTGGATTTCTCCGCCGGGCAGTTCCCGGTGTTCCCCTGGTAGATGCCCTGGGAATAGAGCGAGACGTAGTGCTTTGTGACATCGTAGAGCCCCGTGAGGAATGGTATTGCAATCCCGCGGGAGTCCGTCTGGGCGAACACGTTGTCCATGAAAAGGAGGTCGAGGACCACATCCTGCACGTCCCACTCGGCTGCCGGGTTCTTCACGTTGATGTCGATGAGCGAACCCAGGTGGAACCAGTTGTCGCGGAAGTATCCGTGACTCCGGAAGGTGCCCGAGTCGTTCCACGGGACGAGATATACGTGCGCGTTGCTCTTGCAGCGGGTCATCTCTATGTCGTTCAGGTGGAAGGAGTATCCTCCCACGTCAATGTCCACGTCAGTAAAGCTGACTGACTTGTTGTGCGTCCTGTTCGCCTGCGCCGTAGCCGAGAGCACGATGCCGGCCTCCCACTTGCCGCCCTTGACTACGAGCGCGGTCACGTCCGGATACCAGTCGCCTCCGGCGCGTACGTTGCAGTCCTCGAGGGTTGCTACGGACAAGTTCATGCTCGTTCCGGAAAGGGCGAAGGAGCAGTTCCTCATCGTGACTGCCCGCTGCGTCCCCATGAATGCGATGGTTGAGGTCACCTTGACGTTCTCGAAGAGGGTGCACTTTGTATCGTTCAGGTAGGTAGCGAAGGTGCAGTTCCTAATCGTCGTGAAGGTGCTGTTCTGCACCGGCTGCACTGTCCCGCCGTGCCCGTCGAACTCCGTCTCGCTACGGGAGGCGAGTGCCTTCCAGTATACGCTGGTGCTCGAGAAGTTCTGCCACGGGCAGGAAACGTTGTCGGACGAGGAAACCTGTACGTGGGCCGTGGGGACGGTCCCGAAGCTCCACTGGGAATAACCGGCGGAGGTGAACCATTCCTGGTTGAATGCGCAGTTCGCGAAGCGGATGTAGTCTACCGTCGGGGAGAATATCGTCTTGCCCTGGATTGTGCACCCGTTGAGCTTCAGGTATGCCCCGTTGACATATGTCGTGAGTATGCGCGTAGCGCCCTCTAGCGTCACGTTGTCAAGAAGCGCCTCGGTTCCTAGATCCGTCGACGTGAAGTAGTTGGTCGCGTCTATGGTCATCCTGGATGCTCCGCAGTGCCACCAGAAGTTGACCGTGCGGAACCAGCACGAATGGGCCTCGGCCTTGTCGCTGAACAGGAAGTCGGCCACGTAGCTCGTGTTCTGTAGTATGACTGCATAAGGTATGTCGAACACGGCGCTGACGAACTGGGCGCCGACATCGAACATCACCGGTCGGGTACATACGTATGTCGTGTTGCTCGTGTACGTACCCTTGAGGAACCTGCGTATCTGCGGATAGGCGATGTTTCCTATCTTGTCCGGATAGTCGAGGAACGCGGCGATGTTCGCCTCGTTGACTCCCGGCTGGATGCCGTACACGCTTGAAGGCATCGTCGCCCCTTCCCACAGCATGACCCAGCGTCCGGACGAACCGCCGTTGCTTTCCCACACGACACCGCCGTCGCCGTCGAGCGTACAGTTGCTGTCCCAGACAAAGTAGCGCGTAGGCGCGTCGTCCGCCGACTCGTAGCCGCTTACGCAAACGAGGCCCACGTTGGGATCCACGTCCTGCAACGCCGAAACTCCGTACACCACGGTATCGTTCTTCGTGGACGGAAGCTGGAAGCCGTCCTGATAGGTGTCGAGCAGCTCGTAAGTTCCGTCCCCGAGTTGTTTCTCGACCCATACGTCGACAACGGTCGCCTCGAAGAACAGCGAGGGTATGCGCCCGTCATCGGCAGTGATGAATGGGTTGTCCGCCTGTACGTAGCCGTGCGAGCTGAGCGTATAGATGTCCGCGAGCACATCGCTTGCATGGATATGCACGGAGATGCGACCGTTGACGAGGGGACGCCCCTCGTCGTCGAAGAACTGGTTAGCGCTCAATGCTATTTTCATCGTTTACCTCCGGCTTCACCACGCTTGCGACTGCCTTGGTCTGCTCCGCCACGGCCTTGATCCTTGCCGTGTCGAGCTGTATTCCTTCCTTCTCGAGTTCCATCTGCTGCTTGATGGCTTCCGTCTGCGCGGTAGCCGCGTCTGCTCCGGCATCGAGCTCGGCCTGGAACGCCATGCGCTCGAGCTCTTGCTGATGCTTCAGGTCCATCTCGACGAACTTCGCCTCGATATCCTTGTCCTTGTCGTGGTCGCCCTTCGTGTAGAAGTCGATCTCGTTCTGCATCTCCTGCATCTTCTGGTCGCGTTCCTCGATGGCCTGCTTCATCTGCTCGATAGTCTGTGCCATCTGGTCTTCCATGGCCGTAGGCGCGGGCTGTTGATGCAGTCTGCCGTAAGTGTCGCGCAGTATCGCGTTGTTGCCGCTTGACATGAGGATGCCGTCGACGATGGCTGGCTTCTGCTGGTCGGTGACGAGACCTGCGAGGGTGATGAGCTCGTTCCTTGCGACCTGGCGCTGCATCTGCTCGTCGGGGCCTTGCGTAACCTCCAGGTTTAGGTTGCCGTAGCCCAGCAGGCGGAGCACGAGTTCGCCCATGCTCTTGAAACTGCAACGAAGGTTGTCGAAGTAGTGACGGATCTGCGTCTGGTACTGCTTCTCGCTGGAAAGGACTTCCGTGGCCGTGAGCTGGTCACGGTTGTCGAAAGCGCCACGGCTGTCCACGCCGGTGATCGAAGCCATGAGCTCAAGGTTGCTACCGATGATACCGGTGAGGTCGGCAAACTCTATGCGGTTGTCGAGACGTTCCGGCTTCGGCAAGTCACGCTTCAGGTCGGAGCTCTTGTCATTCCACAGGGCAAGCGGGTTTATGTTGTACTGGATAGTCTTGTAGCCCTCGCTGTAGCCCTCGATGGCTTCCGGTGTAGTGAGGAAGATGGGCTTCGGGCTCATGGCCATTCTCTCGCCAAGCTGCGTGAAGCAAAGGTTGATCAGCCTCTGAATAGGGGTGGCCTTGCGGACAAGCCCCTGATACAGGACTTCGTCATCGTCCCAGGTCTGTTCGCCATACACAGGGATGATGGGAACTCTGTCTATGCCTACGGAGATCGGGTCCTGTAGGAACTTGTCGCCAAGCATGCGGTAGCAGATGCAATCGTTGTTCTCGACCTTGTAGTACGTCACGATGGCCATTGTGTCTTGCGACTTGTTGCTGGACACGTTGACTGCGGGAGTGAGGCCGTCGAACATGAGGAACTCCTCGCCGTACTTGTTCTTGATATAGTTCTTGGATCTCAGCTCGACTATCGCGGCCTCGACGGCATCACTGCCATCAAGCTCGACGCTGTCAGGATCGTAGTAGATGTTGGCCACGTCCTGCACGGTGTAGACGACAGGTATCTCTACTGATCCGATGTTGTCAGAAATCGTGTCGGTTCCGAGGCAGAGGTACTGCAAACCGAACGCGACAGAGCCGTGGAGAGCTTCCTTGACGGCCCGCTCGTTAGACTTCGTCTTCAGCCATGCCGACATGAGCCCGTCGAGGTCGTTGTCCCCGCTCATGTACGCATACGGATAACCGATGTAGTTGTTGACCACGGAGTTGACGGCGTTCTGCGTGATGTTGACCGTGCGCCGTGGGCGACCGCGTCCGACAAGGCGCTTGTCGTCCTTGCTCCACTGGTCACCCGCGAGAATGGCTCGGTCTTCGCGGATGCGGTTGATCTGCGTCTCGCGCTTTGCTACTGCCCGACTCTCGAAATCTTGGAACGAGCGTATTGCTTCTTCGATATCCATCATTTTTCGTCTACCTCCCATGTCGGACGGTAGGCGTCCGGCACGTCACTGGCGAGAATGTCATTTCCTCTTGAAATCAACCACATGTTGAACTCCAGGTTCTCGTTTCCGTCAGGAGAGTTGAGGCCGAACTTCACGATGTTCGGGTTCGCCTTGATCTTGGCGAGGAACTTCTTGTCCTGATCGGAGAGCTCCCAGTTCTTCAGTACGTCATCGACCTGTACGCCTACGCGATCCTTCTTCTCGGACTTGTTGATTTCCGTGGAGATCTTGTCCGTATCCACTCCGAAGGTCTTTCCGGCTACGGTTGCTTCCTTGTTCGACCCGTACTTGTTCAGTACAAAGTTCTTGGCGATGTCCGGCGCGGCAGTCTGTAGAGCCTCGTACATGCTCCACGGCTCCTTCAGGTTCGCCAGTTCCGGGTGCTTGCGGACTATGTCGAAATCGTAGGACTTGGGAGCCTCGGGCAAGACAGCTTCCGTATGGGTCACCGGACGAAGCTTGTACATGTCCGATCCGTCGAACACCACGTCGCTGGACAGGATATCGTTAGGGCCGACCGGTTCCTTCACCATCTCGTCCCACACGCGCGTGTATATGTCGGCCTTCTTCTCTGCCGGGACGTTGGGATCCTCGAACACCTTGCGCAGTGCGGCGAGTCCCTCGTCGTCCAGTTCCGTCTCGGCGAACCGTATGATGTCCTCGTACTCCTTCGTCTGTTCTGGAGTGAGGCGGTCTGGCTTTTTCAGCTTGCGGGACTTGTCATAGAACTGCTCCTCGGTTTCCTTGGCTGCAGCTTCCAGCTTTGCCTTCGCCTCGTTGACGAGCTGCTTCGCCTGCTGTCTAGGAGTGAGTGCGCCTTCGACGATGTCCTTGGCCATGCCCGTGCCCTCCCGGCGGACGTTGCCCATGGCCCAGTCGTACAGCTTGCCGCCATAGGTGGGGAACAGGTGTCCCACGCCGTAGTTTGTGGCCCAGCCCAGAAGAGGATCCCCTATGTTGGTCTCGTTGCCGAAAGCCTTGTCCACGCCGTATACGGCGAAAGGTGCGACGGCATTCTCTGCGGCCACACTTGCCGCCTTTCCGACTCCGCGGGCCGCTGCACTGTTGGCAAGGGCGTTGAGAACCTTGCCCGCATTGGCGGAACTGGCGGCACCGTATGCCGCTGCGCGGCCGGCGTTGCCCAGTAGTCCGACAGGTGCTGCATAGAGCGCATTCGACAGCATGTCAGCTGTCGTCTCCTTCCAAGACGGGTCGCGGCCCTGCATGTATGCCTTCTTGCGACGGGGCGTGAACAGTGTCATTGCGAGGGAAGAGGGCCAGTTGACGAGCGACATGGGCGTGAAGTTCCCGTCCTCGTCATAGCCTTCGAGGATGTTGGCTCTCTTGGTATCGATGTCCCTCATCATCTCGTCACGCTGTGCACGCTGCCAGGTCTTCTTGACTATTTCCCATCCGTTCTTGCCCCATTCCTCGGTTACCTTGTCCTTCCAGTCCTTGTAGTTGGGGACGAAGCCGTTCACGAACTGCTGATAGGCCGTTATCTTGGTGTCCTCGTCGACGTTGATGTCCTTCAAACCCAAAACGTCGAAGATTCCCTCGAGGTTCGGAACCTTGATATTCTTCGGGTCGTTGAGCTCGGCGAGGCGTTCCTCGAACATGGGGTCGTTGGCCGCATACTGCCTCAGGGCGTCGCGTTCAGCGATCTGCGAGGTCAGTGCGGTATCGTTCTTGCGGAGAAGGTCGTTGATGTAGTTCGTGTCGATGTACGCACCGGCATCGAGTTCCTTCTGCAAAGTCTTGTAGAGATTGTCGGCCATTGCTTACCCCTTACTTGTAGAAGCCCTTCTCGGCGGTGTACTTCCAGCCTTGCTTCTTCATCTTCTTCACTTCAGGATCTGTCCCACGGTTCCAGATGCTCTGGAATTTCGTGCGCAACGACTTCGTTTCTTCGAGGGTCGCGCCCTTCAGTTGCTTGTCATACTTCGCGACAAGTTCCGCCGCCTCGTTTGCGAGATCCTCGGCCTTCTTGCCAGCCGCCTTGCGTTCGGCGGTAGTCTGCATCGTGGACGACTGCTTGTAGAGATCCTGGTCGCCGTGGTACTGCGCCATCTGCTGGTGGTACTTCTTTCGGTCGTCGCTGACGTCGGAGTTCCAGTGGCGATTCCCGTCCGCACCGATGTATGTGTCGTCCTCGAATTCCTTCACCCAGGAGGACTTGTCCATGCCCTGGAACTGGAAGGCGAACTCCTTGGAGTTTCCGCCAGTGCGGTCGAGATCCTTCCTGGCGAGCTCTATCTGGGAGTCCAGAACCTGCATCGCATAGGGATTCGTTTCCTTGGCGCGGTCGACCAGGAGTTGCTTCAGGCGCTGTTCGGCAGTGTCCCTCTTCTGGGCCTGCGCGAGATCGTCTATGTACTTCTTGTTGGCCCGGTTCTCGGCCTCGCGTGCACGGTTGACCGCACGGCTCTCGAGTCTCGACAGTGCCGTGGTCGCGCCGTTCATGTCATATGCACGTGCGCGGTTTGCGGCAAGCTCGAGATCGAGCGAGTCCATCGGATCGTCTCCGCCCTCAATCGCGGCGAGCTCCTTCTTCAGCTCGGCTATCCTCGCGTTGTTGGCGCTAATTATTGACTGGTAATCCATTGCCATAATGAAACTACTCCCTTATCGAGCCATCGCCCCGTCGTACTGGGCTCGGCCCCAGCCGCCGATACCCGGCTTCCTTGATTTCCTGATGAGCGCACGACCGATGGAAGGCGCGGTTAATAGCTTGTGTGCAGCGAGCGCCGCCTCGTACTGGTCGGCATGCTGCTTGTACGTGTACCACTTGGGCGTAGAGCCCCACATGACTTCCACGCGGTGGTCCGGAGTGATGCGTATTGCAGTGACAGCGCTGGAAGAAGGCGTGTAGTCCACGCGTGGCTTCTTGTCGTCCCAGTATTCTGGCAGTGCCTCCTCGTCGGCCTGTCCCCTCATGATTGCAAGATGCAAGCTCTTCGGGTCCATGTTCGGACGGACATACTTGAGCAGCGTGTTGTTGTGCTGTGACAGGGTCTGCATCTTGGACGCCCGCTCGGCAATGCCACGCTGGAGCATGGCGTTGAGTTGCGGAGGGCCGGGGACGTAGTTGACGTCCACGGTGTGGATCTTGCTCGGATACTGGTCGGCAACCATGCCGTCGGCGACCGGGTTGCCGGTCGGACCGGCCATACCACCGCCGTTTCCGCCCAAGCCTCCGGCAACGGCACTTGCCATCATACCGGCAGTGCTCCCTGCTCTCGCAAGTGCGAATATCCCTATCTGGGAGGCTAGGCGTATGGCTTCTTCCTTGGTCATCCTGTTACCTTATTGGGAACTGTGGTTGTTCAGTCTTGACGTACGGGAACAGCGGATTCTGTTCGAGCTGCTGGTACTGTTGCTGGAACTCCACCGAAGCCTGTGACGGGTCGACAAGCGCGAGGGACGGCTGTTCGACAGGCGCTTCCACCTGTTGCGGGGCCATCATCTGCATCAGCTGTCTGTTCTGCTCCTCGAGACGCGCGATCTCGGCGCGGATCTCGGCGGCACGCGCCGAAGTGCGCTCCCTTCGCCCCGTGTTGTACGCGTCGATCATGTCGGCATAGTCATCGGCAGCGACACGGTTCTTGTAGCCTCGTGCTGCCGTGCCGAGAGCCTTGCCGGCTTCGGACATGTTCGGCTGCTGTGGAATTGTCACGGCGGGGGCCTGGAGTCCGGCCCAGTTGAACTGAAAAGCCATGTTAGCCTCCGTAGTAGGCGCCAAGGAACTGGGCGGCAGGGCCTACGATCGAACCGAGTAAGGATTGGTTGCCCTGGTTTGCGGCACTCTGCGCACCGGCCATGGCGTTTGCCTGGGACTGCAAGCCGGCGGTACGGTTCGCGATACCCGCAGAGAGCGCATCGCCGTAACCCTGTGCAAGGTTGCTTTGCGCCTGTCCGTACTGGTTGATGCCGTACTGCTGTTTTGCATTCTGCGCGTTGTAGTTGTTCCAAGCGTTGTTTGCGTTGGCATTGTACGCGGCGAGCTGTTGCTGGCGATCCTGCACGAGCCTGTCGTAGGCGTTGCGCCACTCCTCACTGGCCAGGGCTTGTTGCTTCCCGGCGACACGGCTGATATAGTCGGAGGAAAAACGATTTCCACCGGTTGCTGCCGAATTGTTGATGGCGTTCATGGCGGCGGCAACGCGCTGGTTCGCCGCCGGGTCCATGTAGTCCGCGATGTCGCCCTGGTATTCGAAACCTTCGTGCTGGTGGACAGGCGTGGACATGTAGTCGGCAAGGGCGTCCGAGTACTTCGCGGCGTTTCCGCCGTACTGGGCCTGCATGAAGTCTCGATAGGCGTTGATGTCGCCCTGGTTGAGCGATACGGTACGTGCGGCCTCGTCCTTGAGGTCGTTGTACATCTTCTGGGTGTTCTCTGCGTTCTCGCTGTTGGCAAGGTAGTTGCCAATGGCTCCGCCAAGCAGGGCACCTCCGGCCAAGATTGCTGGAATCGGCATTATTCCTCCTCCTTCTCTTCGTCGTCGGTCTCGTCCATGTCCATGTCCATAGCGTCGAGGAAGTCCTCGATCATGGAGTTCAGGAGCTTCAGCTTGCTGACGATCTCTTTCTGGTCTTTCTGGTTTTCCATAATCGACACTCCTCTCTGCAATTAAATTACGCCCTCGACGTCGGCCTCCGTGCCGAACAGCGAGAACTTGACGATACTTGTTGACCCGATGTTCACCGAGTTCTCGCCCGGCCTCACCACGACGGAACTGATGGCGCCGTCCGCACCGTGAACCAGTCCGCAAATGGGATGCCTGAACCGGAAAGGCAACGGATGACCACCGGCTTCGAGCGTTGCTGACAAGGTAAGGAAGAACGGGGTGCGCACGATGTGCCATACGCCTTGGTCATACTCGTTCCATTGGCCTGTAAGGACACCCCAGATGTCGCTCTGCTTGGAACCGCTGTCTATGTTCGCGCTACGCATCAGATCACCTGTCCTGTCGGGGTTATTCGCTGGCTGACCGAGGTCAGCTCGAGCGAGGTCGGGTGTGAATAGGTCACGCGGAGCACACAGAGCCGGTTGAGGCCGAGGTTGTGGAAACGGCACCGGTAGGAATACTGGCCGGCCTTGCCGAGCGGGCATGACCGCACGTTGCCCCAGGTCATGCCTCCGTCCTTGCTGACCTCCAGGAGCATCTTCGGCGCAACGTCGTATGTTTCCCACGTGCCGACGTTGCATTCTATGGCAAGCTCGTTGAAGATGAATGGCATATTGTCGTTGACAATGACGGGGCCTTGTCTGTATCGCGTCATCGGGATGGACTTCTCGTCCGCGTAGTCCTCGTACCAGTACTCGTCCGAGTGCGTATAGACGCAACCGTCGTGACAGTAGGCCAGGAACTGGCCACCGAACCACGACATCGCGGCAACTCGCCACTGGATCGGCATGCCGCTGACCTTGTCACGGCTCGCCCTCTGGTGCCACTGCTGGGTGTCGCTGTCATAGACCCAGGTTTCGCCTATCGTGGGCAACTGCAGCACGTAGAAGTTGTGCGAGCCGATTGCATACGCGAATGCATAGACGCTGTCGGACGTCTCCTGCAGTAGCTTGGCTTCCAGCCAATCGTCGGAAATTTTAGTATAGTTCGCGCCTTCCACGCGCATGATGCCCTTGGCGTAGCTCTCGCCACTTCCCAGGTAGTAGAGGACAGATCCTACCGTAGCTATGGACGCGGTAGACTGGATGCCGTTGCTCGCGTTGGTCGTGTAGCTCGTGCGGATCCATGTCTCGTATTCGTTGGCGCCCCGTTGCCAGATTTCAACGGTTTTACTTCCGAACAGGTACAGGTTCGCGCCGATGGCGGCGATGGCCTGCACGTTGTCGCTTGATGTCTCGGCGTTGAAGTACTGTTGCGTGCCGTAGTCGTCCAGGAACATGTATGTCTCGGACGGGACCTTGACCGTGGCGACCTTCAGCTTGGACGAATCCGTGTACTGGACTTCGCCGTCTACGATCGAGAACACCTCCCGCTCTTCGGAGTTCAAGGGATAAGGGATCGAGTAATACAAAAATCCACTTCCCACGTCGTTGATGACCACGCTACCTGAAACCACTGCCACGTGTGACGGGGCAATGGCTCCTCCCTCGCCGGTGACGCGCTGTGGCAACGTGACCTGCTGTAGCGAACCGCCTTCAAGTAGGTTGTAACACCACAGGTTCTCGCCGTCCGCGACGAGAAGGAACGGTCGCAGACCGCCAGTCTCGGCGAAGCTGACCCTGCGCGTGCCCGCGGCCACGTAGCCGAGCTTGGTGTAGTTGCCGGCATTATCTATGCGGAACAGGACGTTCCCCCAGACGACGAAAGCGTCCTCCTTCGTATCGTCGAGACCTACGCTCGACACGTACGAACCTCGACAACGGCCCGTCCATATTTTCCTATAGAACTTGAGGCCCGGAACCGAGGCCAAGTACTGCACTCCGCCGGACTGCTCGAGGAACATGTTGCATGATATTTCCGCGCCTTGCGTGGCCGGATGGCGACCCTTGTTGGTGCCGCCGAGGAGATAGTTGGTGACAGTCGTCTTGGACATGGCTTACCACCTTACCACCCTTCGCCAGCCATTCCGTCGTAGTAGCTGTCGTTGTATCCTCGACCCACGTTTCCGCACTGCATCATGCGCTGGGTGATGTTCGCACGCTTGATCATCATCTTGGCAGCGGCGAAGTTGGTCTCGTACGTCGGCTTCGCGTCGAGGAGCTTGTGCCAGTCGCACAGCTTGACGCACAGGCCCTGGATGAGGAGGTTGTTGTACAGGTCCGGCAGGTAGATGACCTGGTCTAGGTCATAATTGGGGAGCTTCTCGCTTAGGAAGATGCGCATGCCCTGCTGACACCAGCCATCGAGTCGGAGCACGCCGACAGCCCTCTGGGCACCGTCCGGGTCGCCCGGAATCGGTTCGAACGTGCGTCCATAGTTCCAGCTCCTGGCAAGAGTCAGCGGGTTCTTCATCGCCATCTGCTGCAAGTCGATGGGAGGCATCGGCAGATAGGACATGCCGACCTTGCGGGACACCCCGTCTATGGACTCGGGAGGCTCCATGTCGATGACGTTGTCCTCGGCTGTCTCGCCTTCCACGAGCTTCTTGAAGTAGACTACACGGGTGTTGCCGTGGTCTATGTAGTTCTGCGCAAGACTGATGTAGCCCTGGCTGTTGAGCTCGGAGATCAGCAGGTTGAGCTGGTCGCGCGACACTTCGGCGAGTCCGCCATCGAGCGACTCCTCGTGAGACACCACGTTGAGCATCTCGTTGCACATCTGGCAAATCTTATTTACCGCAATAGCCATATTTTTTACTCCATTTCATCTCAGGATTTTTGTTATGCCTATATCTTCTCTGCTTGTCCAGTATCTTGTCTTTTTGTTCGGAATATCGTTCTCTTCTCCTCTTATTTTCTTTGTCTCGATATTCTTGTGAATGTCTGTACTCTTTTACGGCTTCTCTATTCTTGCTGTACCATAATGCGCTATTTCTTTTTCGATATTCTTTTAAGTCGTCGTATGTATGCAAACCAACTCTATCCATGCATCTGTCGTTAGTTACAGTGTTTCTCATATTGTCTTTATGGCTTGCCCACCTTAGATTTTCTAGGCGGTTGTCATCTCGTATACGGTTTATATGGTCTACAGTAGGTAGGTTCTCTGGGTTTTGTAAAAAAGTTTCAGCCACTAGCCTATGAACGAGGATATTTTTATGTTCCCCTAGTGAGGTTGCCATATAACCGTTTCTAGTTTTGGAACCTTTTGTCCAGCGAGATTTACGATATTTGGTAGCTGGAATGCATACAGTACCATCTGTGCACACTAAAACATTATATTCAGGATGTATTTTTACTCTTCTGTCTGACATATATGCCTCTAACTGTAAAGTACGCCACGACAAAAAGGGCGGGCCGGAGCCCACCCTTCCTGATGTCTAGGAGACGTAGCCGTTGCTTACACTGCCAAGTAGGTCGTGCAGCTGAGACGCGGGTCCATGAGGCCGGCACCGAACGGGCAGTCAAGACGGATCATCTTTTCGAGATAATCGCCTTCGCCGTACATGCTCATCTTCACCGTGACACCGCCAACCGTGGCGACAGACTCGTTCTCGGAACCGGGGAGGCTCTTGAACTTGTAAGCGTCGAAAGCAAGCGCATCCTCGAGGCGGGTTTGCCCGACGATGTAGGTCTTGTTGGCCGAGAGGATGGTCTCGAACGTGAAGGAAGAAGCATCGCCGTCACACCATGCGTTCGGATTGCCTTCGGCAGTGCCCTGCTTGGCGATACGGAGCTGAGGGATGCCCAGCTTGGTCTTGATCTTCTTGCCGTTTGCACGGGTGTCGTAACCGTCGAATTCCGGGGTCACGATGACCACGAGGTCTTCCTGGGTTTCGAGTCCGGACGGGTCCACGATCTTCACGTAGTTGTTGTTCTGGTCCTTCACCTTGTATGCAAGGCCGGCGAAGAGGCCGGTGCCAGTGATGCTGGTAGAAGTCCAGGCGTCGCCGGATTCGGAAGCATCGAACGAGACGGTAAGACCCGGAATTTCCGCACCAGTCTTGACAGTCGGAACCACGGCGAGGCCGACGGTGTCAGCGTTCGCGAAAGTACCGATGTAAGCCTTGGAGTAGAGCTTCTGGGCCGTGGCGTCCTGGAAGAACTTGCCGACGTTGGAAGAGGCGATCTTGCCAAGGACGGAAGGCTTCTGGAAGGTCACGATGTTGCCGGCGAGGGACAGGTCCTCGAGCTTCTCGGAAGCGTCGGAGAGCAGGTCGAAGCCAGGAGCACCGGTCTTCACGACAGCCTGGAAGGACTTGAAGATGTTGCTTTCGACAACGTTCTTCTGAGTCTGACGGGCGAGGTTCACACCCTTCGGCTTGGCGACTTCACGGGCGAAGTCCTCGATATCCGTCTTCTCTTCCCACGCGTCGATGGTGACGGAGGTGTTGAAGTTGTCGAGGTAGATGGGCACTTCGACTTCAGTGATGGAGTCAGGATCTGCCTTCAGACCCTGGATTACTTTACCCGGATCCGGAAGATAGATGTTGTAGCTACGGCCAAACTTCTTGTTGGCCATGTCGGATTCCGAGAGCTTGCTCACGGAAGCCTTGATGTAGTCCATGTTGTCTGCAACAGCGGCGGCGAGCAACTGGACTTTCTTGTTGTTGACAAATTTATTTGCCATAAGAAAAATTCCTTCTTGAGGTTGATGTTTTGTTGTTGAGTTCCAAGCCCGTTCTCGGATATTTCAAATGCGGGAATCTTGGAACGTACCCCAAGTCGGCAGAGGCGGAGGATGCCAGCTACGCATCCTCACCTCGTTATCACAGTACGCTGTTTTACTTTCGCCTGTTTCCGACGTTGCGGATGTAGGCGATCAGGTCCTTGTCGTTGTTGAACACAGACCCAGCTTCCGCACTGACGGCCTTGGCGCCCGGCTTGCCCAGGTGTGGCACGGAAGGCGCCGGTGCCGGCTCCGCCGACTGCGCGGGAGCGTCGGCGCGTGTCGCCACCTCGTGCGCCGCTATGATCATCATGGTCGGGTCTCCCTGGCTCATGATCTTGACGAAGTCCTCGCGGTTCGTCAGCATGCGGTCTAGGCATTTCGGGCCTTCCGGGTTGCGGAAGATGAAGTCCTTCAGTGTCGGGGCCTGGTCGAGCACCTCGCCGAGGCCGTTTGAGAGAGCCTTGTTGACACTCTTGGCGTAAGCCTGGAAACGAGCCTCGTCCGGGAATGCGGCGCGAGAGTTGGCGCCGAACGTGCGAGTCATCTCCTCGTTGCGCTCCTGTTCCTCGCGAGCCTCGCGAGCCTCCTCGTCCGCCTTCTTCGCCGCCTCGGCGTCCCTGGCGGCCTTCTCGGCAAGGGCGGCATCCACGCCCTGCTGGGTCAGGTACTTGATGTAGGCGTCGTCGCCACCGGCATCGAGCGGGAAGTCCTTGCGGGTCTTGGGCGGTTCCTTCGGCTTGAGGGACTCCTTGAGGTCGGCGATCTCCTTGCTGAAGGTGGCCTTCAGGTCCTCGATCTCCTTCTGGTGGCGTTCCTTCTGCTTGGAAAGCTGGCGCTTGAAGGCGTGCTCGGCCTTCTCCTCCTTGCTGACCTGGCTGAGGTCCGGCTTGGGCTGTTCCGCAGGCTTTTCCTCGGCCTTGGCCTCCTCGGGCTTGTCGCCGTCGAAGGCCGACTTGGAGAGGTCTGCCCGCTCTTCGGCGAAGTTGCCCTCGCTATTCGGCTTGTCGGCGACCTGTTCCGCATCGTCCTTGACGCTTTCGACCGGTTCTTCCTTCTCGACCGTCGTCTCCACGGCAGTCTCTTCATTGTCGGAGCTCATCTGCTCCACGAGATCATCCAGTAATGGCATGTCTGTCTCCTATTGTTGTTCAGGCCGACCGAAGAAGTCAGTGGCCAGCTGTAAGTCCTCTATGTCCAGCATCACGCCGGTACGCTTCTGTCTTGTAGCCACGCGGTGCATATCTATCAGCTTTCTGTCGCAGATCTTCTTCATGCATTTCAAGATCGCCTTGCCGCTGTGGTTGGTGTTGATGTTTTCAAGCTTCCGGAGCAGGTGCAGTTGCAGCTCTCCCAGTATGTCCTCGTCGCCGAGGTCCTGCCTGGACTTGTCCGCGACTGACCACCGGGCAACGTTGTACAGGATCCTTCCCAGAAGGTCGTCCATGGCCACGCTTATCGTGTCCTTCTTCCGTGCATCTATTGCGACCCTCAGCGCCTCCGAATAGTCTTGCGTAGTGTCGAGCTTCTCTATCATGGTTCTCCTCCTTCCAGAAACTAGGTCACTTAGCCCATCATGCTGGCCCACTCTTCGAGTTTATCACGTGAGCGGACTTGTCGATTCATGGCAGGGTCGTCACCCTGCCAGCGGGACACGCATGTCAGCGCCAGCGCGTCGGCGATGTCGGGCGAAGCCCCCAGCAGTTGCCTCAAGGTGTCCTTTTTTACCAGGATGAATTTTCCGTTAGGAGTACGTTCCCATGTGGTCATGCACAGCTCACGCTTGAGCTCGCCAGTGAGGTCGAACCCTTCCACGCAGAGGCCGTGCTGGATCTGCCACACCAGATTGCTGTACATTTCCGCACGCTTGTTGGCCATGTTGTTCTTGACTTCATCAGATGCGGCGGAGCCGAACTGGACTTGTTCGGAGCTTATCTCGTACTTGAGTATGTTATAGACGTATTCACTCATAGCGATATCAATATTCAGCTGGTCTATTTTCGTATGCTTGTTATACTCGCGTATGTATGAAACTATGTCCTCGTGTGACTTGTCGTACCATTTCACCATCTCGAGAACATTGTTGCCCTTTCTTACTGCGAAGGCGCTCGCATCCCTGTCGACGCCTTGCGACAAGTCCAGACCGGCTATGACACGTTCATCCGTTGACAGGCCTGGGATCTTCGGGAACTCGTCCAGATGGATGATGGCCGAGGCCGCACCGGTCGTGACGATCTTGGCGTTGAGTTCCTGGTCTCGCATTGCCTGGCTCGGGATGGCCTGCTCTATGATGCGGATCTGTTCATCTGTCAGGAACTTGTTGTCATATGTCGTGGCCGTCTGGATTTCCCATCCGTACTTGTAAGCCTCGGCGAACTTGAAGTTCCACTGGCTCTTCGCGTTTGGAGTCGTGGCGCCTATGATCCTGGGGTTTTCCACTCCGGGACCGCGAAGGCACGGTGCCAGCACGTCCAATATGTCGAGCGGGGCCAGGGCGCATTCGTCAAGGATCAGCATGCTAATCTCGGTGAGACCCCTCAAGGCATCGACCGCATCGAACGAGCCCCCGAACAGGGTATGTCCGTTATAGATCGCCCTGACCGGGTTCTCCTTGAACTGCACGTAGTCGGCAAGCCCCCACTCGGAAACGCGTAGCTTGATCTCTCGGAAGAGGACGTCCTTCAGTGAGTCGTAACGCTGTGCGCAAAGGATGCAGTTCTTGCCCTCGAGCAGGGCGAGCAGGGCTATGATGGAGAGCGTGTAGGATTTTCCGGCGCCTCTGCCAAAAATGGCGAAAACGAATGGAGACTTGCTGCTGAGAAGCCGTCTCTGGTGAGGTAGCAGTTTCAGCTCGACTTGCATTATTCAACGTCTTTGACAACTATTTCCAGCTTGTTGTTGGTCTTGGCGTCCACCTTGGCATCTACACGCTGTACTGCCTCTTCCGACTGGTTGTGGGTGAGGCCAACAATGCGCAACGCTGTCTCTATGATCTCTATCTTGTCAGCGTCGCCAGACTTGACGGCCTTCAACATCTCGGCTCCAAAGTCCATACCGTTGACTAGAGTGTCGAGCATCTGGGCACGTACTTGCTTACGCAGATTCCTTGCCCTTACGGAGGCTTCCTGAGCCTGTTTTGCGGTCATAGGGGTGAAAGGTACGCCCTCTGGTACTTTATGGCCTTTCTGGCCCTTCTGGACGCCAGTCTGGGCGCCATTTTTATCCTTGCACATGGTTACCCCCTAGAGAGACGTGCGAGCACCAGCTCCTGCAAGATGGCATCGAGAAGCATGGAAATGTTGCCGTTCATGTTGCCGTACCGTTCGAGGATCTCCTCCTTCGGTGTCCTCTGCTTCGGCACCGGCCTTGCGCCGTCCTTCAGCACGATCACCGGCTGTTCCTTCTGTTTCTTCGTCGTTGCCATATGTCTCTTCTCCATCTTTTTACAGTACGCTATAGCCGTGCGAAGTCGGCCACGTCGAGCTTTGGTTGTCTCCACTCCTTCGGCGGTGTGTTCGATCTCATTACCTTGTTGCAGTAGACATTCTGCTGTTCCTGTGACATCTGTCTGTCGAGTTCTTCTCGGTTGTGCTTTTCGCGAAACTCCTTAAAGTCCCGGATCTTCTGATGCACCCAGCAACCGGCGCAGAGGCAGTCCATGGTGGCTATCTGCGGAAGGCACCACGTCTTCAAGCGTGGCTCGCCGTGCTCTGGGCCGGTGCAGTAAGTGTGTATGAGGCACTTGCTTGCGAACACGTCGCGCTTGTCCCAGATGCTTTCGGCCATCATTATGACATCCTGCTCTATCTGCTCGTTAGTCCTCGAGTCCTTCATACGACCGCCCTTACGTCGAAATGCCTGAAATAGGTGTACGGACTGTTATTCTCTATGGCCTTGGACAGCACATGCAGTAAACCCCCGGCCAGCGCATATGCCACATCGTGGGTGCACAGCTCCGGTCGATCCTCGATCGCTGTTGTGACATGGTAGAGCTTGTCCTTGCACAGGTCGATGCGGATAATCTTTATATCGGGCGTCTCGCAACGGCTCCACTCAATAGGGAGCTTGGGCAGTTCCATGTCCTCTTTTATCCAGCCGACAAACGCGTCCCAGTCCGTCTCGAGCACGCTTGCTTCAATTTCTTGATCCGTCATGTTCGTCCTCTACCGTGCTTTCTGCGATGCATATGGCGTCTCGGACGGCCATGAGTGCGACAAGCAACTGACCGAGAGCGCCTAGTATCGTTATGATTTTCTGTATCATGATCTTGAAACTAGTGCATTTGCTACATTGTACTCGTATGACCGCACCCAGCCAAAAACAGCCCAAAAAAGCACCCAGTTTGCACCCAACACTCATTCAAGCCTTGATACTGCTTGCATCGGTGCTAACAGTTGTTGTAACGCGCTAGTCCAAATTGGCGTTTTTGGAGTATTTTCGCCCCTGACACCTCGTGGAAATAATTATTTTTGTACCCAGAACCGCACCCCGAGGACGACATGGACACAATCAAGATCAGCTACACAGTATGGGCGAAACACGGCAATAATCTGTATTGCAGAGTACGCCAGAAAGGATGCAAGCCGCTCGACGTTAATTTACACACAACCGACAGGAACAAGGCCGAGGCTTACGTAAAGCTGAGGCAGTCCGAGCTCGAACTGTACAACAGCTACATACTCGCGGGCGAGAGCGTCCCGGAGGATGTCGCGAACAAGCTCCTACGCCGAGGGAGCCCCGTCACACAGTCTGCGTCAAAGTCCGTAGTGACTACAAGGCAAGCCATGGACAAGTTCGAGCTGTATCTCAGACGCAAGGGTTCGCGAGAAGCCACCGTGCACTCCTACTTGCGACAGGTGCGCCTCACCCTAGAGATGGACATGCCGGTGACCTCCTATACGCGCAAGTACCTACACGAGCGCCTCGCCATCCATGACCACTGCAAGAGCGCCACTAGGAAGATCTACAGCGTCTCTGTCAGGGAGTTCATCAAGTTCTGCGTCGCCGAGTACGATATCGATTACAAGTTGCTCAACGACTGGCCGTTGGTTCGAGTACAGGAATACACGCGTCCCTATTGGACGATGAACGAAATGTACCATATAATCGAGGCCGTCCACTGTCGCGACAAGGCCGTCGAGGAACAGTTCAAGGTCTTCTGCTGGATCATGGCAACAGCCGGGACGCGCCAAGGGGAGACCGGCGCACTGAAGTGGTCCGATTACCGTGACGGCGCCATCACCATACGTGCGGAGATTTCCAAGAACCGCAAGAGCAGGGTCGTGCCTCTCGACATGCGAGTCTGCGAGATGCTCGAGCGACTGCCTAGGAACTCCTCTCTCATATTCGACAAAATTCCACCGAGCCAGCCCGGACGCTTCGCCATACTTGCAAACGCCATACGGAGATCCAAGATGCCGCCGGGTGGTCTGCACGCCTTCCGACAGGGCGTCGCCAAGATACTATACGCAAAGTGCACAGACATCACTAAGGTCGCCGCCCTGCTAGGGCACAGCGCACAGACTTCGCTGAAGTACTACGCCGAGGCGAGACAGTCCGAGGATCTGCGCCAGATGGTCGACCAAGTCTACGAGCAAGAGAACATGATACCGAGCACAATGGACTGGCTCATAAAGGAAGGGCTGATCTAGCGACGCCTCCGACTACGCGGAACGGGTCCGTTATGCTGTTATAAGAAAAATACATGTATCCAGAAAAAGTAGCAGTAGTTTACTACTGGGCCAATAAAAAAATATATATATATTATTAATTATTATAACAATTAATATAGAGAATTATACTTTAACATCCATCTGTCAATGGGTCTAGGGCTGGAAAATATATTTCAGCCCTTTTTTCATGCTCTCCCCGCCCGATTTGCAATTCAAATTTATCCCTGCTAAATTGTACCTCAACGACAACGAAGAGGTGCGTGTTCCGAATTTCAGGATCTGAACTAATTTACCGATAGAGCAGGTGCGATCAAGCCACGCTGGGAAAAAATTTGTGGCCTCCTGCTAAACTAGTTGAAAATATCGCAAGCGCATTTGCGGACAGACGGATCGTCGGAACACGGAAGAGTTTTTCCTAGCGACGGCGTCAGGCTCGGGGATGCGCCCTCACACAAAGCCTGGCGCCGTTTCTTTTTTTAGGCGCCAAAGGAAGCTAGGAAATGAAAAGAATAGTGATAGACCCTCCCCACGAATGCAACCTTTCCGTGTCGGAACAGCTGCATCTCGAGGGGGTACGGGTAGACGACTGCAACTTCAAGGAAGGATGCATTACGATATTCCAGATATTCGCCAAGGAGGCGGCCCAGTACTACAGCATAGTAGGGCAGTCCCAGTGCAATAACGACAGGGAGAAGAAGTGCGGGCTCTGCGGCAATACGGAGCTGATGACGTACTATGACGTCTGCAACACGATGCACGAACCGCTGGTCACCCACCACTACGGCGACAGGTACAGCTTCCCGTTCGACTTGCAATGGCCCAAGGCCCTGCGCTTGGGGTCGCACTGCGTGAAGATGGTCGGCATACCCATGTTCGTCCCGCGCATGGTGGATTCCATGTTCTCCAAGCGGGTGCCCTTCCAGCTCACGCCCGGAGGACTGGTAAGGGTAGGCACGGTCATAAAGAACTACGAGAACTGGGAATACGAGATAATGGTGATACCCCATGCATTGTTCACGCGCTTCCCGTTCGAGGTAGTCCAGGCGTTCAACCTACAGGTGTACATCGTCAACAACGAGATAGACGTCAGCGAGTGTACGCAGAAGTCCATACAGCGCAGCCGTGTGTCCGTGGGGAAGAACGCCAAGTACGGCTACAATGAAGACATGAGCTGGCTCATAGGCGACGAAAGCTGGAAGAAGTACTCCAGCGATGAGCCGATACCGCGCCTCGTCACGGTAGTCCCGAGGTACAAGGCGAAACAGATTTACGAAAGATACATGCATAAATAGGAGATAGATACATGGAAGAGTTCATCAACTTCTTCAAGGCGAAATTCGCCATCAACTCAAAGGGCCAGGTAACCAAGCCCAACGGACACAAGGTGACCATATCCGAGGTGTTCAACGCGTACAGGGACATGAGGCAGAAAGCCTTCGCCAGCGTCAACGTGACAGAGGAGGACATCACCAAGTATGTAGCTGACAACGCCCCGGAAGAGCTGGAGTCCGACGACGACAGCTTCGACCTGGAGAAGTTCATCTGCGACTACCTCCGCCGCACTACGAAGCCGGAAGACCCGAATGTGCTGCCTGAATGGCGCATAGACGCCGGTTTCCGCACCGTGGAGACGCTCAAGAACGGCATCCCCGTCCCGTCGGACATCACCCAGCTCCAGGCGGCCATCCGTACGTATGCGATACGCAACGGGCTTGGTAAGGTCGCGAAGTCGGACGACATCAAGACCGTCCTCAGCGACATGGCTCGCCGTGCGGGTGCCGGGCTGATCGCCTCCCTCGCTTCCAACCTGAAGTACGACCCGTCGTACATAAAGGAGGCCGACGAGTTCCTTCAGGGGCTCCATGACCTGTGGAAGATAAAGCAGAGCATGTCCATCCTTAAGACGGTCATGCGCCAGTTCATATGGCAAGTGAAGCGCAAGCTTCGCGGAAAGAGCGTGACGTGGCCCATCTGGCCCAACTACTATGGCGGAACGTCGCTCGGCAAGACCTCCATGATCAACGCCATCGGAGCACCGCTGAAGGACTTCGCAATCATGACGACGATCTCCGAGCTCCTCGACGAGGAAAGGCAGATACAGAAGCTGTGCTCCACCTACTACATCAACATCGACGAGCTCTCCATCGAGACG